>LZQP01000010.1_pt1 | contig 34381 bp, 44 predicted proteins | sample 768551 | NCBI WGS metagenome assembly LZQP01 (sample SAMN05207184, study PRJNA324509) | oil field metagenome | isolation source: sample BH-FW-16 from oil reservoir | place: India: Bombay High | collected 2015-12-03
ATCCGGCTCGGCGGCGATCAGGTTCAGGAAGTGCGCATGGCCTCGGCACCGTCCAGCATGCCTTCGTCCATGTTGACGTCGATCACCTGTGCGCCGTTCTCCACCTGCTGGCGGGCGACCTCGACCGCGTCGGCATAACGCCCCTCGGTGATCATGCGGCGGAATACGGCGGAGCCCGTGACATTGGTACGCTCACCAACGTTTACGAAGGATTGGGACGCTGCATTCATGCTGGTCATCTCACAAGTTTCCTGAATAATTCGTCTGCCATCTCGCGTTCGGCCGAAGACGTGACATGTTTTTGTCCGGAATTCTTCTCACCCCATGACAGTTCGAACTCGATAAGTTCGTCCAATGGGGCAATGCGGTTTCCCATACCGACTTCACTCGCTCTGGCTTTGGCACGGAGCAGGTCCGCGATCTCATTCTGAAGCGCAGCATCAATGTCAGCCCTGGAAACCAGCTCCTGGAAATTCATCGGCGGAAGTTCCCTGGGATTTAACCGCACCCACCGGATCGCCAGTGCAGGGCGAAGAACATAGAAGTACTTCTTTAGATTGACCAATGCCTCACCTTCTATGTTCCGCTGCCACTGGCGGAGAGCAAGGTGGTAATAATGAGACACGCACTCTGCAGGTGCGACCACCTGATTTGCGAAATCAAGCAGGCTTCTGCACGCACTGTCATCCCATTTGTATTTGATAGGACTGGACAGCCACTCCAGAAGGACAGGATTGGGTTTCAGCAAGAGTGCGAGTGCCTTGCGGATATCCCAGCCATTGATGTCGAGATCGCCTTCAATGGGCAGCTCAATCACGTCCCTGCGGTCAAAAACGCTAAGATACGACGCAGCTGTGTGGGCATAGACAAACCTAACATCGTAATCGCTATCAGGCGACGGAAAGCCCCAGGCCCGGCTGCCGCTTTCGATTGCGAACAATACCCTGACCTGATTGGTCGCTTCGATCTCGGAAATCCTGCTCTCGATCTCCGAACGGCGCCCGGGATCGATCACAGCTTCGTAAGCGAGCGCACTCATTTTCTCGTTTTTCCAGCGTCGAGGGGCCAGTTGCCGTCGGCGACCGGCGGGAAGCCCTCGACGGATTGATTGTACCAGTAGATCCAGGCGGTTTCGCCGGTCTCATTGCCGGAATCGTCACAGAGTGGAATGCGCGTGCGGATGTAGAGGCTGGTCTCCGGGTCGTCGGTCACATCCTCGAATTCGTCCATCGGACCGATGATCGAGACATCCTCCAATTTCCAGCGGATACCATGGCAAAGCTCATCGCCTGCCACTACGCCCGGAAAACCGCCAAGATCCACCATCCGCCCACGGAATCGGCACGGCGCTCCGAAAGCCCCGGCAGACCCAAGCGGCAGGTCGGCCGGCTGACCGGCAGCACCAAGTTTCAGGAGGCCGTAAAAGACGAACAGGTCTCCGGCCCGTGCGGAGGGATGTGTCACGATCCCACCTCGAACGGCTCAAGGCCCGCAAGGCGCATCGTGTGTTTCTCCGGGCCGGTCGCGCGGCTTCACACCTTCAACGGCCTTCGCAATGGCCTCGATATGCTCCGGCGTCGTGCCACAGCAGCCGCCGAGAATGTTCACAAGGCCATCCTGTGCCCAGCCGCCCACCGCGCCGGAGGTCTGTTCCGGCTGCTCGTCATACTGGCCCATCTCGTTCGGTAGGCCCGCATTCGGATAGGCCGCGACCAGCGTATCGGCAACACGCGACAGGGCCGCGATGTGCGGGCGCATCAGGTCTGCGCCAAGGGCGCAGTTGAAGCCAATCGCAAATGGTTTTGCGTGACGTACCGAGTTCCAGAACGCCTCCACCGTCTGACCGGACAATGTGCGGCCGGAGCGGTCAGTGATCGTGCCTGAAATCCAGATCGGCAACTTCTCCAGCCCTTCGGCTTCGAGGTCCATGATCGCCTTGATGCACGCCTTGCAGTTCAGCGTGTCGGTGATCGTCTCGATCAGGTAGAGGTCCACACCGCCCTCGTTCAGGGCCTGGATCTGCTGGCGGTAGGCTTCATACACTTCATCGAATGTTACCGAGCGCGCGCCCGGATCGTTCACATCCGAAGACATGGACAGCATCTTGTTCAGCGGCCCGATGGAGCCTGCAAGGAAGCGCGGCTTGTGCGGCTCCTTTGCCGTCCACGCATCCGCCGCCGCACGGCCAAGACGCGCGCCCTCAAGATTGATGTCGCGCACAGAGGCTGCGTCCAGCTTGTAATCGTCCTGCGCGATGACGGTCGCGCTGAATGTGTTCGTTTCGGAGATGTCGGCCCCGGCGGCGTAATACGCATTGTGCAGGTCGGTCACGATGTCCGGCCGGGTGATGCAGAGGATGTCATTGTTCCCCTTCATCTGCCCCGGATACTTCGCCTCGGTAAAGCGATCGCCGCGATAGTCGGCCTCGTCCAGGCCGCGCCGCTGGATCATCACGCCCCAGGACCCATCAAGAATGAGAATGCGTTCTTTTGCAGCTGCCTTGAGGGCTGCAATCCGTTCCTGTCGGTTCATTTATAGCTCCATGGATCCATCTTCACGCAGCGGCGCAAAGGGGTTGTGGGCAACTTCCCAGAGATGACCGTCCGGATCGGCGAAATAGCCGGAATAGCCGCCCCAGAAGACCTTTTCGGCTGCCTTAACAAGACGGCCGCCGGCGTCGACAGCGCGGCGGATGGCATCGTCGACAGACGCTTCATCGTGCTGGTTCCAGGCGAGCGTCACAGCCCGGAAGCCGTCACCTTCAGGTGGCAAGCCGGCGTCTTCCGCCAGCGGCTCCCGTCCAAACAGGCCAAGGGCAACACCGCCCATGTCGAAGAACACCACCGCTTCCTGGGAAGACGGCGCACGCGTCAGGCCAAGCTTTTCATAAAAGGCTGCGGCGGCTTGCACATCGGAGACGCCGAGGGTGATGAGGGTGATATGATCGGCGGGGCATCATGGTTCAGGCCGCCTGCGCCGATTGGGGTTTGAGGCCGAGCAGGCGGCAGGTGGACAGTGCCAGCCCCGCCCGGTTCAGCGTGTAGAAGTGGAAGTTCTTGACGCCCTGATCGGCCAGCTTGCGGCAGAGGTTTGCGGCCACATTTGCCGTGACCAGTTCGCGGGTCTCTTCATCCTCGTCGAGGCCGTCATAAAGGTCCGCCAGCCAGTCCGGTATAGTCGCGCCACAGAGGCCACTGATCCGCTGTAGTCCGCGGAAGTTCGCCTGAAGCATGATACCGGGCACGATAGGCATGGTCACGCCGCCTGCCCGGGCCTTGTCCAGGAAGTTCAGATAGGTCTCCGGTTCGAAGAAGAATTGCGTAATCGCCCGGTCGGCGCCAGCATCCTGTTTGGCCTTGAGATAGGCGATCTCCGCCTCCCAGCCCCGGCTTCAGGGTGCAGTTCCGGATAGCAGGACACTGAAATCTCAAAACATTTCCCAAGCTCAGGCCGGTGCGCCCGCAAGCCCTTCACCAAGTCCACCGCATCGCAGAAGCCGCCAGGATGCACCTCGAACGCCGCGCCATGCCCGCCGCGGGTCGCCCGCAGCGCCACGATATGCTTCACACCCGCCTGCCAGTAATCCTCCGCAACCGCCAGCACCTCCTCCTTCGTCGCCGACACACAAGTCAGGTGTCCGGCAGGTTTCAGGCTGGTTTCCTGTGCGATGCGCTTGACGGTGTCATGGGTACGCTCACGCGTCGAACCACCAGCGCCGTAGGTGACGGACACAAAGTCTGGCGCCATAGGCTCCAGCCGCTGGACCGTGTCCCAGAGACGGTTCGCCATGGCTTCGCTCTTGGGTGGGAAAAATTCAAAGGAAACATGCGGCGTGTCGGTGCTCATGCGACAGACTCCTGCGCGACTGCGGGCTTTTCGGCCGTCCATATATTGACGGTCAGCCCTTGTTTGTTTTCGGGGGGCGGTGCGAAAGCACGCGGGCCGGACAGTTTCAGACCCGCTGCGGAGGTCCAGCCCTCTATCGTATCCCGCGACAGGCCAAGCCGGTGATGGCCATGATCTGTCCGAAGAAACTCCAGCTCGTGCGGCGCAAAATCAACGACCAGCAAGCGGCCTCCTGGCTGCAGGATGCGAGCTGCCTCGGCGATCACCCGATTGGGCGCATCTACATAGTGAAGCACCTGGTGAATGATCACGAGATCTGCCGTTTCGTTCTCGAAGGGGACAGCGGTCACATCCCCCTGCCGGACCCGGGCAACCGGGACGCCTTCACGCTCCAGATTCGCCCGCGCGACGGTCAGCATGTGATGGCTGAGGTCGATTCCCTCTGCTTCGCCGGCACGCGGAGCAAACAGGGTCAGCATTCTGCCCGTTCCCGTACCGAAATCGACGACGCGCCGAAATGGACCGGGCCCGGCAATATCGAGCAGAGCCTGCTCAATCGCCTCATTGGGATAATGCAGGGATCGGATTGCATCCCAATTGTCAGCCACTGCGGAAAGTATGCCTGCGCCGACGCGGCTCTGGAGGCACTGACCTCATCAAGCCTTTCAGCATCGCGAATCAATTCCGGGACATTCTCTCCCAGCTGTTCGAACAGCGTATCCAGAAATACCCGCCCATCTCCCCGGCTCGCTGCACGATAAAAGACGAATGACCCTTCCGGCAGCCGCTCCACCAGACCTGCTCCGGTGAGTGATTTCAAATGGTGGGACAAGCGGGGCTGACTGAGAGACAGAATCTGAACGATCTCCCCCACAGAAAGGTCACGTTCACGCAAAAGCGCCAGAATACGCAGGCGTGTCGGCTCTCCGGCCGCACGCAAACGCTCAAGGGTAAGGTCAAACCGCTCACTCATCCGGATCGTATAAACATTCTTTTATATGTTTTGCAAGGAACTGAGAGGCTGTTGCAGCATTGTCGCATGTAATTGAAATTACACATGCATGCATTGCACCCCACAGGATGAAAGACCATTTACCGGAGCAAGAAACGGGAAATCGCGATTATGGACTTTCGAATTGCGGCCACTGCCATGGCCATCACGCTCGGTGCATGCGCCTCCACACCGCCGAATTCGGCAGACCCTGGCTCAATAGCTGACCCCTATGAAGCTTTAACCGCCAGATGTTTGCCTTCAACAATGGCGTAGACAAATACGCGATCGCCCCGGCCGCAACAGTCTACAAGACTGTGACCCCCGAGTTCGCACGCGATCGTGTCGGCGATTTCCTCCGCAACCTTCGTTCGCCCGTGATCTTTGTGAATGACGTGCTACAGGCAGAACCTTCCCGTGCAGCTGATACGTTTGTCCGGTTCACAATTAACACGACTGTTGGGCTCGCTGGCTTGTGGGATGCAGCGGATCATTTCGGAGTGGAGCGGCATTCGGAAGATTTCGGCCAGACCCTGGCGGTCTGGGGGTCGATAGCGGCCCTTACCTGGTCATGCCGATCATGGGCCCGACTACTCCACGTGACCTGTTTGGCGCGGGCGTGGACCGCGTATTTGACCCTCTCACCTGGACCGAGTTCGACGGTGACCCGGATCTGGATGACAAAATCGCCATGGGCCGGGGCATTCTGACCGGCCTGAACACGCGCGTCGTACTGGACGATCAGATCCAGCAACTGAACGCACAACCGGAACCTTATGTGGCCCTCCGCCGTATCTATTCATCTCAGCGTCAGGCTGAGATCCGTAATGGTCGTCCGGAAGATGAGTCAGAACTGTACGAAGATCTCCCAGATTTTGACGAATTTGAAGAATAGCCACCAAGACCAGACTGAAGCAGGAGCCCCTCGTGAAACGCCTTGTGACACCCGCAATTGCCCTTGCTGCGCTTGCCGCGCTGGCATCGCCGGCTTACGCGGACGCAAAGACGGAAGCCTATGTTCAGAAGAATGCCAGCGAAGTGCTCGCTTCGCTCAACGACCCGTCGTTGAATGCTGATGAACGTACCGCAAAATTCAATGCCTACATGGACGAATTCACGGACATGAAGGCCGTCGCCAACTTTGCCATCGGCAAATATGCGCGCCGCTTTACAGACGCAGAACTCGCCAAATACCAGCAGGTCTTCCGGGATTACGCTCTGGCTGTTTATGAGCACGAACTGGACGCCTATCGTGGTGAAGCCGTGGTCGTGAAAGACTCTGTCGACAGATCCCCAACCGACTCGATCGTGAACACGGTCATCCGCCGGCAGGACGGCAAGGACATGGATGTCCGCTGGCGCGTTCTGTCCCGGGATGGCCAATATCAAGTCGTGGACGTCGCGCTGAACCTCGACGGCAACCTGATCTGGCTCGGCATCGAACAGCGCGCGCAGTTTATCGCGCTATTGGATCGCACAAACGGCTCAGCCCAGGCGCTGATCGAAAAGATCGAAGGCATGACGAAGAAGCTTACTGACGAAAAACGCGCCTGATTCCAGGCATGTCTGTATTTGACAAAGGGCCCGCTTCCCAAGGGAGCGGGCCTTTCTTTTACCTGCACGTGTAATAACTGCGTCGAAGCATCGCGTCCGAGCGGCATGCGTATGCGCCCGACTCTTCTACAATCTCACTGAGACCAGACGATCCGCTAAGAACGCCCCCATGACCGGCAGCCTGCACGATGTTATGGTTAGCACGCCTCTATAGATTGGTGTGGCTTTGCTTTACAGTACCGGGCGTGAGCGGATGGCCACGTGAGATTGGTGGGTGAGAATATGATGGCACGGACACTTCCGTTCAGGAGCTTCTGGATAGCCCCCGTTAGCGCGGTGGGGCTCCTGTCGCTGATCAGCTGCGCTTCCACGACCACCCCCACATCCGGTGAGTTGCCGGCATGGACCAGACTGAGCGACTGCTTTGAGCGAAGCATCAGTGTCCCTGTTACAGGTGCTGAAAAATGGCTCGGACCTGTGCAGGAGACTCTGCAGCTGCAGATCCGGCACGTAGCGGCATCGACCGGGCCAATGCCTTTTTCAATGCGGCCAGCGCCTATAACGTCTTGGCCACGAAGAGCACGCCCTCTTCATTGTGCCCAACATCTGGCACTTGCAGCCAGATTGCCCTTAACCTGCTGGATCAATCTCTCGCGTCCCAACAAGACAGCCAGATCAACCTGACAGGTAGCGTTGATCAAATCACGACAAACAAGCGCTTTATCCTGCGCCGGACGCTGGAACGCAGCCGCGCCTTGCGAGGGGTGGCTAACAGCACGATTGCAGATGCAAGCTGTGGCACACGGACAACCTGCCTGAGTGACGCGGCAAACTTGTTGTCGGCCGTCGAAATCGACATCCCCCCGGCATCTGAAGATGCTGCAGGTGCCCAGCTTGGGTGTGACGTGCTGGATACACGATGGAGGGTAAACAGCGACCTCGGCCGGGAACGTGAGTATCTTTATGTCGAAGACCTGCGCCGAATTGTCAGCGCCTGCCCGGCATATGCTGCTGCCGCAACCGATCGCCTCGCTGAAATAGCGTTCGACCGGGCCGAGAGGGTTCGGGAAGCGTTGGCGAAAGACAATCCCGCTCCCTCGGTTGAAGCATCTCTCGGCGCCATTACAGATTATCGCGATGCCCTTGGCAAAGGCCGGTTCAAACTTCCTGCCTATCGCGGCATGGGGGCGGTCTATACTGCGCTTGCAAAACGGGAGCCAGCAGGCGCGCCCACGTATCTTGAGAGTGCCGTCGAGGCTTATAGCAGTGCGGCAAACTTCGAAGCCTCCTCGGCGCCCGCTGACGTTCAGGCGATGGATCTGGAACATCTCGGCACCAGTCTGATGGCCTTGGCCCGCGTATCTGGCGCCCCTGGATCGCCCAAACGCATTGCCTTGGTCGAGCAAGCTGCCAGCACGTTCCAGAAATCGGTAAATCTGGCCCCCACGCCGGCTCGCTACGCACTATTGGGCGAAGCCTACGGCGATACGGGCCAGTGCCAGCCGGCCATCTCCGCCTATAAGTCAGCTGTTGCTGGCCTCAACGGCTCGGAAAAAATCTCCGCAATCCTGGCCTTGTCGGGCGTCTACGACTCCTGCGGTCAGGAAGAACTTGCCCTGCAGACGCTGAAGCAAGCCAATGCAGCTGGTGATATCTCTGCCGCGGTGCGCTTCGAGATTGGCCGCAAGGAATTCAACAAAGGGAACTTCAGCGCTGCCCTGACCGCTTTGCTTGCCGCGGAAGCCGGCCTGAACGGGGCCGACGCCGCGGAGGCGAACTACATGATGAGCGTCGCTGAAACGATCACCCGGCCTTCCGAATGGCAGAAACGCGCGCTGGCGCATGCCGAACGGGCCGTTTCACTGAATGCCCGCGCCTGGCCCTACAACCGGCAGGCCTGCCTCGCGACGATACTCCGCGGGGACACAAGCGTGAAGCAAGGCACCAGCCTCGCGCGGTGCCCGGATACTGGTACACCTGAAGCCTACTTGCTGCGCGGAATGTATTTCCTGAAACAGGCACAATCGATGGACGTCAGCGCATATGACCTTGCCTCGCAAACCCGTTGGCGTGGCATCCTGCGAGCTGCGGAATCGGCTTTCGCACAAGGGCAGGAAATCCTGACGAACGATCCTGATGCCAAACGCACACCCTATTTTGATGATCTGCAGGCCGAGATCGACCTCTCCACCGGCTCGAGCAGGGCCTGACGGTCATCCAGCGCTGCAATCGCGAAATCACGCTTGGGCCACAGGACCCGGCCTGGAATGATCTGAACGCCTTCTTCGGTCACTATGGAGTCCTGAAATGCTCCTGATGACCCTGAACATTGAAAACGAGGAAAACCGGACATGACGGTACCAACAGTACAATCTCCGGATAATTCGGACATGCAAGTCTTCCAGTCCGTGCCGACCCATGACGACATGAGGGCGTTGTCCCATCAGGTGAGGGAGGCCAAGCGCGGACAGGCCCGGCTGCTGATCATGGTCATTTTCCTCGCCGGAGTTTTAGCTGCAGCCGCAATCGCATTATTCATGATGTTCACCAGCACGAACACGCAACTTGCTGAAGCAGACCAGAAACTGACCGCACAGGCCGAGCAGGTCAAAAAACTGGAAGCCGAAATTTCGAAGCGCGATGAGGTGATCACAAAGCAGCAGGAAACAATCGAGAGCTATGCCGGATTCCAGAGCATTGTCCGCCTGCAGCAACAATCAAAGGCACTCGAGAAGGAAATCGCAGCCCTGCTCGCCCAACCCAGCCGGGTGAATGCGCCCAAGCGCCTGAGGGAACTGCCCGAAGATGTCGAGTGGCTGGATGATGTCATCACCCGACTGACTGAGCGGCGCGACGCGCTGATGGAATTGAAGTCTGATGTCGAAGCCTGGCCACCCGTACCGGCACCAGTGCGGCCTGATTGAGCCTCTTATTTTCCAACATCGTCCTTGAACCAGGAGTACACGCCAATGAGCGAAGAAGCAGACAACTCTCAAGCCCTTTTCGCTCCGATAACGGCCCCGAAGAAGCCGGGCTTCAGCATGCAGGAGCTCGTCACGGAATTTCCGGACCACCCGAACGATTGGAGTATCCCGGAAGCCTTTCTGTGCCTGATCCTGTCATCCGCGTTTGCTGATGGCCGGATTGCCGAACAGGAACAGGATGAGATCCGCGCCCTGTCCCGGCGTTCGCGTACGCTGAAAAATCTGGACCAGAACGAACTCGCCCAGGTGAACCGTATCGTCCTGAAACGCCGCTCAGACCGACCAGACTGGCTGGAAGAAGCCTGTGAAGCCCTGCCCAAGGACATGCACCTTGCCGTGTTCGCGCACTGCCTGGATATCGCCTTGGCAGATGGCGTTCTCGTCTCCGCCGAAGCAGAATTCCTGGAAAAACTAATCGGCCTGTTAAACATTTCCGAGGAAGAAGCCAAACTGATCACCAAGGTGATTTCGTTGAAAAACCGCTTCTGACCGTGAGGCGAAACCCGGGAGCCAAGCAGTTATGTGGCTTGAACGATTGGGCCTGAACGCGCCATTCGTGGCGTGCATGGTTTTGTGCGCAACAAGCTGCACCAACCCACCGACAGCTGCCCCCCAATTGAAGAAGGTTTCCAGCAAGAGCCGGCCTCCCCCATACCGCCGACGCCGCATGGGGCAGAGATTGAACCCGTCAGCGACGCAAGTATTCTCATTAACGCAATCCAACGTCTGTCCGAACACGGAATTGATACGAGCGCCTACGACCTGGCAGGGATCGAAGCACTCGCCAGCACACCGGAAGCTCAAAAGGACGCCATTGCTAAAGCATGGCAGCTTGCTGCGACCCATCTTGCACACGGCTATCTCGATCAGGAAACACTTGCGCCACGCACTGAACCTGGCATCGCCGAGATCAATATGTACGCCGCTCTCATGCAGGGGGCAACGCCGAGACATTAGCGGCTGCCCTCAGCATGCTCGCCCCTCAACACCCGACCTACCTGGCCCTTCGCCGGGAGCTCACCCGTCAGCGTGTTGCAATCGCAGAAGAGACAGACCCGGCAGCGATTGCCCGGCACGCGGCCTGGATCGACCAGTTGCGCGTGAACCTGGAGCGTTGGCGCTGGTTGCCGCACAATCTGGGCGAGCGTTCCGTATTGGCAAATATTGCCGGTTTCGATGTCACGACATTTGAAGAAGAGACACCGACATCACGCTATGCCGCCATCTTTGGAAAGACGCAGCGTCAGACACCAATCTTCTCGGACAAGATCGAATACATTATCTTTAATCCGTGGTGGGAGGTGCCTGACAGCATCGCCCGCCAGGACAAGCTGCCCCAATTCCGAAGAGATCCCGGGTCAATTGCGCGCTTCGGTTATCAGGTGCTCGACAGGCAAGGCAATGTTCTTGACCCGGCGATGATCGACTGGAACTCCGTGTCGTCAGCCTCTTTCCCTTACAGGATACGCCAGGCACCCGGACCCCAGAATGCACTGGGGCAGGTCAAAATCATGTTCCCCAATCCGCATAATGTCTATCTTCATGACACAAACGACCGGAGCCTGTTTGACGCTGAACAACGCACATTCTCTTCCGGCTGTGTTCGTGTGCAAAACCCGTTGGATCTGGCAGCGTGGATTCTTGAAGACACTCCCGGCTGGGACAGAGCAAGTATCGACACAGTCGTCTCATCAGGGAAAGAAACCCGGGTTGATCTGCCACAACCTGTTCCGGTCTATGTTGTCTACATGACAGCAGTCAGCGACTCCTGCGGCGCGGTCACATACCTGCAGGACATCTACACACGAGACAAAGCCATACTTGATGCTCTGCAACCATCACTTAGTGAGTGATGCCGCCTACTTAATCATGGCTTCAGCAATCTCTGGCCGATCCTCTGCACTTTTAAGATAGCGCGGCTCTGGCCGCAGAAGGGTCGCCTGCTCATAGGCATATCCGTATGCCAGGATGGCCGCATCATCACCGGCAGACCCGATAAAGGAAACGCCAATTGGGATGCCATGCACATCCCCCATCGGAACAGTGAGGTGTGGATACCCCGCCTGTGCAGCCATCCACCCGGCTCCAGCCCACTCCGGCCAGACATCACCATTGACCGGATCAATTCTGGGTGCGACCGGCCCTGAAGGAGAGACGAGGACGTTGACATCATATTCAGCGAGCAACCGGTCAATCCCCTGCTCCCGCGTGGAGAAACGCACGGCGGCCTTGGCCCCCAGATAAGCTGGATCGGTCAGCGGGCCGCGCGCTTCGGAATCCACGAATAGGCTCTGCCCGAAGAGGGCGAGTTCTTCACCGGCATGCGCCTCGTTGAAAGCGATCAGCTCCCGGAGTGACTTCGTCGTAACCGTATCTGGGGTCGTCGCGAGATAGGCGTTCAGACTGTCCTTGAATTCGAACTCCAACAGCGGAAGCGTGCTTTGCCGGTAGTTCTCCGCAGCCGGCTCAAAACTGTCGATATCGACCAGAGTTGCCCCTTGTGCCTCCATCACGGCGAGCGCTGCCGCAAAGTGTTCCCGGATATTCGGGTTGGAGCCTTCTGCAAAACGCAGAACGCCGATACGCATGCCTTTCAAGGCATCAGGCGACAGGCCGAGCGTGTAGTCCTGCTCACCCGGATCCATTGCATTAAGCATGAGAGCCGCCCCGCGGACCGTGCGTGTCATCGGCCCGGCCGTATCCTGCGACGGAGAGATTGGCACGATACCCTGCTGTGAGATCAGACCGACAGTTGGCTTGAACCCGACAATCCCGTTCACGTTGGATGGACAGATAATGGACCCATTGGTTTCCGTTCCCACAGCCCCAGCCGTGAGCGAAGCAGCAACTGCAGCGCCAGCCCCCGAACTCGACCCACACGGACTACGGTCCAGCATGTGCGGATTACGAACCTGTCCGCCAACGGATGACCAACCACTTATGGAGTCATTATCGCGAAAGTTGGCCCATTGGCTGAGATTTGTTTTTCCGAGAATGATGGCGCCTTGCGCCCGCAAGCCAGCGACCAGAGGGCTGTCACGGCCCGTGATGTTATCTTTCAGCGCCAGAGAGCCCGCCGTTGTCGGCATAGGGTCGAGACTTTCGATATTGTCCTTCAGGAGGATCGGCACCCCATCCAGCGCCCCCAGGGTGCTACCATTCGCGCGCCTCTGATCACTGGCGCGGGCCAGCGGCAAGGCGTTCGGATTGAGGGAAATAATGCTTTGCAGTCGAGGCCCATCCCGATCGATTTTCGCAATCCGGTCAAGATAAGCCTGCGTCAACATCTCGGACGTAATTGCACCTGCAGCTAGATCATCGACGATCTCAGGCAGGGATTTTTTAATAACACCCTCAGCTTCATAGGACGCTGGCACGGTCGCTTCCTCCTGAACGGCAGGCCCTGGCGGACCGCCACATCCTGCGATGAGCAGAACCGTCAGCGAAGCTGTCACAAGAGCTCTCATGCCCGACCCTTATCTCGTATAGGCTGAACCTAGCCGACAGGCCGCAGAGGACAAGGGCGTTGATGCGGATCTATCCCGTAATAATGCCCAGACGCTTGCGAAGCATACGCCCGAGATTGTTCATCCAGGCCGGGCGAGCAGCAACATCGATCTTCCAGGAAAGAACCTTGCGCGCCGCAGCATCAGGCAACAGGCCGATCAGGATCCACCAGGCGTTCCGGGGCAGCGCCTTGCCGCCGAACTGCTCGCGGTTTGCCGCCCGGAGTTTTCCAAGCAAATTCTTGCGCGTGTCTTCTTTCACGGGATGCAATTCCGGTTCGAACATCAGAGAGACAAGACGCTCCTGAAGGTGCCCTGCGTCGCGTTCCCCCAGATCATTGGCCGTGGGCAGGCCCTGCTGGGCGGAATGCTCGCGAATGCACTCAAAACATGCCTGCTGGTGCCCGATACGCCAGCGCGCGCGTTTGGCGTAAGCCTTTGCGAACTGGGAATGCTGGGCCCCGTGAAGGCGGTAGGCGGAAATCGGCTGATCGAAGCCCTTGGCCGTGACATGCAGCGGCACGGTTGCGGACAGGTAGCCATCGCCGCCCTGCCGGAACATCTCCGAATCCATCGGCATGACCTGTTCCAAAGCGGTGCGCGTATAGACGAGACCGGATGTAATTGTGCCGGAATAATGCCCCGTCTCTCGCAGCTGCGCGGCCACATCCCCATTGGCCAGAGGCACCTGCGGCGGCGGAAACAGGCCGCCCAGCGCACCCTGCTCGTCGGCATAGTTCATCCGGTAGAGATACATGCCGATATCGGGATCATAATTGGAAAGAATGGTCTTGCCCGCGCCGGGCAACAGGAAGTCATCAGCATCTAGGAACATGACCAGATCACCCGTGGTACGGGCATATCCTGCGTTAAACCCGCCGCCATGCCCCTGGTTCACTTCCTGAAGAACCGGGATGATGCGATCACCATAGGACCGGATAATGTCGCGCGAATTGTCCTTCGAACAATCGTCTACAACCACGAGCTCGATTTCGACATCCTGGGACAGGACGCTTTCGATCGCCGTGGCGACAAAGCCGGCATAATTATAGTTCGTGATCACGACCGAAAGTTTCGGCGAGATATTTGTCGTCGTCATATCGGGCTCCCTGACGTCCCGTCCTTACGCAAGATTCGCACCGAATTGCGTAAAGAGAGGCGTCAGAGACCGAAAGTTCTCGCTTATCGGGCGAATTTCTTGAACTTCAGGCGCTTCGGATTGACCGCATCCTCGCCCAGGCGGCGCTTCTTGTCTTCCAGGTAGGAGGAGAAATCGCCCTCGAACCATTCGACGTGGCTGTCGCCCTCGAAAGCGAGGATGTGCGTGGCCATGCGGTCGAGGAACCAGCGGTCGTGCGAGATGATGACGCGCAGCCCGGGAAGTTGTCGAGACCTTCCTCCAGCGCCTGCAGCGTTTCCACGTCGAGGTCGTTGGTCGGTTCGTCGAGCAGCAGAAGGTTGTGGCTGCCGCGCAGCATCTTGGCGAGGTGGACGCGGTTACGCTCACCGCCGGACAGGATGCGACCTTCTTCTGCTGGTCGGTGCCCTTGAAGTTGAAGGCGCCGACATAGGCACGCGACATGACCTGCACGCCGCCGAGGTCGATCACATCCGTGCCGCCGGAGATTTCCTCCCAGACGTTCTTGTTCGGGTCGAGCTTGTCGCGGCTCTGGTCAACATAGCCGATCTTGACCGTTTCACCGACGCGGAGCGTGCCTGAATCCGGTTTCTCCTGGCCAAGGATCATCTTGAACAGGGTCGACTTACCGGCACCGTTCGGGCCAATAACGCCAACAATGCCGCCGGGCGGTAGCTTGAAGCTGAGGTCTTCGATCAGCACGTTCTCGCCGAACGCCTTGTTGAGGCCTTCCGCTTCCAGAACGACACCACCGAGACGTGGGCCAGGTGGGATACGGATCTGCGCGGTCATGACCTGCTCGCGCTCTGCCTTGGCGGCCATTTCTTCGTAGGCATTGATACGTGCCTTGGATTTCGCCTGACGTGCCTTCTGGCCCGCACGGACCCATTCGAGTTCCTTCGCCAGAGTGCGCTTGCGGCCGGATTCTTCGCGGGCCTCCTGCTCCATGCGTTTCGCCTTCTGCTCGACCCAGGACGAGTAATTGCCCTGGAAGGGCACACCGCGGCCGCGGTCGAGTTCGAGGATCCAGCTGGTGATGTCGTCCAGGAAGTAACGGTCGTGGGTGACGAGGATGACACAGCCTGGGAAGTTGATCAGGTAGTTCTGAAGCCAAGCGACGGTTTCGGCGTCGAGGTGGTTGGTCGGTTCGTCCATCAGGATCATGTCGGGCTTCGACAGGAGCAGCTGACAGATCGCGACTCGACGGATCTCACCGCCAGACAGCTTGGTGACGTCCGCGTCGTTCTCCGGGCAGCGCAGGGCGTTCATCGCCATCTCGATCTTGGAATCGATGTCCCAAGCATCGGCAGCGTCGATTTGCTCCTGAAGGGAAGTCATCTCCTCCATCAGCTCGTCACTGTACTCTTCCCCAAGCCGGCCCGAGATCTCGTTGAATTTGTCGAGCATCTGCTTTTCAGGACACTGGGCGGCGATGTTGTCGAAGACATTCTTGTCCGGGTCCAGCTTCGGCTCCTGCGGCAGGTAGCCCACCTTCACGCCCTCGGCAGCCCAAGCCTCGCCGTTAAACTCCTTGTCCTGCCCGGCCATGATCCGCAACAGTGTGGACTTACCCGAACCGTTGACACCGACCACACCGATCTTCGCATCCGGCAGGAAGTTCAGGTGGATGTTTTCAAACACCTTCTTGCCACCGGGATAGACCTTGGTAAGGCCCTGCATGTGGTAAACGTATTGAGGTCCGGCCATGGCGGGAGAATCCTGTATGGGGAGAGATCTATCGCCGCTGAGTGACGCACTCGCCCCATAAAATCAAGCGCGCAGGTGCCTGCGATCCATCAAACCAACACTGGTCCACACCGGCAGATTGTGAAGGGCAACCGCCGCAGCTGCCTTGAGATCAGCTTGCCCAACGGGCCGTGCGATTTTGCTCTTCAATACTCATCGCACACTCAAGCCGTCGAAGCTCAGCTGCGGCCTCAGGATTACCGAGACGCTCAGCTTGCCGGAACCAGCGCCAGGCTTTCACCAGATCCTGCGGGCAGCCATGGCCACCTGCATGGGAAATGCCGAGATTGAAGGCGCAGCGGCTGTTTCCGAGGGCAGCCCCGCGGCTCCACCAGCTACGCGCAGCCGCAGGGTCCGCATGCCCTCCCCGCCCAGACATCAGCATGAGGCCAAGATACGTGATCGCATCCGCCTCATCCTGCTGTGCAGCGCGCAGGAACAGAAAACGGGCCCGGCGTTCATTCTTCGGACCACCAAGCCCGTGAAAGCACATGAAACCCATATTAAACAGGCCAGTAGGAAGCCCGGCACTGGCCGCCTGATCGTAATATGCTCGCGCAGCGACCAGATCCTGACGCACACCTCGACCGGCATGGAGCATGGCACCGTAATTGTTGGCAGCAGCAATATGACCGGCGTCAGCAGCGCGGCGCATGAGATCAGCACCACGAAGGAGTGCGTTGCCGCCCCGGCCCGAGGCGACGAGGGTAATTGCTTCCTGAAACAAGCCCACCCCATTCATCATGAGCCTCACTTTATTGTGAGGTCATGACTTGGCTAGGGGGGAACGCAGTCTGTGTAGAAAATATGCACGCCGCCATTTTGGCGTGCACGAACAGATGACAATTGCCCGGCCCAACGGTTAGTTTCCCGGCCATGAAACGTACAGTTTATACCCTGTTTACCGTCCTAGCGGCCACCCTGCTGCCCTCCTCCCAAGCCCATGCTCAAATACTGCAAAATAATTTGGAGACCGGAATTTTGACTGACGCGCCAGACGCCCTGCCGCTCGAACGCCTTTACGCCTCGCCTTCCTTGTCCGGACCGGTCGCCCGGATGGTCAAATACTCTCCTGACGGAATGCGCGTGACCTTCCTCAAATCGCGGCTTGACGAGCAAAACAGGTTCGATCTTTGGCAATATGACGTGGCGACAGGACAGCAGAGCATGCTGGTCGACTCCCGGCTGCTGGAACCTGGGAATGTCGAACTGTCGGAAGAGGAAAAGGCGCTACGTGAGCGCAAGCGTATCGCGGGTTCCGCCGGCATCGTGGACTACAGCTGGGGCACTGCCGACACGATCCTTGTGCCACTTGGCGGTGACCTGCATCTCATTACACTGACCAATAACGGCCCTGTCGCGGCACAGCTGACGAACACGGATGCGTTCGAATACGACGCCCGCATTTCTCCGAGCGGCACCTATGTCAGCTTCGTGCGCAACGGCGCGGTATATGCCATTGATATATCAAACGGGACGGAAACCCGCCTAACCCCGGAAGCCGATCTTGCTCGCGGCATCAGCTATGGCGTCTCGGAATTCGTCGCGCAGGAAGAAATGAGCCGCTACACGGGTTATTGGTGGAGCCCGGATGAGCGCTATGTCGCCTTTACCGAAGTCAACGAAAGCAAGGTGGATATAATCCCCCGCTTCGACATTCAGGCCGACACGGTCACTGTCGTCGAACAACGCTATCCTCGCGCTGGCCGCCCGAATGCCTCGGTCGCTCTTTATGTGAATGACCTGAAAAACGGACGCACTGATCGCATCTACGAGACAGGCCCCGACACCTATCTCGCCCGTGTGAACTGGACGAGTAACAGCCTGTGGTTCCAGACGGTAAACCGCGACCAGACCGAGATCCGTTATAACCGCTCAGACTCCCTGCCCTGGCGCACCTGGTCCCCATACACCGAGCACAACGACACATGGGTAAACCTGTCCACGGACTTTCGTGAGCTGTCAGACGGCCGCCTTCTTCTGACAACGGAGGAAGGCGGCATGCGGCATGCGGTCAGCATTCCGTCCGCCGGGCATGGAGACGTAACCGTTATGACGCCAGAAGACCAGGTACTCGACTCGATTGAAGCCATCTCCCCGGATGGAAGCACCCTCTACTATTCCGGCTATGCCGATACGGTGCTTGAGCGCCACCTTTATAGTGTCCCGATTGACGCTCCTGCGAATACCCACCCCATACGCATCACGGAAGCAGGCAAGTTCTGGGACGTTACCATCAGTCCGAATGGACAGAGCTTTGTCGGCACATCCTCCTGCCCCGGACAGCCACCCCAGACAGGCCTCTACAATATCGACGGTTCCCTGATCGGCTGGATCGAGGAGAATGCGCTGAATAGCCAGCATCCCTATGCCCCCTACGCCAAGGGCCATGTCGTCCCTGAGTTCGGCACCCTGAAAGCGGAAGATGGCCAGGATCTCCATTACTCCATCCTGAAGCCGCCCCACTTCGATGCCTCACGAAAATATCCTGTGATAATAGAGGTCTACGGCGGCCCCCATGCCCAGATGGTGAAACGCGCCTGGGGCAGCCTGTCTGACCAGTTCCTTGCCCGCCAGGGCTACATCGTCTTCCGTCTGGACAATCGCGGCAGCGACAATCGCGGCCGGAAGTTCGAAGATGTCATCTATCGCCGCACGGGTGGGCCGGAAGTTCACGACCAGTTGGCTGGCGTCGACTGGCTCAAGACCCAGCCCTATGTCGATGGCGAACACATCGCGATCCAGGGCTGGTCCTATGGCGGCTACATGACGCTGATGACCGTTCTTCAAGCTCCCGAAGGCACATTCGCAGCCGCAGCAGCCGGCGCGCCGGTCACCGACTGGCGTCTATACGATACATTCTACACGGAGCGTTATATGGATACGCCGGAAGACAATTCGGACGGCTATGAAGCATCCAGCGTGTTTCCCTACACAGGCAACCTCACCACACCGCTGCTCCTGATGCATGGTATGGCCGACGACAATGTCACCTTCGACAACACGACCCGCCTGATGGCTACGTTGCAGGAACAAGGCAAGAAATTCGAACTGATGACCTATCCCGGCCAGCGGCATGGCATACGTGGGGAAGCACTGCAGACTCATTTGATGACGACACGAATGGACTTCCTTGACCGCCACCTGAAAACACCTGCCAGCACCACTTTCGCAGAATAGGACAGCCCATGTTTGAATTTCTCGACAAGGTTCCACTGAACCTCGCCATCATCGGCTGCCTGACACTCGGGCTCGCCCCCTTCCTCCCAGAACCACACATCTGGGAAAAACTGAAAATGCTGGCAGGCGGCACATTGCAGAAGCCCGTAGACATCTTCGACCTGTGCCTACACGCCCTGCCCTGGCTTCTACTCCTGGCGAAGCTTGCCCGAATGGCTACGGTGAAATGAGATGAAACCATGGACCATTCTTTCATCCAGACAGGTGATGCGGGACCGCTTCATGGGCCTTCGCACAGACCGGTGCATCCGTGAGGACGGCCACATTGTTGAAGCCTACCACGTGACAGAACTGACTGACTGGGTGACCGTAATTCCGCTCACGGATGCGGGAAATGTCATACTGGTCAGGGAGTACAGGCATGCCGCAGGTGTCTTCACACTCGGCTTGCCGGGTGGCGTGTCGGATCCTGGCGAATTGGACTGGCCTGCGGTCGGTGCCCGTGAGCTGCGTGAAGAGACGGGATACACGCCGCGCGAAATGCACCATGTCGGCACGTGCTATCCAAACCCGGCAACCCAGAACAACCGGCTTCACTATTATCTCGCTCTGGGCTGCACCCTGACTGCACCTCAGGACCTCGACCCGAACGAAGAGATTGAGGTCCTTGAAATGCCGTATACCGAATTTCTGGACTATGGCGCCCTGGAGGTGCAGCATGCGCTGCACGCTGCGGCCCTGTTCTACGCTGAGCGCCATTTCATGCGTCATCCGGAACTGCGACCGAGCAGCAAGCCATAGAGAGGACACGCCATGCCAGCCTTCCAGCCAACTGCCGACCAGTTCCGTGCTTTCCGGGATGATCCGTTCGACGGCCCTATCGCCCAGGTGAACATTCTCAAGTTCCGCGTCAAAGCGGAATACCAACCTGAAGACCCGGAACATGGCGCGGATGAACCGGGCAGCATGGCTTACCAGCGCTATGCGGACGCTTTCGGTGTGGCCGCAGCGGAGGTCGGCGGGAAGTGCCTGCTGATGGGGGCGGTCGAGCGCTATTTCATCGGCAATGGCGATTGGGATGCTGTCATGGTGATGTTCTTTCCAAACCGGCAAGCCTTCATCGCCACGCTCAATCATCCGGACTACAAAGCCATGAGCCGTCATCGGGATGCCGGCCTGCTTTGCCAGGAATTGCTGACCACACGTCCAGTCCGTGCCGAGGGCATTCTCGGAAAGTAGAGCGCGGTCTATCCCGGCTTCCCGATATGAAAGGTTGCCTCAGCACCGGGCAGCCCCCTTGTCGCGCCTTGTACTCAGTTGCTCTCAAGGCATGAAGTGAGGCGAAAAAGGCCCTCACAAGAACCCACAATTCGCCTGAGACGTGCAATCTTGTGGCTTCATTAACACGGCGGTGGGATTCTCATGGTTAAACAAGGGACAGTTCGGTGACACTCCCATCTCCTCTGGTATAGTGATGACACGGTGTGGGGCCGGGTAGATTACATGAAGCGCCTTAGTATTATTCTGTTTTTTCTGCTGATCGCAGCAGGCGTGTGGGGGTGGTTAAAATACACCGCCCCGGCAAAGCCGCTTGCTTTGGCTGAACCCCTCAGAATTAACCAGGGTCTCGTGCTTGGCGGCATCGACGCAAGCAATTCCGATATTCAGGTCTACAATGGCATTCCCTATGCCACAGCCCGGCGCTGGGCGGCGCCGACGGCCCCGACGCAATGGGGCGCCATGCCCCGTGATGTGCGCACTTTCGGCCCGGAATGCCTGCAATCCCGAAAAGGGATGAGCGGCTTTGTCGACCGGATCTTCGAAGGGGCTGGCATGCCCTCGTGGAAGCGTTTCGCCGCCAAGAAATACATGGCGGCCATGCCCACACCGGCTGAAGCCGAAGACTGCCTCTTCATCAATGTCCGCACGTCCAATGTGGGTGTCAGGCGCTTCTGCCCGTTATGGTCTGGATCCATGGCGGCTCGCATCAGGCGGGCGCCGGATCGACAGAGATCTACCAGGCCAATGCGCTGGTCGAGAATGGCGTCGTGCTGGTCACCTTCAATTACCGGCTCGGCCCGTTCGGATACCTTGCCCACCCGGCTCTCACCGAAGAAGCCGGCACATCCGGCAATTATGGCCTGCTGGATCAGGTCGCTGCGCTGCGCTGGGTACGCGACAATATCCGTTCCTTCGGTGGCGATCCCAACAATGTCACCATCTTTGGCGAGAGCGCGGGCGCTCAATCCATCAGTGAGCTGATGGCGACGCCGCTGGCAGATGGCCTGTATCACAAGGCCATCCTGGAAAGCGGCACCAGCAGTTACAATGCAAACTACCTGTCAGACGCGCCCCTGCCTGGATCCCGCAGCGCTGAGTCCGCCGGGGAGGAATTCCTCAGCACGTTTGCCGGAAAGGCCGCCACGGCAGCCGACTGCGGGCTATTCCGGCCGCCTCCATCATCACTCGAACAGAACAGCGTCCGGATCTGGTCAGCTCTTTCCTTCCCAATGTCGACGGCAAAGTCCTGCCGCACACCATTGGCGCCACCATCCGGTCCGGTGATGCGCCGAAAGTGCCGGTCCTGGCGGGTTACAATGCCGATGAAGGCAGCCTGTTCTATCGCGCCTTCCAGTCACCGACCGTGCTTGCCTACAACATGACCGGCAGTTTCGAGGAACGCGAACAGAAGCTGGCAGAGGTCTTCGGAGAAAACCCGGCCAAGGCGCTGCAGGCCCTTTACGGCATGGACAAGCCGGAAACCTGGGACGCAGGCGCAACCGACATGCTGGGCGACGACATGTTCGGCGTCCACATGCGTTTCCTGGGTAAAGCCAACGCGACGGCGGGCAATCCGACCTGGATGTATTTCTTCACGCGTGCGACGCCTGACCGGTCACAAACAATCGGCGCATATCACGGATCGGAAATCCCCTTCGTCTTCGGCTCCTCCTTCCCGCTTCTGCCCATGTCCGACAAGGACGAGAAACTTGCCGAAGCGATGCAGGCCTACTGGACCAATTTCGCCCGGACGGGAGACCCGAACGGCCCCGGTCTTCCGGATTGGCCAGCCTACGACCCGAACGAGGACGAATGGCAGGTGCTGGACCATGAGATCCTGACCGTCGCTGGTGTTCGCGCCCGCAAGCTCGACATTCTGGAAGAGCACCTGATCGACCGTATCGACGCCGTCACCCGCGCCACCTCCATGGAAGCGCCCTATGAAGCGACACTGATGACGACCGTGCCGAAATCAGGCGACGAGTAGGATCTCGCAAATAGCCGCAAGCCCTTCGCGGTCGATGTCATCGAAAGCATCCGGTTCTGTCGAGTCGACATCCAGCACAGCGGCGAGTTTGCCCTCTCCGTCGAACACCGGCAGCACGATCTCAGAATTGGTCGCAGAATCGCAGGCGATATGACCGGGGAAGGCATGCACGTCCGGCACGATGATCGGCTCTTCCGTCGCCGCGACATGACCGCAAACACCTTTGCCGAACGGAATACGCAGGCAACCAAGTGTGCCCTGGTAAGGCCCGACGACCAGTTCCCGCTCCTTCAGCGGGTCCACCACATAAAAGCCGGTCCAGAAAAAGCGGGGCCGGAAAGCCTGTGCCAGCAGGCAGCTGGCCGTCGCATAGCGGGCCGTAACAGAGGTCTCACCCGCGACAACGCTTTCAATTTCCGCTTTCAGGTCGCGATAGACCGCCGCCTTGTCCATGGTTCGCCTCATATCTGCCTTGGCCGCGCTATATCGGTGTCGCTGACACGCTTCGCAATAGGGCGTTGATGGCTGGTGCGACCTCTGAAATAGTCGTTGCGGGAAGACTGGCGATCTGGTTGCCAGAAGAAGGAGTATCCGGTGGGGTTGAGGTTGAGGACAGGAACTGCCCTTGCGCTCGCTTGCCTGTTTGCCGGATTTGCGCCCATAGGGTGCGCGGCGGCACAGGATAACCCGCATCCGGCCCATGCCGGCCACATCGCCGCAGAATCGCAAACCGATGCCCCAATCATCCATGACGGTTTCAGCGATGATTTTGAATATGACGACGCTTATGATGACGACTGGCGGCCGCAGACGGATCTCGACGCGCTGGACCGCGCGCATGCCGATTATGTGAAACGCAGGGACCTGCAGCTGGAGCGCCCAGAATGGGAAGCCGAAAAGCTGCCGCCGCCCGATCCGCCGCCGCCCTGGCTGAAATGGCTGCATGATCTGTTGAGCGGCCTGTCGCCACTCTTCCAGTTCCTGTTCTACGGCATGATCGCGGTGGTCGTGCTCGGCTTCCTCTATTTCCTGTTTGGCGAAGCCATCCGGGTCCGTTTCGGCAAGTCTGGCAAAGGCAAGGTGGATGAGGCGATGACATCCTGATCGATGTCCGGCCGGATGCCGCCATGGCGCGCGGTCTGCTGGAGGAAGCAGACGCACTGGCAAAGGCCGGCAAGTTTGCCGAAGCTGTGCACCTGCTCCTCTTCCGCTCCATCGAGGATATCCAGACGCGCCTCGAAGGCGGCGTTCCGAAGTCGCTCACCGCACGGGAAATCGGCGGCCTGCAGCATCTGCCCGAGCGGGCCAGGCGCGGCCTCGGCCCGATCATCGTCATTGTCGAACGCAGCTTCTTCGGCGGCCGACCCGTGGATGCCGAAGGCTGGCATGAGGCGCGCGCCTCCTATGAGGATTTCGCATTCGGGGAGGGCTGGGCATGAGCGGCACGACGCAGGCTTCCGTCTCTCCCTTCGCGATCCGCACGGTTGCAATCCTGATCGCCGTCGCCGTGTTTTCCTTCGGGGCGATCATGGTACTGGCAGGCTGGGCGCCGGAGCTGCGCGACCGGGACCGGGCGGCGATCACCCTATTCCACATCAGCCATCGGCTACAATGGCTTCGTCCAATTGCTGGAAGCACAAGGCTATCCGGTTGAGGTCTCCCGGTTCAAAAGCAATCTGGATGGCCATTATGGCCTGATGGTGCTCACCCTGTCCCCGCGCGGCATGCACAAGGCACTGGAAGACTACGACCTTCAGGAAGACACACTAATCGTGCTGCCGAAATGGTCCGGCATGACCGACTGGAGCAATCCGGCCCGACAGAAAGACACAGACCTCGCCACAGAAGGCGCAATCGAAAGTCTACTGGAAAGCCTTGGCATCGAGGCAACAATAACCCGCACGGATGTGCCTGCACGCGTCTCCACACCTTTCGGCTCCATGGCGCTGAAACCGGACCTGAAGCTGCAGCTGCTGCAATCGGATGAGTTGGCCCCGATCGTAACCACGGGCGATGGCGCCCTTCTCTCGCAAGTGCCTGGCCGTGAAGTCTACATCCTTTCCGATCCGGACATGATCAACACATTCGGCCTGGCCGAGCGGGAGAATGCCCGCTTCGCCATGCTGATGCTGAACTCCATGCGCTATGACGCGGAAGAACCCATCATCTTTGATGCAACGCTTCATGGCTTCACCCGCTCTGAAAACCTGCTTCAGATGATGTTCGACATCCCCTTCCTGGGCGTGACGCTGGTGGCGTTTGCCGCGGCCATCCTGCTTGGCTGGGCCGCGGCCATCCGCTTCGGCCCGCCCGCCCGCGAAACGCGCGCCATTGCCCTTGGCAAGCAGGCACTTGCAGACAATTCCGCCGGTCTTGTCTCCATGGCGCGGCGCGAGACGCGGATGGCGCCGGGCTATCTGTCCCTCATCCGCCGACGCCTTGCCCGCCAGATCGGCGCGCCGCGGAACCTGACCGAAGCCCAGTTGTCCGAACTGTTCGATCGTCTCGGTCCGGAGGAAACCTCCGGCAAACCTTCTCGCAGATCGAAGCCGGCCTGAAAGCGCCTGCAGCGAGCCGCGAAGACTTGATGCACAAAGCCCGCGACCTCTGGCGCTGGCGCCGCGATATTCTCAGGAGATCCATGAATGACCCCAGTTGACATCCGCGCGCTCGCCGGGCGCATCAGAGGCGAAGTCCGCAAGGCCGTGATCGGCCAGGACACGACTGTCGACCTGCTGCTGACGGCACTGTTCTCCTCCGGCCACGTCCTGCTGGAAGGACCTCCCGGCACGGCCAAGACGCTGCTGGCGCAGTGCTTTGCCCGCTCCATCTCGCTGGACTTTGGCCGCATCCAGTTCACGCCGGACCTGATGCCTGGCGATGTTCTGGGTACGAACCTGTTCAACTTCCAGACCAACCAGTTCACCCTCACCAAGGGGCCGATCTTCACAGACCTGCTGCTGGCCGACGAGATCAACCGGACCCCGCCCAAGACACAGGCCGCCCTGCTAGAAGCGATGCAGGAGCGCAAAGTCACGATTGACGGCGAGTCCTATTCGCTGAACCCGCGCTTCATGGTGATCGCCACGCAGAACCCGATCGAGCAGCAAGGGACCTACCCGCTCCCCGAAGCCCAGTTGGACCGCTTCCTGTTCAAGCACTCGCTCGACTATCCCTCCCGCGAGGAGGAGTTCGCCATCGTCGCCCAGCACGGCACGCGCACCGGGATGAAAACGCCGGATGCCTTCGGCGTCGAAGCCGTAATCGCGGCGGACGAACTCGACGCGGCAGTTGCCTCCGTCGCCGCCACGAAGATCCAGGACGACGTGATCGGCTATGTCGTGGACATCGTCCGCGCCACACGCACATCACCGGCACTTGAAACTGGTGCCAGCCCCCGCGCGGCCGCCGCGCTTGCCACCGCCGCCCGCGCTCGCGCTGCGCTCGACGGACGCGACTTCGTCATCCCGGATGATGTGAAGACGCTCGCCCTACCGACGCTGCGCCACCGCATCCTGCTCTCTCCCGCAGCCGAGATCGAAGGCCGCACGACAGAGGAAACTCTCGCCGCCATCATCGAGCAGACGGCGGCGCCCCGGTGATTTCCCCGACCGCCCGCGCAATCTTCCTGATGCTGCTCGGCTTGCCGGTCATGGTCGGCATCGCCCTGCTGCGCCCGGACCTGTGGATCGTCTCCGCGGGCTGGATTGCGCTGACCGGCGGACTGATGCTGCTGGACGCCATGATCGGCCCGGCCCTGCGCGCGTTTGAAGTCGACGTCGGCGCGCCGCCGATCCTCTATGCAGGCGACAGCGATCCCCTGCCGGTAACCTTCCGCTTCACACGCGGCGCCTTGCCCGCGCGACTGGAAGTGCAGCTGGAAACCAATGAGCTGCTGGAAGATCTGCCACACGCGGCCTGCGCGGGTGGGAGGGAAATGAGCGCCGCTATGAATTCACGCTCACGCCGCTGCGCCGGGGCACGGCAAAGCTGGTCCGGCTCTGGTGCCGCTGGCGGGGACCGCTGGGCCTTATCCAGAAGCGTTATACCCGTCAGCTGGACACAGATATTGTCGTCACACCCAATATCCGCTGGGTGAAGGACGAAGCCGTCCGCCTGTTCTCCCGCGATGCCGAATTCGGCATCAAGACGCAGATCGAGCGCGGCGACGGCAGCGAGTTCGACGCCCTGCGCGAATTCACTGCCGGCATGGACCGCCGCGCCATCGACTGGAAGCATTCGGCCGTCACCGCCACCTGCTGGCCAAGGAATTCCGCACCGAGCGCAACCACAATATCGTCTTCGCCTTCGACACCGGCCGCCTGATGAGCGAGCCGCTGGGCGGCGTGCCCAAGATCGACCGCGCCATCAATGCTGGCCTCCTCCTGTCTTATGTCTCGCTGCGCAATGGCGACCGGACGATGTATTACGGTTTCGATGCCAGGCCGGGCCTTGCCAGCGGGTTCCTGTCCGGCTCGCGCAGCTTCCCCCGGATGCAGAGCCTCGCGGCAAGACTGGATTATTCGGCGGAGGAGTCGAACTTCACCCTCGCCCTTTCGACTCTGGCCAGCCAGCTGGAGCGTCGCAGCTTGATCATCATCTTCTCCGATTTCGTCGACACGATTTCCGCCGAGCTGATGCTGGAGAATGTCCGCCGCCTGACAGACCGGCACCTCGTCCTGTTCGCCACCTTCGAGGATGAGGCCCTCTCCTCCATGGCTGACGCAGCGCCAGAGACGACCGAGGATGTGAGCCGCGCGGTCATCGCGGGCAATCTCCTGTCAGAGCGCGATGTCGTGCTGCGCCGCCTGCAGCGGATGGGCGTGCAGATCATCGAGACGCGGCCCGAACATTTCGGCGGCGCGCTGATCTCGCGTTACCTTGAGATCAAGAGGAGGGACATGCTGTGAGCGACATGCTGAAGTCCTACCGCTTCCGCGAGGAGCGCGAGTCCGACTGGCGCAAGCTGGACCGGATCCTCACCCGCGCGGAGAATTCCGGCGTGAAGGCGCTGTCGGACGAAGACATGATGGCCCTGCCGCATCTTTACCGGCAGGCGGTCTCTTCCCTCTCGGTCGCCCGGTCCATCTCTCTGGACCAGAACGTCATCACTTATCTCGAAGGGCTCTGCACGCGGGCTTATTTCTATGTCTATGGCGCCCGCACTTCCATGGGCGAGCGGATGGCGCAGTTCATTCGCATCGACTGGCCGGAGGCGGTGCGCGGGGCTGTCTTCTCCACCATCCTGGCCGCCTGTTCCTGTTCGGCGGCGCGGCACTCGCCTTCTTCCTCTGCCTTCAGGACATGGACTGGTACTGGACCATCCACGGCCAGACTTTCGGCGAGATCCGTACGCCGGATGCCAGCGTGGATGAATTGCTGTCCACCATCTACACCGAACCCGGTGACATCGGGCAGGACAGGCTGACCGCCTTTGCGGGCTTCCTCTTCAACAACAATGCCCAGATCGCCCTCTTCGCCTTTGCGCTCGGCTTTGCCTTCGGCATCCCGACGGCGTGGTTGCTGGTGTGGAACGGCGTCATTCTCGGGTCCATGTATGCGGTCTTCTGGGACAAGGGGCTCGGCTATGAGTTCACTGGCTGGCTGATGATCCACGGCGCGACCGAATTGTTTGCCATCGTCCTTGCGGGGGCTGGCGGGTTTGTCATTGGTGGCGCCGTGGCGTTTCCGGGCCGCAAGTCCCGCCTCGCTTCGGCGCGGGACTCCGGACAGAAAGCGGCGACCATCGCCATGGGCTGCGTGATCATGCTGATCATCGCCGCCGTGCTGGAGAGCTTCGGGCGGCAGCTGATCAATTCCGACACGATCCGCTATGCCATTGCGGGTGCGACGCTGGTCTTCTGGCTGCTCTACTTCTACCTGCCCCGCCGGAGGCCCGGCACATGAGCGCGCAGGCCATCACGCCCGAGATGCAGGTACACATCGAGGCTGCCCGCCGGCGCCGTGCGCGAATTGCGGAGACGCAGCGGCTGAACAAGATGGTGCGCGTGATGGTCACGCCGGAAGGCGCGCAGCTTCACCTGAAGCTCGCCACCGCGGCAGAGCGGCCGGTGCCTTTGCCATCGATGTCGCGATCCAGTGGGCGATCGTGGGCGGCACGCTGCTGGGGCTCAGCTTTGCGGTGTCCTCCATGGGGTTCCAGAACTGGAATATCGCCTTTGCCTTCTGGCTGGTGTTCTATTTCTTCGTCCGGAACTTCTACTACATCTTCTTCGAGATCGGCCGGAAAGCGGCGACGCCCGGCAAGCGGGCGCTGGGCCTGCGGGTCGCTTCCCGCGATGGCGGCCGGCTGACCGCCAATGCCGTGCTGGCCCGGAACTTTACCCGCGAGATCGAGGTTGGCCTGCCGATCCAGTTCCTGCTGATGGGCGGGGACCAGCTGAGTGCCTGGATGGCTCTGTTCGGTCTGCTCTGGTCCGGCGTGTTCCTGTTCTTCCCTATCTTCAACAAGGACAAGCTGCGCGTGGGAGACCTGATCGCGGGCACGTGGGTGATCAAGGCGCCGAAAGTGCAGCTGATGGGAGACATTGCGCAGGTCTCCGTCGACGCACCACGCAATGCCATGTTCGCATTCACTCCGGCTCAGGCCGATGCCTATGGCATCCATGAGCTGCACGTTCTGGAAGATGTGCTGCGCCAGTCGACCGCCGACATCAAACGCCAGGTCGCCGAACGGATCCGCACCAAGATCGGATGGACCGTTCAGACCGGCGAGACCGACCTCGCCTTCCTTGAAGCCTATTACGCAGCCCTGCGGCGCAGTCTCGAACAGCGCATGCTGATGGGCGACCGGAAGACCGACAAGTTCGATGTGAGGCGCTGAGCCCAGCACTTTTGCCCGGAAACGCCCCTGGCGCTCCGGTAAATGGGCCTGATTGTGGGTTAGGTCAGCTGGAGTCCGGCCAGTTCTTGAGCGCTTCGATCAGCTGCACGGTGAGGCCACCCGAGATGAGGGCGAGATCAGCAGGAAAGCTGTGCGTATTGGGGACCGGAACAATGTAGGGCTTTGGCTCACCCTCGGCCCTCTGACGCTGCAGCGTACGGGCAAGGCACTTCGCCCGGCGTTGCGCATACTTCAGCGTCTCCAGCATGGCCTGCCAGCGGTCGATCAGCGGCTCGGCCAGAACCGGGCCGCGATCAGGTACGGTTTGAGGTCCGCGCAGGAAGCAGGGCGTTTCACCCGCCAGTGTGGGCATGAGCGAGAAGGTGCAGGTCTTCTTCTTTGCCTCGCCTTCGGTCTTCTCGAAATAGTTGGACCCATGCGCGGCTTCACCGGTGCGAGTTCCACCTGAAGCGCCATGAGGAAGATCAGACGGCGGAGCAGAATGGCGAGGCGTTTCAGCTCTGCCGAGACGCGGCGCTTCACCGTTTTGGAAATCTGCTCGGGCACCTGATCCAGGTCCGCATGCACGCCAACTTTCGCGATGGCGTAGGCAAGCGTTTTCCAGGCATGGGAGAGAAAATCGGTGAGGTCTGTCATGGGGCGGAGAGTGACATCGTGCCCCGCCCGGGAGGATAGAGGGCCCTATTGCCACTTCTTCCGCCTTGAAAGAACAGCGTTCCAGCAAGAAGCCGTGAGGGATAGGCGTGGGCCTATCCCCCTTGCCGCATTGCTCAGTTGCTCTCAGTCTCAGATCCCACTTCGAATGGCGTCAGGAACAGGCCGTGCAGGGTTTGCACGCCGGTATAGTAATTCCCGATCCGCATATTCTCGTTCGAGGCATGCTGGTTGTTGTCGGCATTGACCAGCGGCAGCAGCATGATCGGCGCGCCCAGCGAGAGGAGACCGGAGGTCGGCACGGACCCGCCCATCAGCGGAATGCGCACGGGGGCTTCACCGAAGGTCTCGGTGAGGGAAGCAACGATCCATTTGCCGACGGGGGCCGACAAGGGGGTCTGCAGCGCCTTGCTGCCGCGCCCGCCCGACATGGAGGCCAGGCGCGGATAGGTCATCCGTTCTTCCTCGGTCGGTTCGCCATCGACCAGATGGTATCCCTGCGCCTCGATATGCGCACGGACCAGGGCCAGGAGACGCTCCGGCAGCGTGGCCGGAACCGTCCGCATGCCAATGGCAGCCGTGGCGCTTTCCGGAATGATCGTGCGGCGGGAGGCGCCGACATCGGCAGCCTTCAGGCCGGCAATGTTAAACGAAGGGTAGTTGATCGCTTCCTGATAGCTCTGGCCGACGCAATCTGCTTCGGCAATGCCGATACGCTTGTTGATCGCGGCCTCGTCATCCGGCACCGAGGCGAAGGCCGCCTGCGTTTCCTCGTCGAAAACGACCCCGTCATAAAAGCCCTCGACCGTCACGCGGCCGCAATCGTCCTTGAACGTGGACAGGAGGCTCGCCAACAGCTGCGCCGGGTTGGGCGAGTAATTGCCATAGTGGCCGGAGTGCAGTTCCGTACGCGCCCCATAGACCGTAAGCTCAAACCCTGCCCCGCCCCTGTGACCATAGACGACCGTGGGGCGATTGGAGATGTGCATCGGGCCATCCAGCATGATCACGGCATCGGCGGCCAGTAGGTCTGCATTGCGCTTCACGACATCGCCCAGTGTCGGCGGGCCACCCTCCTCATGAGAATCGAGGAGGATCTTGATGTTCACAGCCGGCTCCAGCCTTCGGCCTTCAGCGCGTTCATCGCCGCCAGCAGCATCAGGATCGGTGCCTTGTCGTCTGCAGCGGAGCGGGCGAAGAGACGGTCATCCGGGGCGGCTTCTCCCGAGAGCAGGCGCTCCAGCGGCAGCGGCTTCCATTCCCCGTCTTCAAATGTCTTCAGAACCGGCGACCAAGGGCTTTCCTGGTCCCATTCTTCCGGGTGAACAGCCTGCCCGTCCATGTGGGCGTAGAACAGGATCGTCTTGCGGCCCGGCAACTGATCCGGCCAGGCGGCATAGACCATCGGGGTCTCGCCATCCTCAAGCTTGCGGGCTTCGTAGCCGTAGCGCTGGAAAGTCGCTTCGATCCAGTCGGCATTGGCCCGGATGTCCGCCGTCGACTGTTTGGTCACGTTCGGCATGCGCAGGAAGGAAACCCATTCCTCAAGGCTCGCGACCGTGGCCTCTTCCACAGGGTCGTCAGCCATGGCTGGCAGGGCGCCAAAGCGAGAACGGCAATAACTGCACCAAGGGCACGAAGGGATGAGATCATGTCGGACGCTCCTGACCATGATTGGACACTTGTAACGCCGACACCTAATCCATGGGGGCCTGCCAGCGGCAAGTCCTGGCAGGATGTCCTGCCTGATTAAGTACGCTCTGCCTGAAGGCGCGCCACCCGGCTGGCGGCTAGAGGCGGCCCTGCACCCATTCGCGGGTCAGGAAGCCGTCGATCAGGTCGCAGACAAGGCCGAGTTCCGACAGTGCAGAAGAGAATCGGCGCGGGTCTGTCAGCGGCTGGAAAACAGAGCCAGCCTCGAACTGGTTGTCCGCCTCCAGGGCGAGTGTCACATGGCCCTGATCGAACAGACCGCGCAGCTTGCCGCCGGAGAAGTGACGCTCCAGCGCGATCAGCCGCTCCATACGATCCGGAGAGAGGAGCGCGCGTGCCTCGACCTGATCGCTGGAATAGACGGTGAAGGCCTCGTCCAGCTCACGGGAGACAAGGCTGACCTTCTGCAGATCGCCCGCGCCCTTGCCCCGCTTCCACCAGCCGGAACGGGCCATCAGTGTACGCCCGGAAAAGCGTTGCGGATACTCGATATGGATCAGGATGCCCTGGAACACCGTCTTGCTGTTCTTGCCGCTGGTATCGAGCTTCGCTTCGACAAGGGCGAACCTTGCCCCGGCGCGCTCGCCCTCGATCAGATCCTCGAAGTTGCGACGGCTGTGGCCCGGCAGCAGCGCAGCATCCTTCAGGACCTGGTAGGCCGGTGTCGGCGGCGGGCTGCCCGCTGCATCATGCGTGGTGACCTTGATGTCGCCGAAGACTGTGGAGAGGGTGTGCGCCTCGCCGGTCTGCGGGCCGCTGATGGCTTCCATCAATTGCTCACCGCGTGTTTTCAGAGACTGGAAATCCTTGAGGCCGGACAGGTCCGGGTGCAGCGTCTCATAGCGGAAGCCGAAAGGCCGGCACGCCGTGCTGAGGATGAGGTCCTTGGTCTGGGACTTCATCGAATAGACTTTCAGCCAGTCGAAGCCGGATACGAGGATTACAATGACCGCCCCGGCAAAGAAGGACAGCGGAAAGAAAAAGCCCGCCCCGCCCGACAGGAACATCATGACGATGACAACCGGCAGGGCCACGAGGACACCGACTATGGTACGGGATTTGGCTCCCGCGATGGTCTGCTTGCGGAGTGCTTCGCGTGCGTCCAGCTCGGGGGCGAGTTCGGTGTCCCAGATGCGCATGACATCGGCGAATTCCGGCCGCATATGGGCCAGCTCGCTCAGCGGGCGGGCATTGTGGATCGCAGTGCTGATGTCGTCTTTGCCGATGGCCATGGCGTATCCCCCTTCACACCTTCATGCCGTGCGGGGATACGCAAATCCAGCCCGGACACCTAGGCCGATGCGGCGAGGCGCGGCCCGGCATAGGTGATGCGGTTCCGGCCTGAGGTTTTCGACACGTAAAGTGCCTGGTCCGCGGCCTCCAGCACCCGGTCGAGCGAGGAGTCGGCTGTCAGCATTTCGTAGCCAAAGCTGGCCGTGACCGACAGCTGTTTGCCACCTTCCTCGATGACAGTCTGCGCAAGGCGTTCGCGCAGGCGGTTGCAGACCAGCCAGGCCTGGTCGCGATTGACGTTGGAGAGCAGGATCACGAATTCCTCCCGCCCAGCGGCCAAGCTTGTCGAACGGGCCCCGCAGCTCGGAATAGGCAATTTCGGCAATCCGCTTCAGCACGGCATCCCCGGTCTGGTGGCCATGCAGGTCGTTGATACGCTTGAACTCGTCGAGGTCGAACAGGACGACGGCCGCCATGCTGTGCGAACGGCGCTGGCGCAGGGTCTCGTCCTCGGCGGCGAGGCGGAAGGAACGACGGTTCATGAGGCCGGTCAGCGGGTCGGTCGAAGCCAGGGATTCGAGCTGGCGCTGGTAGCGCTTCAGCTGGAATTCATGCTGGGAGGCGATCGTCGCCGTGGGAATGGCAACACAGGCGGCAACCACGAGATTCGCGATGAGGAAACGCTGCGGATCGTCGAGCACTCCCAGTCTGTAAACAAAGACCGAAAAGGTGAACGACAGGCACAGGGCCGTCGTCGCGACGAATACAAAGAAGGTCAGCGAGTCCTTTATGTCCCGGGCGTATGCGCTCATGTGCCCCCATCTCCTGCTTGGGAATTGCAGTGACTGTTACATAGAATGGCTACTACAGGGCGAAACCGGCCCCGAAAATTTGGCGTCAGGGCTTCAGACTTTGGCAATACCGCCTGCCCAGCGGCCGCTCCCCCCGGTCCCGGCTGAGCCGAATTCACTGCCAGGAAGGCCGTTTGCTGGCAAAAATTTCACAACAATCCTGTTGACGCTCCGGGGTCTGCGCCCTACCTCCGCACCACCGTTAGCAGTCAGTAAGGGTGAGTGCTAAGCCGTCCCTGCTGGCAGCTGACTGCGTGAGATCAATCTAAACTCGCATTTCAAGATTAGAGGGCTAAAGCCATGAAACTTCGTCCCCTGCACGACCGCGTCGTCGTACGTCGCGTCAAGGAAGAAGATAAAACCAAAGGCGGCATCATCATCCCCGACACGGCCAAGGAAAAGCCGCAAGAAGGTGAGATCGTCGCAGTCGGTAAAGGTGCTGTTGGCGACGACGGCAAAGTCATCGCGCTGGACGTGAAAAAGGGCGACCGCGTCCTGTTCGGCAAATGGTCCGGCACCGAAGTGAAAATCGACGGCGAAGACCTGCTCATCATGAAAGAGAGCGACATCATGGGTGTGCTGGAGAAGTAATCTCCGCCCCTGAACGCTTTCCAAAAATACAGCAAATTCAAAGAGGAAACTCGAAATGGCTGCAAAACACGTAGTTTTTGGCGCTGACGCCCGTGAAAAGATGCTTCGCGGCGTCGACACGCTGGCCAACGCCGTGAAGTCACGCTCGGCCCGAAAGGCCGTACGTCGTGATCGAAAAATCCTTCGGCGCCCCGCGCACCACGAAGGACGGCGTCACCGTCGCAAAAGAGATCGAGCTGGAAGACAAGCTCGAGAACATGG
>LZQP01000011.1_pt1 | contig 33736 bp, 38 predicted proteins | sample 768551 | NCBI WGS metagenome assembly LZQP01 (sample SAMN05207184, study PRJNA324509) | oil field metagenome | isolation source: sample BH-FW-16 from oil reservoir | place: India: Bombay High | collected 2015-12-03
CCGGCAGAAATCGCCGGCTCCGGTGACAAGGTTTCCGTCACTGGACCACCCGGGCATTGACCGGCGTCGCTCCGAATTCCGGCAACAGGTGGCGCGTCGCCCAATGGCTCGTCGCACGCTTGCCAGAGAGTAGTCCCGCCTGGCCAAGGATGAGCGATCCGGTGCACACGCTGGTCAGGTGTCTTACACTTGCCCCGCGATCGGCGACAAAGTCGATAAACCCCTCGTCCTCCATCACCTGAACCGTGCCCGCCGAACCGCCGCCAATGAACAAGACATCAAGCTCTTCGGGGCAGTCCTCGAACGAGGTATCAAGAACAATCGCAAATCCTGTATCGCCAGTGATTGGCTGAAGCTCCCGGTCCCTGGATACCAGATGGACCTTTGCCCCCATCAACGCGGCGAAGAAAAATTGCGGCCCGACCAGATCGAGCATCGTCATCCCTTCATAACAGATCATGCGATGGTCTCATCGCCGTGAAGATTTAAGCCGGATATCCCATCAAGTTCGCGTGCGCCTCAGCCGCGATTTCAAGGCATCTTCTTTCGTTGCGTCAAACCGGTGGCGCTCAGCGGAGGCGCGTTGCATACATGCGGCAAGCGTCATGAACGGGGCAATTGCCCCAGGCCCAGAAGGGCGCGTCTATTTTTGTCCATCGTCTGTGGTTCCTATAAATGTGTCTGTCCGCCACAAGTTGACGTGTCGGATCTTGCCAGCTCTGACTGGCACTTGCGTTCCGAGCCGCGAGTCCTAGCGGCGTTATCTGGAATCGGAGTGTTTCTGGCGCCATGCCTTCGCCGCAGCAGGCGATCGCCCCCGATTTCCCGTCGGAAATCGGGGGCGCTTTGTATCTCAGCGGGAAGTTGGGGGTCCGCGCTGTCCGACAGGTGGTCCCTGGGCTTTGCGAACAAAGCCTGGATCATAGACAGCGTAATTGAAGTCAGGCGCTCTTCTTGCGAGTTCGCCCGTGAGGAATGGCCCCGGCAGGGGCGCTGTGTGAACAATGTTGCAAAGAAAGCAGTGCCCCTCCGACTGCATCTTTTCGGGCGCGTCCTCATCAAGGAGAATTGCAAGGCGTTCAGCCGCGGACCGCATTTCAGCGGAAACCTGACCCGAGGGTGCGCAGATGAAGCGCCCCACATCAAATTCACCTGATCGACCGGTGGGCGCCGAACCTGGCAGGATAACCTGTAGGGTAAGGGCAAGCAGGGCAAGCACCTTGAAAGTGGGATTGCCTTGAAACGCTTCATGTGCACACCTTATGGCCTAATCCGAGCACACGCCAAACTGACGGCGTTCCCAACAGCCAAATTGTTCTTTTTTTGGTTTCATTTTGTCTAAATACAAAAAGCGCTGAGCGACGAGAGTCTTACGATTACCATCGAAAACGCAAAGGCATCAATGGGCGCACCATCTAACAGTCGTGAAGCTGGCTACTTACGGGTGCCCCAGCTCAAAACAAAGTCGGATAACTTACTCGCCCCATGATCAACAAGGTTGACAAATCAGTTGGGCATACGACATATACGGGACTTTAACGAACGTACGATAGAATTGCAATATGTCACACGCCAAAGAAGCAATGAGTTCCCGCGATCGCATTCTTGACATCGCCGCAGGCCTGTTCGCTGAACGGGGATATGCCGCGGTTTCCATGCGCGACGTCGGCACCGCTCTTAAAATGACGCCTGCATCACTTTATTACCATTTCAACGGCAAGATCGTCCTTTATCAGGAAGTTCTGGCCTCGGTCTTTTCGGAGGGCGCTGAGCCTGTTCGCGCGATTGTCGCGAGTCGTAAGACGCCCGACAAGAAGTTTGAAGCCATTCTCATCTGGTTCGCCACCCTCCTGGTTACGGAAAAAAACTTTGCGCGCCTCCTACACCGGGAACTGCTTGACGGCGACAAGGGCCGATTGCAGTTCCTGGCGAAAGAAGTGTTTCAGGGCGTTTTCAACGACATTCTCAAACTCGAAAAGGAAATCGCTCCGGACTCCAAACCCGGAAAATTCGCCATCCAGGCATTGAGTTTTGTTCTCGGCTATTTCGAGATTTCTGACATACGCAAGCACTTACGCGGTGCCAAACGGTTGACGGATGATCCGACGGTCTTTGGCCGCGATGCAGCGGCTCTGCTTCTTCACGGCGTCAATAGCGCGAAAAGCGTGAAGGGATAGGGGATGTTACATCCGCAAATTATACCGTTGAGCGGGCTCGCGCTCGCCCTATTGGTTTCATGCTCGAAGGGCCATGCGAGCGCTCCTGTCGCAGAACGGGCCAGCTTCGACATTCCTCAGATGGTTGTGACGGTCGAGTCGATTCCAACGGCGTATATCGCCACCGGGACCGTCGTTTCGGATGACCGAATACAGGTCACATCGCGGGTTACAGCATTTATCACTGATGTTCTGGTCGAAGAAGGTCAGATGGTCGAAAAGGGCGCGGCGCTTTTTCGGCTCGACAACGCAGATATCGAGGGCGCGATCAGTCAGGCGGAGGCGGCGGCTGCAAAGGCGAGAGCGGCCGCAACAGATGCGCAGGTGGACTTCGAGCGCTTTGAAACCCTCTACGCATCGCAGACTGTGACGGAAAACGAATTGCGCAAAGCCCGCCTCGGGCGCGATGTGGCGCGCGATCAGCTGCGCCAGGCAGAGGCGGCGATGCGGGCGGCGCGAGCGCAGCGCGGTTACGCCGCTGTCAATAGTCCGGTCACCGGTATAGTCATTGCCCGTCATAAGCAGGTTGGCGATCTTGCAACGCCCGGCGCACCGATCGTAACCGTGGAATCTCAGGATGCGATCCTCTTCGAAACCTATATCGCAGAGAGCCGCATTCGACAGATCAAGGCCGGCGACGCTGTTCGTGTGCGCATTGATGCGCTCGGAGAGGGCACGCTGGAAGGTGAAGTTCTGCGCATCATCCCATCCGGAGACCCGCTGACGAGACGGTTTGGCGTAAAGGTCGCAATTGACGAAAAGACTGGCGTGTTGCCGGGAATGTTTGGCCGCGCCGAATTCATCACCGGACACAAGAACGCACCAGTACTTCCGCGTTCCGTACTGTCAAAACGTGGCGGTCTTACCGGCGTCTTCGTCGTCGATGAAGAAGGACGCGCTTGGTTCAGATGGGTGCGGCTTGGGCGCGAATGGCCGGACAGGGTTGAGGTTACTGCGGGCCTCACAGGCGGAGAAACCATTCTCCAACACAATGAGCCCAGGCTCCGGGATGGGGACCGCATCGTGAATAATACCGATTCGGCCCCTGGTCCAGAGGGCGGACAATGAACCTCCCGATAAACGCAACCGGGCGCCTGACAAGCCTGTTCATCACTTCGAAGCTGACACCCTTGATTACACTGGCGACCATCCTGCTTGGCGTATTTGCACTGGTGCTGACGCCGCGCGAGGAGAACCCGCAAATTATTGTTCCGGCCGCGGAAGTAACAGTAACGATGCCTGGCGCCTCGGCCGAAGAGGTGGAGCAACTTATTGTTACGCCACTTGAGGGCATATTGAGTGAGTTGTCCGGCGTTGATCACACTTACGGAATAGCGGTCAACTCATTCGGCAAGGTGATGGTCCAGTTCAAGGTTGGTGAACGCAAGGAAGACGCGCTCATCTCGCTTTACGACCGTATTGAGGTAGAGCGTCACCGATTGCCGAGCGAAGCTTCAGCACCGTTTGTACAGGCGCTTGACGTTGATGATGTCCCGATCGTGACCGTTACTCTCGCTTCCAGCGTATATGACGACTACGCGCTCAAACGCCTGGCGGACCGTATGACGGAGAGGCTGCGAAGCCTCGAACCAGTATCGATCGTTGAAGTCTATGGCGGCGTTGATCGACAAATCCGAATTGAAATCGACCCTGACCGCCTGCAGGCCGCGGGCCTTGCGCTTAATCATGTTCGCAACATTCTGAGCGCGTCCAACATCTCGTTGCCGGCGGGCGACATCGTCGCTGGCGGCGAACGTGAAACAATCGAAGTGAGCGGATTTATCGATGGCGCGGGCGCGCTGCGCCAATTGATCATCGGTCAATCGAATGGGCGTCCGATCTACCTTTCTGACATTGCAACCATCATTGATGGGCCGCCAACCGAACGCGAAGCGCTGAGCAGGTTCGCATATGGCCGCGCCAGTGACCGATATGAGCTGACCAGCGGGATCCATTTATCTGCTGTAACGCTGGGCGTCGCCAAAAAGCCCGGCGTCAACGCCGTTGTCACCGCAGACCAGGTGATTGACCGGATTGATCGCTTGAAGGCCGAGTTCATCCCAAGGGATATTGATGTCGTCATTACCCGGAATGATGGCGAGAAAGCCAACGATTCTGTCAATACGCTCGTCGAGCACCTGGGCATTGCAGTAGGCTCCGTTTTTTGGTGCTAATCCTCTTTCTCGGCTGGAAAGAAGCGATAATCGTGACGGCGACTGTGCCGCTCGCTTTCGCGCTGACCTTCGCTGGCGATTTGCTTTTCGGGATCAGCCTTAATCGAGTTACTCTCTTCGCCCTCATTCTCTCGCTGGGTCTGCTTGTCGACGCTGCAATTGTCGTTATCGAAAATATCCACCGACACTACAAAGATCTGGATGGAAAAGACCGGCGCGATGTCACGGTATTTTCGGTTTCCGAGATCGGCAATCCCACCAATCTGGCCACTTTCGCGATCATGCTGGTGTTTTTGTCACTGATGAGTGTGACTGGCATGCCGGGCCAGTATTTCTATCCGGTTGCATTCAACGTTCCGCTCGCGATGGGCGCCTCACTGTTCGCCGCCTATATTTTCACGCCCTGGGCGGCATATTTATGGCTGAAACCATCAGCAACCGATCCGAGTAAAGACGAAAACAAGAACAAAAACCCAAGAAACCCGGTCTCATACATCGCAGCTATATTGCCGTGATCACACCAATCCTTGATCGCTCAATTGTTCGCCTATCTGTTTTCGTTCTTGTCGGAATCTTATTCCTGATCAGCGCTCTACAGCCGTCATGGCAATTTATGCGGCCATCCGGGCTTGCTGGACCAAAGCCGTTTATCGGCGTGGCCATGGGGTTTCTTCCCAAGGACGACAAGAACACATTCAACATCACAATCGACATGCCTCAGAACACGCCGCTTGAGACGACAGACCAAATGGCGCGCGAGATAGAAAGGTTGCTCGCGGCCCATGAGGAAATCGACGATTACCAAACCTGGATCGGCAGGGCGGGACCGCCGGACTTCAACGGTCTGCTACGCGGAGCTGCCTCCCGGCGCGGTTCGTTTGTGGCGGAGATAAGGGTCAATCTTCGCAACAAGCATCACCGGTCGATATCTTCAATAGACATCGTCAGAGAACTGCGGCCCGCGATTGAGAAAATCCAGGAAAGTTATCCTGGCAGCCTGGCGCATCTGGTCGAAGACCCGCCGGGGCCGCCTGTTCGCGCTACCGTGCTTGCAGAGATATACGGCGCTGATCCCGCCATCCTCCGCGATATTTCGGCGCGCGTGAGCGAGGAGTTTCGGGCCACGTATGACATGGTGGAGGTTGATGAATCCGAACCGGAAGATGTCAAGCAGCGTCTCGTAACGGTGGACCGGGAAAAGGCCGCCTTGTCAGGCATCATGGCCGGAGAAGTTGCACGCACGCTGCGCGCTCTGGTCGCCGGTGAAACTCTTGGACGGGTTCACATCGAAGGCGAAAAACAAATTGTACCCATTATCGCCCAGGTGCCCAGGCGCTATCAGATTGACATTGACCAGCTCGACGGCGTCTTCGTCGAGAATCCTATGGGACTGCGTGTACCCTTGTCGGAACTCGTGACAATCACTCTGACTTTGCCGACAGACCTATTTTGCACAAGGACAATGAGCGCGTCGCATTTGTCGGCGGGGAGCTCAGTCAAACCGCTCAGTTTTATGCTGTGCTTGATCTTGAAAAACGCTTGAACGGCATGGATCTCGGTGAAGAAGGACGCCTTCAGACCGGCAATCTGACACTGAAGCCGCAGCGGCCGGACACCATCAGCGGCTACCAGTTGTTGTGGGATGGTGAGATGCGTTTGATGCTGGACACGTATCGCGACATGATCCGCGCCCTCGGCCTTGCAATGATCGCGGTCTATCTGCTGCTTGTTGCTTATTACCGTTCGCTGGTCATACCTGTGATCGCAATGTCCGCCGTGCCGCTGGGCCTGATCGGCATTTTTCCTGGTCACTGGATTCTCGGTGCCGATTTTTCCGCGACCTCCATGGTTGGGATTATCGCGCTCGCCGGCGTGGTCGTTAGAAACTCTCTCCTCATCATCGACTTTGTTCTCGACAATCTCAAACAGGGTATGAACCTGCGTGACGCCGTTGGCGAAGCTGGAGCGGTTCGTTTGTTGCCAATCTTGTTGACCACTCTGGCGATCGTGCTCGGCTCGGCCATCCTGATATCGGATCCGGTCTTCGCCGGCCTTGGCATTTCGCTGATCTTCGGCTCAATCGTCGCCACGGTCCTGACTCTGATTGTCGTGCCGATCCTGCTTTATCTCTATCTCAGGCCCGCGCATCTGCCGGCTGACGATGAGAACCAACCCGAACAACTGGAAATGTCTCATGCCTAAATCGCTTCCCGTGCTTTCCTGCGGTATTTTGATCAGTGGTATCATCGCCCTTCCGGTCAGCGCAGAAACGCTTGAAGATGCGTGGCGCGAGGCGCTCTCAAGTGATCGTATTCTACAGGCGACGCAGTCCACCGAAGAAGCCGCCCGTCTGGAGATGCGCGCAACAAAGGCTGCGCGCCTGCCGACCGGGGAACTTTCCGGCGGATATACTGCATTGGATGTGACGCCTTCGCTGACAACTTCCTTTGCCGGCATGGACGCCTCAATTCCATTCGCCCAGGACAATTTCGCCTACTACCAGGCGAAAGCGAGTTTGCCTCTTTATACTGGCGGCAAGATCAGAGAGGGCATCCGCGCTGCAGAAGCCAACTACCAGCCGCCGGATTGATACCGAGGCGACCGAATTGTCGGTCAAACTTGGCGTCGCCGAGAACTATGTGAACGTCCTGCGCGCGCGCAGCGCCAGAGACGTGGCCGACCAGCTCGTCATGAATTTGGCGGCCCATCTGGAGGACGCCGAAAACCTGTTTGATCAGGGCCTTGCGCCGCTCAATGACGTTCTCGCTGTCCGCACGGCGCTAGCCAATGGCCGCGAGAACGCAGTGCGGGCGGCGAACGCTGTTGACCTCGCGGAAGCTGCCTATAATCGCGCCCTTGGGCGGCCTTTGGAATTGGAAGTTCGGCTCGATGATGTCAGCGCCGGATCGAATGAACTGACGCTCGATATGCTGCTCGATCTGGCGCGAACCAACCGCTCGGAACTCCGCGCACACAAAGCTCGCGAGCAAGCTCTGCGTCACAAGTCAAATGCGGAGCGCGCCGACATGGCGCCGCGTGTCGGAATCAGCGGCGGCTATACATATCTTGAAAATACCCATCTTCGGATGAGGGAGTGTGGTCGGCGACTGTTGGAGTTAAGTGGAGATTCTTTGATGGCGGCGCATCGCGGCGGCGTAGTAACGCGTCTCGTCGGCAGGCCGATGCGGTTCGTCTTCAGACCGAAGAACTGGCAAGCTTGATTGATTTGCAAGTACGCCAGGCCTGGCTTGATCTGCAGGCATCGGGAGGGCGCATCGCCGCCTCGCAAGAGGCGGTCGCTCAGGCTGAAGAGAACATCAGAATAACACGCAATCGCTATCTGGAAGGCCTGTCCAGCAATTCAGATGCGCTGGATGCGGCCCTATTGCTGACGCAGAGCAGAGCCGGCCTCGCCAGTGCAAACTATGATGCGGTCATGGCCGACCTGCGCGTAAGAAGAGCCGCCGGAATCCTCTAGGACAGCTCACTTCTCGCGCTGGAGCGTGCGCGCTTCGCGAAAGGCATATTCCCTTGAGTATGGAGCGATTGTCTCAAAGCGGGTTGATCAGGGTCAACCCGCAATCGCGATAACAACTATACGCTCGCTCCATCGGCGACTTGTCAAATTTGTCGCAGCCCCTTGCAAAAGGATTCGGTGAACTTACTTATCTAACGAACGTTCAATAAGCGTTCATAAACAGCTCAAACAACGGAGTTTCGTTATGCTCAAGGACTTGAACGCCCATCTTCGCGAAAACCTGAAAAAGGCGCGCGAAAGCGGCAAACATTCCGCAGAAGAAGTAGGAGATATCGTCCACACAGCGGTAAAAGAAGCTCTGGCGAAAAGCCGGGGCGGCGCGTCTGAATTACGAGAAATTGCGCGCACGGCCGTATCCACCACAATCAAAGATTTGGAAGAAAGCGGAGAAGCGACGGTCGAACGTGTAGCGGCGGCGACCGAAGCCGCGATTGACGCGATCCGGTCCAAGCAAGGTGAATCGCTTCAGGGCCTTGAAGTCGAACTGATCGAGTTGAAATCCCGCTTGCGTGAACGCGAACATGAGTTGGCCGAAGACGTGTCAGCTGTTATCGACGGCGTTCGCGACAGCGCAAGTGACTTCTCCGGCGAGCTGAAAGAGCATGTTGTAACGCTAGCAACAGACGCAAAACTGCAAAGCGCAGAATTGCTCGGGCTGACGCGAAGCACTGTGAAGCAAGCAGTCTCAAGCGCCCTTCAGGCAGGAGACGACGTTGAAGAGACTGTCGCGAATATAACGCGAAAGGCGACTAGAGAAGCGCTACATCAGGGTCACCTTGCCGCCGTAAAAGTGCAAAGCGTTACCAAGGCCGTCGTCTCCGCGGCAGTGGAAGCCGCCGAGGAAGTGGGCAAAGACATCGCTGAAGTCACTCGCGGCGCTGTTGCGGGCGCCCGAGAAGGCGTCGCGGAGGTCATTGAATCGGCCGAGCATTTTGTTGTGGAGTCTGCGAAATCCGCCGCAAAGCGCGGTGAGGATCTGACCGTGAAGCTGATTGCCTACACCAAATCCGAACTCGAAGAGATCGATCAGGCGTTTCGCAGCGCCCTGCAACAGGTGGCGCAAACATCCGGAGATATCGCACGTGAAGTGCTCGAAGAGGCCGCTGAGCTGACATCTGAGACCGCAGGGTTCCTGGCGCGCGCACCCAGAAGGCGGCTCATCAAAGCGTCAAGACGCTCAAGGCGCTCGGAAAAGAAGCTTCTATTCTGGGCGGCAAGGCGGTCGATGCTTCCGTTGAGGAAATCGGGCATCTCGCCAAACGGTCCTTCGTCATCGCCAAGGGCGCCCTCAAAGGCATGGCGAAAGGCGCTCGCGAAGCCATGAAAGAAGAAGCCTAACCCCCCGTGCGGGAAGACGGGCGCCAGCCCGTCTCCCGTCTTCCACTCAATCTGGAAGACGAAAAAGGAACACTCCCATGAGAACTTCACAACTCCCCTTCGCCATTTCAATATTGGCATTGTCGTTCGTCGCAAGCTCCTGCGCCAGCGCGAATGAATTCAATGATCGCGCGCCGACGAGCCAACTCGACAAGGAACACGCCTGGGTGCGCTCAAGCCATGTCCAACTGGACGTTGCTCGCGCGAATCTGGCGCTCTTGTCAGCCAAATCCGCCTATATTGTTGATGGCTCCCCTGAAGACTCCATCATGCAGCTGAACAAAGCGGAAAACTACCTGGGTGAGGCGCTTGATAACGCTTCGTCTGATACAAAATCTCGTATCCTGTTTTTGCGAGCACAGATTGCACAAGCACGCGGCAGCGTCAGCGCACAAAGCCCTGAGGCTGAACAAGATCTCAATCTTGTCGTTTCAGAAAGCGAAGCGCTTCTGGCGGAAGCGCTTGCCGAAAGCCAGTTCAGATTGGTCGAGCGGCAACAGGACGCATCCGCGCGGTTGGCGATCGCACGAGCCAGAGCGGAATTGTTGACCGCTCAATCTGCATACGAAGCTGAAAGCGCCAAACAGGATGTAATCTCGAACCTGGACCGGGCCGAGCAACGCCTAGTGGACGCCAAGAATGACGCTTCGAGTTGGACTCGAGCCGAAATAGAGGCGTTCCAATCTGATTTACGTGATGTAAAATCAATGATTGAAGCGAACGCTGACGCTGCAGGCGCGAAGTTGGATGAGTTGGCGGACGACATGAAAGCCAAGCTCGACAAAATGGAGCAGGATGTCGCCAACAGCGACGAAGCCGAGTGGGTTCGAACGCAATATGCGCAAATTGAAGCGCAAGCGGCTCTCCACAGAGCTGAACTCGCAGAGCGCGCGGATGAGACCAAAGAACAAGTCGCGGGCCACCTTGAAGACGCCCGCAATTGGTTGCAGCGAACCGAACGCTCAGCGTCCGGAGAAACAAAGGCGCTGTGGGCGGACCTCGAAGGCCGTGTTGAACAAACTCGCGAAGATATCACCAAAGGCCGCAAGAATGTTCAAAATTCAATCGCCGACCTTCTGGATCGCGCCGCAGATGCAGTGAGGGCGGAGGAACAATCTGCCGATGAGAACACTAAAGATGAAGAGAAGAACTGATAGCGCGCTTGACACGCTAGTTTGGATTTCGGGCGGCAGGCTCTTGCCTGCGCCCATTTGTTGAGAACCCAAATGTCAAATCCGATTTACCGATGCTTAAGAGTCAACCGAGCGTGCTTCTCCGCTTGAAGTAGAGTTCAGTCGGGTCAACACACCTCTCTCATTCCCCAGTTTTCTCGCTACCTGCTGGATAAAATGGTCAAACCGGCGTTGACCCAAGGCATGGGCTGCATCTCGTTCCCCTTCAGGGATGGGCTCAGTTCGCGTCAGCCAATAAAATACAAAATGCGCTATCGTTTCGAGACAGAGCGCTGTGTCTCGTTCGATTTCCCCCTGCCTGCGATCGAACGCGTCCATACGACGGAGTAAGCGCTCTTCGAGTACAAGATTGGGTTCAGGGTCGAAAAATCGGCTGAGGGCTTCTTCTACGATATCGGTTTTAGTCACACCTGGCTTTCTCACTCGCCGATCAAGTTCGGCATAGAGCTTATGAGAGAGCCGGAGATTTACGCGTGGTTTGCTCATCTTTAAAACTCCGGCAGTGTATTATCATCAGCGACATCAAGTGCGGCTGCGCGTCGGATCGTTTCTAACGTCTGCTGCGAACCGATATCCTCTTCATCATCAACTTCTGGAGAGACATCCGGCTCAACTGGAACCACCGGCTCCAGAATAGGTGGATCAAGTACAGGGACGATCTCTCGGCTCCCTTCTGAAGTGGTTTTTGCTTCGGGTTCCGTGGCAGTCATTTCTCCACAAACAGTGTCCGTCCAGCTACGACTTCCGCTGTTGAGAACTGGCATATCCGTCGGAGGTGACGAGACTCGAGCCGTGAAGTTTCGATCTTTGAAGTAGCGAAGCTTTTTGGCGAGGATCGGCGGCGTGCCCGAGACCATAACGACTTCATCTGCCGGAGACATTTGCATGACTTCGCCAGGAGTCATGAGCGCGCGCTGGGTTTCCTGGCGCGACACCATCATATGACTGAGCCATGGAGCAAGCCGGTGTCCTGTATAATTCTTCTGTGATCGCAGCTCCGTTTTTGTTCCGAGAGCTTCCGAGATGCGTTTGGCTGTGCGCTCATCATTGGTCGAAAAAGCGATCCGGACATGGCAATTATCCAGGATCGCATTGTTCGGCCCGTAAGCCTTTTCGATCTGATTGAGAGACTGGGCAATTAGATAGGCCCGCACACCATAGCCCGCCATGAAAGCAAGGGCACTTTCAAAGAAGTCGAGCCGACCGAGCGCCGGAAACTCATCGAGCATCAGCAGTATGTTTCGTCGCTCCGATTCCGGCATCGATTCAGTCAGCCTTCGACCAATTTGATTGAGGACCAACCTCATTAGAGGTTTGGTGCGCGAGAGATCAGAAGGCGGAACAACAAGGTAAAGCGACATAGGCCGATTTAAGCGAGTGAGATCGCTGATCTGCCAGTCGCTTGCAGACGTCACCTCCGCAATAACCGGATCACGATAAAGCCCCAGAAAACTGAGAGCCGTGGAGAGGACGCCAGATCGCTCATTCTCCGATTTATTGAGGAGTTCACGGGCGGCACCTGCAACGACGGGATGCACACTAAGTTTGCCGCTCGAATGCTCAACGTGTTTTGTTTTGAGCATCACGCCGAGCGTTTTTCAAAACTTCTTGAAGGATCTGATAAAAACTGCGCGCACCCCGATAGAGTTTTATCTTTCTCAGCGTAGAGAACATGTAAAATAACCCCGACGAGCAAGGCGTGCGCGGTCTTTTCCCAATGACTGCGCCGTTCAAGCGAGCCTTCCGGATCAACCAGGATATCAGCAATATTCTGCACGTCGCGCACTTCGCTCGCGCCTTTACGGACCTCCATCAACGGATTGAAACGGGAACTGGAAGCATCTGTGGGATCGAACCGCATACAGTTCGAAAACGACCCGCGCCATCCTGAGGTTAACTCCCAGTTTTCTCCCTTTATGTCGTGGATGACTGCGCTACCTGTCCAGGAGAGAAGTGTCGGAATGACCAAACCGACGCCCTTACCTGATCTCGTCGGCGCGAAGGCGAGCACATGTTCAGGCCCGCTATGGCGTAAGTATTTGTCTTTCCAGCGCCCTAAAAAAACGCCCTCGTCCTTTAACAAACCTGCTTTCTGCAGATCGGACTTCTCGGCCCAACGGGCCGAGCCATAAGTTGTGACGCTGCGCTCCCAGCGTGATCGCCAAACTGACCCCAAAACCGCAGCAAGAATGCCGAGCAACCCGCCACTCGCCGCTATTGCCCCGCCGCGAGCAAACACTTCCGGCGCATAAGCCTCATAAGCGTACCACCATTGGAATAGTCGCCAGGGTCGATAGACGGGCCACTGATCCCATAAAAACCAAGGGTGTCCGAGCGCCGGTTGGTAGCCAAGGGCATGCGCAACCCACTGCGTTGCACCCCACATGGTCAAAACGATGATAGAAAGAACGATCAGAAACTGGCCGATCAAAATCTTAGACGGCGACATCGCATAGAGGCTCCCATTCAGAAAACCTCGGCAGTTTTTCGTGTCTATTCGAATTCGGCCAGTGTGAATGGCGGCAAATGGCGGCATAACTGCCGACGATCGCGCCCTGTCTCTAGGCGACCTCTTCTAATATCCGAACGTCAGGCTGTGCGTCGTCTTCCTCGTTCGAACCTGTCGTCCGTAGGATTTCCCGGCCTGTCTTGCGCTCAATCAGTTGCAAGAGCTTTTCCTTTCGATCTTCATAGAATGCATCGAAATCATCTGTGCGCAGCAATTGCGGTTCTATTAAATGCGACCGTAGAATGTCGTCGAGTCTATCCCGCGCGTTGTCGGTGCTTTCGCTCTTGGCAAGTTCACTTTCAAGTCGCCCAAGATACTCTGACGGAGCGCGTCCACCGATAAGGCGGTTAGTCTGCGCGAAGAGTGGAGTCTTGTTGATGATGGAGTCGTAGCGGTCAGCACCGATTCCTTTGTCGATCGCCCATTTCTTTGGAAAAATGTGGTGAATATCGACGGGATCGTCATGAGCATCCATTATTCGAGCTTCTTTCCCTGTCCTGAAATCGAGACAGCCTTCATTTAGTATGGCTGCATGCAGCGCTTTGTAACCAGCAGAAGTTCGGGAGCGGAGTTCATCGAGCCGGTCGGCGCGAATACTGATCTCGGTAATGGCTCGCGGCTGGTCACTTCCGCCCTCCAGCCAGTCTAAAAGCTCCAACATGTCGCGTGCAACGCGCGTGTCGGTACTTGTTCCATACGTCTCCCCGAGCGTGACGGCCCAAAACCACTGCGCCAGCTGATCCATCTGAGCTGCATTCAGGTCGGGGCGTTCCATTGATGCGTGCACTGCTGCAATGGTCTTCGCAGTTGGCAGGTAAGGAATATCTCGTTCCCTAATAATGTTCAGCCGCTCAAAGAAGTTGCGGGCGTGAATGTAACCATCCGTCAGTCGTTCGGCATTCTGCTGAAATATGTGACAATCCAGTTTGAGAAGATCATTGGCCTTAATGCTAACGGCCGGTATATCTCTTTGGTCCGTCTTGCCATCGGCTATGGCTGTTCGTCTTTCGGCGTGGGTTTGAAGCGCACATGCAACCTGCAGGACATCGCGCTCATCTAATCCAGCAAGAACGCCGGATTTCGCCGGCCCTTTGATTTTGACAAGCCGCCCTTCCTTGAGTTCATCATTTTTGGGCTCGCGCCTGTGTTTGGCGATAAACGCTGCCCGGTCCGTCCCCCGAAGATCCTCTCTGAGATCAAAATTATCTGCGGCGAAGATCGCTGTCAGCAATTCAAAGGCGTCCAGTTTTTTGCCGCCGACATTCACTTTCTCAAATACTGTGCATACTGCCTCTCGCGAGTTGGCTTAGTGAGTGTGATGACGGGCACTTTGTAAGAGACGATCCGATCGATTATTTGCTCCTTGAACGCTTTGAAAAACTCCGTTTGCGCACTTCCATGTTCCGCCGTGAAGCCGAGCAGCCAATCGGTGACCTCCAAAGCCTTGTTCAATGGAAACATAAACTGCTGACACTCTAATTCTGTGGTCCGCAGGTCCAGGTCGATATCTTTGTTGAAGTTTGATCTAAGCGTTCGGTCACTCAGCACCGAGAAGATCGCATCTTCAAGGCGCGCTGTGTGCAATGCGCGTTTCATGTCGATGTAATAATACAACGACATGGCTTTTCCTTTTGAATTCTGCGTCTGGACAGGCTGATCTGACCTAAGAGCCTGATAGAGAGAGGTCATTCGTTGTTGCCCGTCGAGGAGCAACTCCTCTGGCTCAACGCCGGTTGTGGGGGCATGTGCTAAAGCGCGGGTTTTGAACTTCAGTTCACCGCCAGTTTCGAGCGTGAGTATCGCACCGATTGGGAACCCCGCTGCGACAGAAGCTAGAAGTTGGCGTACTCCTTCATCCGTCCAGACCCAATCGCGCTGAAAATCTGGCAATTGGAGCGACTCCGAATGGACTTCATTCAGGAGTGCTTTGAGGTCCTTAGGATTGGTATTAAACATGCTTGGAATAATCCCCCATATATTTGGCCGCACTGAAATATTCAGGTGCCAGCGACATTAGTTGCACTTGCCGGTATTGATAAGCCTTTGATGGCTAATTTTAGCGCGGCCAACCAATTAGCGGCTGAGACCTCTTTTCAGAGCATCAGAAATACTCCAGCTGACGCCGCGCTCTCGCACTTCGATCGCCAGTGATCTGCCGCGTTGCCTTTCCATATCCGGTCTCCACGGCACCATAGCAAACGCTTTCTCGTTACCGACAATTGCCATTCTACCTTGTGCAAGATCGGTCGTGCGCTCGAATTTTCCCTCGAAACCCTCTCCTGTTTCCAGCACCTTATGCACACGTTGAGTTCGCTTGGATTCTACCTCGCCCAAGCGGCGCAACTCCTCCATTCTTAGTCGCTGACGCACCTCAGTGTTCAAAGTCGTTTCTCCGTCTTTGAGCCATCCCTTTTCGCGCAAGAAAGCCACACGAGCTTTATGTGCGTCACTTATCGCCGTGTTTTCCAGGCTGTTTTGCTTGCCCTCTTCGCGATCCAGCCATGTCTCGGCATGCGCTTCAATTTGCACCTTTAGTGAGGCCCACGAATGCACCTTTATGGCGACACTGCCGCTTCTCGCGGCTTCAAATTCTGCCGCCTTTTCGAGGAAGTCCTCAGCTATTTCCCATTCCCCTTGAGGGCTCATGTTTACGATGCCTGCTCTGCGAAGCGCTTCGAGCCGTCTCTTGTGGGCAAGTCGGTAAGCACTTGATGCGGATGGATCAGCAGCGGAATGAAGCGCGTCTGAATAAAGCCCGCCGCTTCGGTCCGCGATCTCAGCAATCGTGCGATCTGCTCTCTTGGGTTTCTGAGACTGCGCTGATAGCTCAACAACCGCTCCTATAGGCGGCGAGACCCCACCGAGCTCATCTGATACAGGCGCGTACCATGGCGTTCCCTGAAAGTCCTCTACGAGGATGAAGCGCCGGTCTCGCAATTCATCCTCGGGACCATGCTGTATCACTTGACCCTGGATGGATGGCAAATCGCCCGTTCGTTCCTCAAAGAACCGAACCCTATCGGCATGTTTACCGGGCTCTACGCCCGCCGCCAGTGTGCGGATGATATCGCCCTTGCGCCCCATCGCTTTCAACGCACGATCCCAGTGCGAGGCGAGTTGCCATCGTCCTTCCCCAAGATTCTTAGCAAGGTGAAGCTGTTCGAGATGAGATAGACGCTGCTCGTGGAGACTATGCTTAAAACGTCCGAATGCATTTGACCCGCGTGATATTTCCGCGACGCCTTGATTTGATAAACGCGCGATCTCCCGGTCAAGTCCTGTAAATCTATCCTGCAACACTTCCCGGTGCCGGGACTTCACGATCTCAATGTCACGCCTTGGACCAAGTTCTTGTGTTAGGGTTTCTTCGGCCCGCGCACGTAGCCCTTGCATGAGATAATCGCGGGCGATGACGAGATCTTGTCCCAAGTCATCCTTGCCTCGAATGACAATGTGTGTGTGCGGATGTCCGGTATTGTGATGATCGACGGCGACCCAGTCGAGCCCCGTACCCAGATCGCGCTCCATTTCTGACATCAGTCGCCGTGTTGTTTCTTTTAAGTCGTCGAGCTGATCTGCATCTTCTGGCGAAACGATTATGCGGAACTGGTGGCGGTCGTCCATGCTGCGTTCTGCGAATGCGCGGCCATCCATGTCTCGGTCATCACGCCCGTAAAGCTGGCCGCCTGACCCATCCCTCTCGACACCATCTCTTTGAATGTAATCAATGTGCCGCGAATAGGCTCTTATGCCGATGCCTGATTTGGCGCGCGCAATATGCACTTTAACGACGACCCGGCGAAGGCGCATGGCGGGCAATCGCTGAGCTTTATGCGTGCATGCAGTCCTGCAGCGCTTCCTTTGCCAATTCGTGCCCCCGTGAAGGAGGGTTTAGTACGCGGCGCAGACATTTGCCTTGCCGCTTTGAGAAGTCTGGAACGAAAACGTCTCGAAGACCCTGCGCCTGTGTCTCTCAGCTTGCCAAGGCGCGGCGTAAAATCAGCGTCACCACTCATGTGGCCCGATCTCCGCCAATGCACCTAAAAATCCCAATAGATTCAACAAATCGGAGAAAATTCGTGCACCACATATTCCGGCATAAGGCGCCAAAAAAGAGATGTGCAGACAATACCTTATGCACCTGTTGGTGCATAAGCTTCAATCTTGCCCGTTCGGGTTCGCTGGCTGATCTAACGCTACCTTTCGCCGCTTTATGCCGCCATATGCCGGAAAACGCCGCCATCTCTATTTAGCGCCACTCCAGCACAAGCTGCGCTGAACTTTGAATATCACTTACATTGGTCGGCCCAAAGTAACGCCCATCTAGAGAATCTGGGTGCGGATTCATCAAAAATACCTGGCTATTTCTGAGCCGGATACACCCTTCCCATGAAGCAAATCTCGCATCATCGAATCTGTTTCTCTTGCGATGCCATGAGCGGTTTGGTTGATCAGAATGCGCTCATCTACCTGCAAATCTCATCGCCAGGCACACCGGCGACACGCTTCAAAAGTGGCCAATTTTGTCCCACAAAACCTCGTTTGCTTGCCCAAATCGCCTCAGGGCTTTTGGCTGAAACGACAACCCAACGGCCAAGGGTGAATGGGTTGTCATTCAGCCAATAAGCCCTGTCGGCGCGCTTGCCGTTCGGTTCCATAGAACCTTTTCTGAAGGTGAAAACGCTATCCCAAAGAGAGCGAGGCATACGCCTATATTCATCAAAAGAAAGATTGATCGACGCATGGTTTCACCGGAGAGGCTCGCCGGTAGAAACCCATCTCTGGCCCTCTGACCAATCGACCAAATCGGCTTTCGTATAATAAACGCGCCAACCATGTTTTCGATAAATTGGCCCGCGCCCCTGATAACGATAATGACTTAGGGTGATGGGTGATAGATGTAGAAACTCGGCGGCTTCCTGTGCTGTGAGAAGTTCTGGCAGCTCGGCACTGCCTTTGGATTTTTGACTGTTGTTTCCCATGATCTGGCGCTCCTTTTCGTCTTTTTCTTTCGACGAAAAGGATGCCGCCACATGCCGGAATTTATAGCCGTAAAAAGTCGCGTCTAAATTTTACGCCCTAAAATTAACCGTGTTACGGGAACCAAAAAACCGCCCCGGAGAGCATCTCCGGGGCGGCAGATTTTGAGAGAAAGTTGTCTCTAGTCGCGCGGGTTCCAGAGGATCACGTGACGGCCTTTTTTGCCTTTCACGGGGGCAAGGTTTGCATAGATTTTGCGAGGGCCGATCTGCGGGTCTGCCAGCGTGATCGAAACGTATTCGCGGCCCGATGCCTTGGCTTTGCGAAGCAACCGCCGCCAATCTCGGTTGAGGTTTCACCAGCATAGATGCGGTAGTCTGGTTGTCCGTCAGCAGCTTTTTCGGCGTTCTTTTCTATGCGGATTGAGCTTGTGAGGTTCATCATTGCAAGAGCGCCTTCAAAGCCTGATTTGGTTTCGCTGACATATCCTAGTGCGTTGGCCATGGTGTAAGTTCCTTTCGTTTCCATGTGTCTTTAAGGACCCCTTGTCCCCGTCGACGCCGGACCGCTGGGGCGATGCAGGGCGGGCCTGAACCGGAACGGGCGAAACGCAGTGGAGCACCGGACAGGGCAAGAAATTTGTTTCGCGGTGAATGCGCGAAGCGCAGAGGAAATTTCTTGGCTTGGCAGGTTTCAAGGCCCGGCAGGCGTCGACCAGGTCATGAGGCATGAGACGGGAACAAGGGGGCGAAGAGCACCTACTGGAAACGGATTGAGCTAATCTGGCCGATAATTCGAATGCGGTAGTGACATAAGATTTGCGAGTGCTCGAACGTTTGCGGCGCATCAAACCTCATCCGTCTGTATCAACCATCGAACCGGCGCGCGATATAAAAGCCGTAGCTGACATAGTCTGCATGCCGCTCATAAAGTCTGATTTCGGCCTCTTCGGCGTCGATGATTTCCCGAGCCAAGGCGTGGCCGGAGTGACGTTCAAGAAAACCGTCAAAGCCTGCCTGCAGGGGCCAGTAATAGTGATCGAGCCAACATTCTTTCGGAAGGGGAAAGTAGCCGACCGGGATATATCCTGCCGCTTCGAGCTGGCGCATCTTTTCTGACGCGGTCGCGACTTCCGGATATTCTCGGTTCCAATGCTTGGTGAGCTCCGAAGGGCGTTCATTGGTGAGCCAAGTCAGTTCCGAAACGGCGAGAATGCCGCCCGGTTTGAGGGAGCGCCGCCACTGGCGAATGCCGTTTTCAAAGCCGATATTGTAGATTGCGCCTTCCGACCAGATTGCGTCGAGCGAGCCCTCATCGAAGCTTGGATCATCCATCGACGCGGCGCTGCAGGTGATGCGATCAGCAACCCCGACTGCTTCAGCACGGCGCTGCAATTCATCGAGAAAGGCCGGAAACAGGTCAACGGCGGTGATGTCCGCATCCAGCGCACTGGCAAGCACCAGCGTTGATGCGCCGGTGCCGCAGCCAATATCCGCAAGCTTCAGACCACGGCCCGATTCCAGCTCTGACAGGGTAAGCGCGAACGCGGTCGCTTCATCGCTTCCCGGTGCCTTGACGGTACTGGCGCAGGTGAAGATCAATCAGAAGCTCAGTCGGGTCCAAAACATCTCACAAGTCTTATTTGCGGTGCCTTCGTAAGGTTGTTTGCGAGGTTTGCCCAATGCAATTTGCCGAAGCCTGCATTTATCCGAGTGTCCGATCTGACACGAGGAGCCCCAAAGACGGGGCGAATTTTTGCGTCTCCTGGCCAATAACTCCGCTACAACACCCGCACGCGCGCAGCGTAAAACCGCCTGGGAAGGAGAATGAAACGTCAGGCGGTATCAGGCAGATAGAAACCTTTGGACGCAATTGCTTTAATTGTCCGCGCGCTCTTCAAACAGGTCGGCAATCGCGATCCATTGCGGGCCATAAACAGCTAGCTCGCCGCACTCATCGCATGGGTAAGCGCGGGCATCGGGTTCGCAGCAGCCGCGCGGCGAACGGCAGGCTAGGCAAAAGCCCTCAGACAGGTCGTCTGCCTGTTGCAGTTCCTCGACCGTGAAACGAAAACGCGTGGTTTCGGGAGTCATTTTTCAGCCCTCCCTCACCGCGACCAGAAAACGTGGACTTCATCGAAGCTGGTATGAAGCAGGATGATTTCGCCATTCAGTTCCATGTCGCGGGCGAGCGCCTGCCAGTCGATGTAGTAGCGAAGGCTCTCGGGTATCTCGGTGCCGCTGTCCTCGTGCAGTTGTTCGGCAAAGTCTGCCGCGCTGCGATATTCGCCAGCATATTCGTCAAAGGCAGCGCGCGCCTCGGTGAAGTCGTCGCCAAAATGGCTCAGCAGTTTGCCGCCAAGCTCGCCATGCTCCTCAATGAAATCGGCAAGCTCGCACACCGTTTCGAACGAAGCATATTCGGAAAGGTGTGCGCCTTCGAAGCCCTCATAATCGTGGATGGCCCATTCTTCCGCGTTGGGGATCGGCGATGCCGCCAGCATGGCGCGCACGGCGTCCATTATCTCGTTAGGCGTGCTCGCATCAATCCAGCGCCCGTGCAGGCAGCCATTATTGTAGGCCGCAAGGCAGGCCACGTAGATGCGTGGTCTATCAGGATGCGCGAGGGCTGGCGTCGCCGCATGCGTGTGGGGTTCAAGTTGTTCCGTCATGTCAGTCTCCTTTGCGCCGCCTCGCATTCTTTCCCGCATCAGGCGGGGGTGGGCGGCGAAAAGGTGCTCAGCCGGAGCGCATAAGGGCGCGGCGCAAGGGGCGCTGAAGGTAGGACGCCTAAAGACGTATAATCAGGACAAAGTCCCGCCCCCTTGCGCGGTGACCGCGCTCTGGCAGACGCACCGTCCGCCCAGACCCGACTGTTCGGGACAGATCAAGACGCGAAAGGATGAGGGGAGAACCGGAAAAGCCCGAGGATGAGCGTCGCACGCTTGTGCAATCTCGGGGGAAATCTCCACCGAGGTACGAACAGATTCCTGATTGCAATTCTCAACGAACCCTCACATGCTGCGTATTGCAGTACAAATGCAGTGAGATGTCATCATGGCGAACACCAAGTCAGCGACGCTGACCCTTCGAATCGATCCGGATCTCAAGGAAGCGCTCCGGGCGAGCGCAGAGCGGGAACACAGATCGATCGCAAATATGGTCGAAGTTATGATCATGAATTATTGCGCAAACCAAGACGCCACGAATAGTGACGTCGCATCGACAAAACGTGGCGGGGACGAAACCGAATGATCAAGACAGTCAAACAGGCCTGCTCATTTAATCCCATCGTTCGCGACTATCGCATGGCGCAAGGGATCGAAAACCTTTCTGACCTGATTAGCGATCAAGGCGATGGGCGCGCATTCTTTTCTCGCAACTTCGTTACCAAGGGCATGGAGCAATTGTTCAAGGAAGGCATGCTCCGGCTTTCTGGAAAATCTGATCAGGCGGTCTTCGAACTAACCCAGGCTATGGGCGGCGGTAAAACGCACATGATGGTCGCGCTCGGGTTGCTCGCCCGGCACCCGCACTTGCGGCCCGAAGTCTTACCGGAGGAGTTGAGTAGCCGGGTCGAGTTTGCCGAAGCGCGGATCGCTGCGTTCAACGGACGGAATAGCCCGGCAAATTACCTTTGGGGCGAGATCGCTGAACAGCTCGGCGCTGGCGACAAGATCAAGGACCATTGGGTAAATGGCCCCAAAGCTGTCGACCAGCGGATGTGGAAAGAGATCATTGGCGACCAGCCCACCTTGATTCTTCTCGATGAATTGCCGCCCTATCTTCAGAACGCATCAACGCAGTCCTTCGGGCAAGGCACACTTGCCGACATGGTGGTTTATAGTTTGAGCTCACTGATGAGCGCAGCGATTGAACTGCCCAATTGTGCGATCATCGTTGCGAACCTTGCGGGCAGCTACGCCAATCAAACCAAAGCGCTAAAAGAAGCGGTTGATAATCTGAAGTCAGAGACGCGCCGTCAGGCCATGACAATCACGCCGGTTCAGCTCAATGGCAATGAGATCTACGAGATCCTCAAAAAACGCCTTATCGACGACCTGCCTGATGATCGCGTCATCACAGACATTGCTGAAGAATATGCCGCACAGGTCAAAAAAGCCGAAGGAGGTGGATATATCGTTGCATCGAGCATCGAACAAATCACTGAGCAAGTCCGCGAAACCTATCCGTTTCATCCTTCATTCAAGCACCTCGTCGCGCTTTTTAAGGAAAATGAGGGGTTCCGCCAGACGCGCGGCCTGATGCAGTTCACCGCGCGCTTGCTCAAAAGTGTCGAGCAAAGGGAGACCGATGACGTCTTCCTGATTGGCACGCAGCATCTCGATCTCGAGGATGATCAGGTCCGTGACGAAATTGAACGGATTGCACCTGCGCTCATACCTGCTGTGACACGTGATATTGCCGACGATGGCAATGCTATCGCCGAGACCATTGACGGCGAACTTGGGAATGACGCTGCACAACAGGTTATGACGCTGTTGCTTGCTTCGTCGCTATCGCGGGCTGTGGGTGGACGCATCGGCTTGTCCGATAGCGAGGTCATTGAATTCTTGTCGGCACCGAACCGCAAACCGGACGAATTCCTTGAAGCCCTGACCCGCTTGCGGGAGCAGGCCTGGTACCTGCACCGCGAAGATCAGCGTTTTTTTGTGAAGGAAACCGAGAACCTTTCGCGCCAGATCGAACGCACTGCAAAAGAAATCCCGCAACCAAAGATCGACCAGGCGTTGATCAACCGATTGACCGGTATTTTGCAACCGCAAAGCCGTAAGGCGTATCAAGACCTTCAAGTCCTCCCAAAGCTCGATGACTTAAAGCTCAGTGGCCCCCGGGTGCTGATCGTCATTCGCGCAGATGGTAAGGTCCCGCCAAGCGAACTTCAAAACTTCTTCGATTACCAACAGGACAAGAACAATATGCTGGTCCTGACCGGCCAGGACAGCCATCTCGCGGACGCGGTGGAAGATCGGCTGCGCGAGCTCTACGCCATCGAACAGATCGAGAAACGCTTGAAGCCTGGCGACACGCTTTATGAAGAAGCACGTGATCGCAAGGAAGAAGCGGAAGACCGTTTCAACAAGGCGCTCTCGGCCGGGTATAACCGCGTCTATTTTCCGAGCGTGGATGAGATTGATGACCGTGAGTTCCTCGCCCCCGTCACAATCGACAATGGTCTTAAAATTGGCGATGGTGATCAGTCTGCAGAGGTTCAAATCGAACGCCTGCTAGCGAGCCCGCGTGCAAACTATAAGCTAACGCTCGACCTGGCTGAAAATTTCGAGGAGGCCTTTGCGATGGCGGAGGCTTACCTCTGGCCGTCCGGTAAAGACAATCGCCGTACGCATGGAAGGATGTGGTTAGCCGCGCGAGGAACAATCCGGCCTGGTCCTGGATGCCGGGCTCAGGCGGCATGGATACGCTGAAACAAGAGGCACTCAAGCAAGGCCGTTGGCGCCTCGGCGAAGACGGGTACGTCGAAAAAGGCCCGTTTCCGACCGAAAAATCGAGTGTGAATGTCACCGTCCAGTCGGTCGGAGACGACGGCGCTTCTGTGCTCATGCTAACGCCCCGCCACGCCGGGGACAGCCCGCATATTCACTATTCCGCAAAACAGGCGGTCAGCGAAAGCGATCCCAAGGTCGAGGATCTTGACAATTTCCGGACCGAAGAAGGTTCGTTATATTTTTGGGCAAAAGACACGACGGGCGAATTTGAGCCTGGGCCCTCCGTGCGCTGGCTTGCGGACATCAAGGTTCGCCATCAAGTCGATCCAGCCGCTGACAAGCGAAAAGTGACGCTGCAAGCCTCACCGCGCGCCAAGCTTCTTTATACAACCGATGGCTCGAACCCGAAGGACGGGATCGAATATTCTGACCCGTTTGAGATAGGTTCCAGCGAAGTCCGCTTGCTCGTCTATGCGCAGTCTGGCGAAGCGACGAAAAATGCTGATTTCAGAATCCCTGCAAGCGGCGACACGACCGTTCAAGTTGACGATTCCAGACCCGCGAAACTCCAGAAGAAACGCGTGACGCTCGATAACACCGACAAGGTTTTCGGCGTCATCAACAAGTTTCGCGACAGCGGCAACACAAGGTTCAAGGGCGTACGGATCGAAATCGGTGAAGGAGAACACACCGTGTCGGTTCGCTTTCAGGAACGCGAGATCACGGCTGGGATGATGGAAGGTGTCGTCAACAGCTTGCGTGACGTGTTGGATGATCATGCGGCACAGCTTGCCGTAACGATTGCCGACGGCATCCAGTTTGAGAGCGGCTTCGACGTGAAAGAGTTCGCAAAACTGGCAAGCCTTGAGCTGCGCCCCGGCGATAGCTTGCCGTAACGATTGCCGACGGCATCCAGTTTGAGAGCGGCTTCGACGTGAAAGAGTTCGCAAAACTGGCAAGCCTTGAGCTGCGCCCCGGCGATGTGGCTCAGGAAGGTTAATCCATGGCAGCCGCGCGTGCATCAAGAAAAAGGGAAACCAGCAAGACCACGAAGCAACGCTCGGCTTCGGCGTACCGGCGACATCAGACCCGCATCATTTCGTTGTGCTGATTCCGAAGGGCAATTCAGGCCGGGTCGAAATCCGGGAGTATCTGGGCCTGCAGGCGACAAGCGACGAATTCTCGGTCATCGACCGGGTCCGGATTGATCGTCCTCGTTGGACAGCGATCCGCAGTGAAGTCCAGCGGGCTTTCAATGCGCGCCTCAAGGGCCATGACCTCAAAACATCCGCCTGGAAGGTCGGCGACAACAAGGTCGACCGGCTTCTCGGCAAGGAGCTCTGCGTGCTCGCCTGGGCGGTGGAAGACATGGAGATGGAGAAGATCCCCGTCACCGTCCGCAACTGGCTCGCGCTGCGCCCTGAGGAACGCTGGTGGCTGTTCGGCATGACGGCGATTGCGACCGGCACGATCAATGATGCTGGCAAAGGCTGGCGTCTCGCTCTCAAACACGCCCTTGGCGATGTCGCCCAAAGCGACCTCCTGCAGCCACGCGCCCGACGCGCCCTCACCAAACCCGGCGATCGTCCCACCCTCGATCTCTTTCAGGACGATGCAGAATGACCAAACTCACCCCCTTCGCCCTCAAAGACGCCCCCGCCCTCATCGAGTCTGTGTTCCCGGCACAGAAGGTCTCCTTCGAGGCGCAGAAGGAACGGAAAGCCAATCTCGGACAAACGCTCACGGGCTTGGGGTCGTATTGGAAAGGCCGGAAGCCCCTCATCCTTGTGCGAGCCATCGTTTTTGGGTCTCTACTGCCGCAGACCGGATCGCCGGATAAGGACCTCGAAATTTTCGAAAAGCTGATGGCGTTCGATGATGAGGGGCTCGCCCGACGCGCTTTGGTTCAGAATGCTCTTAAACCGGCTGAAATCGCAGCGCGGATCGAACTCGATAACCCGTGGGATTTCTTCCAGGCCTCTGCCAAGGTTCGGAACTGTCCGAGGCTGATATCGCTTCATTGAGTTTTCCGCTGGATGCTACCGAGCTAGGGCTAAAACTATCCTGGCAACGCGGCCTCAGTGATGACGAAAAGCTGCCCGTGTTCCGCAAGCTCATAGCCTCATATGCAACGTATGAGGAAAAGGCATCGCTCGCAAAACGCCCCGAAGAGCTAGATGAAGTTTGGCTACTTCAGCCCGTGTGGACTGACATTCAGCAAGCGTACGGAACGTTCGGCATAAACGCGGATTCGATTGCGGGCTTGGTGGAGCAACTCGGGGTTCTTCGGTTTGGACATCGTCCAAAATTGGTGACACTTTCTCCGGGGGGGCTCGATCCCATTTGAGGCGGCTCGGATTGGATGCGATACTTACGCCTCGGATTTGAACCCAGTTGCCTGCATGCTCACTTGGGGTGCGTTGAATATAGTTGGGTCATCAAAGCAGCGCCGGAGAGAAATAGAAGAAAATCAAAAACGTGTGGCGCTTTCTGTTGATGAAGAGATAACTCAACTAGGAATCGAGCACGACGGGGAAGGAAACCGTGCCAAGTCCTACTTGTATGCACTAGAAACTCGTTGCCCGGAAACTGGGTGGCTTGTGCCATTGGCCCCTAGCTGGGTTATCTCGAAGCAGCGCAACATCGTTGCGGTTCTAACCCCTAATCATGACGAGAAAACTTTCGATATTGACGTTGTGATGAACGCTTCAAAAGAACAAGTGCGTTCTGCGTCAGTTGGTACAGTGAATGGTGGTGCACTCGAGTACGAGCTTGATGGAAAAACATTCCGGACGCCCATAAAGACCATTCGAGGAGATTTTAGAGAGAACAGCGGGTCAGTCGGAAATCGCTTGCGTCAATGGGAGAAGCACGACTTCGCAGCAAAGACCGACGACGTATTTCGAGAACGTCTATTTGCGATTCAATGGATAAAGAAAGAAAGTGTTGGCGAAGTTAGGCACGAGACATTCTTCAGAGCACCCACTAAGGACGATATTGATCGCGAAAACCTGGTCAATGAAATTGTCCGAGAGAATTTGGCTTCGTGGCAAGATCAGGGACTGGCACCCGACATGCCTATAGAGCCTGGGCAAAAGACCGACGAGCCTATTCGCACCAGAGGCTGGACGCATTGGCATCACCTCTTTAATGCACGACAACTTTTAATTCATGCTTTATATTTCAAGCATCGATCTCCAGAGGACTACATTTTCAACACCAAGGCCTTGGACTGGAATTCTCGGATCGCCAATTGGATGATTCACTGGGAAAAGACAAACAATGTATTCTATAATCAGGCTCTAAATACTTTTTATAATTACGGGACACGCTGCTTTATTAGCCATGAAGCAGGTAGGTCTTTCGGGTTCGCCAGCAGCCCACTTCCCGAAACCAGCCGAATTGTTTGCGCTCATGAGGCGTCGGCAGTAGAATCAGACTGTGACCTCTGGATCACCGACCCGCCTTACGCCGACGCCGTCAACTATCACGAGATCACTGAATTCTTCATCGCCTGGCTGCGTAAGAACCCGCCCGCCCCGTTCGATGAATGGGTCTGGGACTCCCGCCGCGCGCTCGCCATCAAGGGCTCTGGCGATGACTTCCGCAAAGGCATGGTCGACGCCTACAAGGCGATGGCGGACCATATGCCCGATAATGGCATGCAATGCGTGATGTTCACCCATCAGACACCGGCGTCTGGTCCGATATGATTGGCATCTTCTGGGCCGCGGGTCTTCAAGTCGTGGCCGCGTGGTATATTGCAACGGAAACCACGTCCGAACTCAAGAAGGGAGGCTATGTTCAGGGCACGGTGATCCTGATGCTGCGCAAGCGCCCTGCGGGCGACAAGCCCGGCTTCAAGCAGCGCATTCTCCCCGCCGTGCGGGCCGAGGTGGCGCGCCAGATCGAAAGCATGCTGAACCTCAACGAAGAGGTGAAGGACAAGATGGGAGAGCCCGTCTTCAACGATTCCGATCTGCAGATGGCGGGCTATGCCGCGGCGCTGAAAGTTCTGACCGCCTATACCCAAATTGGCGGCGAAGACGTCACCAGTTTCGCGCTGCGCCCCAAGGCGAAGGGTGAAGTGACGGTTGTCGATGAGATCGTCCAGCAGGCTGCCGAAGCTGCCAACAGTCTCCTCGTCCCTGAGGGCCTCAGCGCTGACACCTGGGCGCGGCTTTCCGGCATCCAGCGATTTTATTTGCGTATGATGGATATGGAGACCACCGGCGCCAGCAAGCTCGACAACTATCAGAATTTCGCGAAAGCCTTCCGCGTCGAAGACTATACAAAGGTCATGAGCAGCGTGTCCGCTAACGCCGCCAAGCTGAAAGGCGTCACGACCTTCGAGACACGCGACCTGACCGACAGCACGGAGATCGGCGGCACCTGGCTGGGACGACTGATCATCGGACTGCGTCAGATTCTCGAAGAGGTCGAACCGCAAACAGTGGTCGAGCAAATTCAGGTGGACCTGCCGGACTTCCTGGAAGTGCGCGCGATCCTCATTGACATGATGGAGTTCTTTGAGCGCAAGGCTCCCGAAAAGGCCGTGCGGGACGCGGCGGAAGTGCTTGGCTCACGACTGAAAAACATTCGCGCAATCGGAAACTAGCAGGATGGGGCGCTGTAATTCATGACCATACGGCGATTTTCATCCCGCACCCGACGGCTCGATCAGTCCATGCTTTTGGAGCATCTCGAAGGCGCGCGGAGCTATCGCCGCATCGCAGGTTATTTCACCAGCTCCCTGTTCGAGGTTGCCGGAGAAGCCCTACATAAGATCCCGGATGTAAGGATCGTCTGCAATGTCGATATCCACCCGGATGATCTGAAGATCGCTAAGCTGCGCGAAGCCAAAATGCTGGGCCGCTGGAACGAGCGCGAGATGGAGGCCGAGGCGCTGCTTCAACGCGAGCGCTACCGTCTTCTCGATACGTTCCTCGAAAAGCACGGACAGGCCGTGCGCGTCGCGCCGGATTCTGTGTGCGGTTTTCTGCACGGAAAAGCAGGCGTGATTGAACTCGTAGACGGCCGCAAGCTTGGTTTTATCGGCTCAATGAACGAGACGCGGAGCGGCTGGCAGCGACACTATGAAATACTTTGGGAAGATGCCTCACCAGAAGGCGTAAAATGGATCGAGGAAGAATTTGAGTTCCTCTGGAACGCCGCGAGGGAATTGCCGCGAGCCGTCATTCGCGAAGTTGCCAGACGCGGCAGCCGTCGTGAAGTTCAGTTCGAAGAGATTGAGGATATCGAAGACCTCGCTCCAGCGGCTCTAATTGAGTCCCCCCTTTACAAAGAAGGATTCGCGCTTCGTCCCTGGCAACAGGGCTTTCTCACCGAGTGCCTGAAACACTATCAGAACTACGGGGTTGTTCGCCTTTTGCTGGCAGACGAAGTGGGCCTTGGGAAGACTTTGTCGCTTGCGACGGCGGCGCTCGCACTATGCCTTCTGAGAGATCGCGAGGAAAAACGCCAAAACCAGTTGTGATTTTTGCGCCTGCAACGCTATGCGAGCAGTGGCAGACTGAAATGATCGACAAACTCGGCATTCCGTGCGCGCGATGGGACACGCAGAAAAAGGTTTGGCTTGATCCGGACGATCGGGCGATCTCGCCCGCGGGACGCGAACAGATTGTCAATTGCCCGCTGCGGATCGGCATCGTCTCTACAGGCTGATGATGCGTGACAGTCATGAAAAACAACATCTCATGTCTTTGCGCTATGGCGTTGTTATTTTGGACGAAGCCCACAAGGCCCGCAGTCGCCAAGGCTTCGGTGCTCACGCGGGCTCGCCAAACGAACTACTGGCCTTTGCAAAGGAAATCGCTGCGCGGAGCGATCACGTGCTACTTGGCACTGCAACCCCGATACAGACGCAGCCTGAAGACCTTTGGGACCTCGTGGGAATCCTCCATCAAGGAGACGGGAAATTTGTTCTCGGTAATGACTATGCCAAATGGCACACGCCAGGCGAAGTGTTGCCCGTCATATCTGGCCAGCAGGATGTGACCACGATGAGCCATGCTTGGGAATTACTGCGTTCCCCACTTCCTTTGGTTCGCTCAACTGAGGAGCCACGCGCACGGCAGCTATTTAGCGCTATACGCGAGGATCTTGGACTGGATGACCGCAAAACCGATTGCAATCGTCCGCTAACGGATCTCAGTATGGACACACGAGAGCTTCTCGAGGAAGAACTTGAGCGTCGAATTGCAGAAGCAACTTTCTTCCAGCGTGAGAACCCGTTTACGCGCCACGTTGTCCTTAGAAAGAGAACTGATCTTGAAGATTCTGGTCTGCTGCCGAAAATCGGGGTCGACTTGCACCCCGAGCGAGAACGGGCCCGCGATCTGCAAAAGTTTGATGTTCTTTTCGAAGAAAAGGCGCTGCGCACGAGCGAAGACTTCCGCGAAGCCTACCATGAGGCCAGAAATTTCGGAAAGGCTCTATCGAAGCGCGGTCAGGGCAGCGGCTTTATGAAGAATCTTATGGAGCAAAGGATCTGCTCCAGTGTCGCCGCCGGTTTGAGCACGGCACGGGCCTTGATTACGGGACAGACAGTCGTCGAGGACGGTGAAGACGATCAAACGGCAATTAAATCAGAAGCGCCTGAAGAACGTCAAGTCCTGGAACGGCTCATCGAAAGGCTCGAAAGCCTTAGCTCTGATCCTAAGATTGATGCCGTCATACATTATCTGGATAAGGAAAAGTGGTTGGATTTTGGAGCGATTATTTTCAGTCAATATTATGATACCGCCAAATGGTGTGCTGATGCGCTTGCAGAGAAATATCCCGACATGGCTGTCGGATTATACGCCGGCGCTTCCAGAAGCCGTCTCTATCGGAAAGGCGAGAGTGTTAGCATTGAGCGTGAAACGCTCAAAAAATGGTGGCCAATCACGAATTGAAAATCATGGTTGCCACGGATGCCGCCTGCGAAGGCTTGAACCTGCAAACGCTTGGCACGCTCATCAATATTGATTTGCCGTGGAATCCAACACGCCTGGAGCAGCGCATTGGCCGTATCAAGCGCTTTGGGCAGACGCGCGAAAAAGTCGATATGCTCAACCTCGTCAATGAAGGCACGGTTGACGAAAAGGTCTATGAGCGTTTGTCAGAGCGCATGCGTGACCGCTATGACCTCTTTGGATCGCTGCCAGATACAATTCAGGATGGCTGGATCGAAGACATTGAAGATCTCGGTGAAAAGATGGATGAATACATAGACGCTCAGGCGCGCGCTACCGGCTTTGATCTTCGCTACAACGCATCGAGTAGCCCGAGCCATGAGGACTGGCGAGATTGCGCGGACGTGTTGTCACGACGCGATTTTGACGTACTGATGCGCTGTTCCTGGAAACGCTGACAACTCCAGAATAACGCTACTATCCGCGTAGTTCGATTGCTCTAGTCGTTTGCCTTAGGACTTAGTGATCTCAGGATACCGTGGTGCTTTGTGGAAATGCTCGAGCATGGGCGTTCAACCATTCTTCAATTTCATCAGCTATCGCTTCTCCATTCTCGAAAGCGCGCACTTCAACCAATTCCTCAATCGCCTGTGGAATGGTGCGCCAGAGATCCGGATCGGCATGATCATTGTGGAGTCTGCCTGCAATGGCGTCAGCCATTCGCGTTCGATCTACTTCACTGAGAACTTCAGGCGCGGAGGCATAGACGATGCGCTGGGCAATTTGCTGGAGCCGTGCGTCTTCAAAGGATCTTAAAAAACCGGCTTTGCCAGACCAGTCGGCGCGATGAAAGTCTTCCATGCGCGCGGAATCTTCTCGAGATGGGAAGCCTTCGAATATCCGCTGCTCAAGGTGCTCTGCTTCCGGCCAGGGTTCCTTCAGCGCTGCAGCGGTCTGGAGAAGCTTCGTGCACGCTTCCTCACTTGAAGCCAGGAAGTCGCTCTGTGAAAGAATGTCTGCTTCAGGCGCGCAACCGAAACTGTGCGCTGTCGTCTGATCCAGAACGATTGGTGCCTTGTTGAGCGCAATGTCTCGAAGGGGTTTTGGCGACGCTTTCAGTCGTTTCTCTAGCGCTTCATTGTCCAGGGTAAATATCTCGTTCCAGTTCGCATCGAGCGCAGGCAGCTCGCGGCGCTTGTTGATGCGCCATGTTGATCAACGCGCTGCCCCCACCAGACGCTTGGCCCACTGATAAAGTATTCAACGAAGAGGAATGGCTTACCGGGTGCAAGCCTCGAGGCCATGTCAGATTTCCGGGCAGAGGCCACATTGGCAGTCCACAGTTCGGAACATTTCTCGGCCAGAGTACGTGCGATGAAAATCGTTGCTTCGACATCGGCTAGCGCATCATGGGCGTTTTCATGGGCAAAGCCATTCAGGGGTGCCAGCTGATCAACTTGAAGCCGGTCCGGCTTCTTAGCGTTTTGGGATAGCTGAAGACACCTTCGTAAAGATGTGATGCGGCTTGCACGAGCGCAAGAATGTCCATGCGCGCATTACCGTTCGTGACCGTCAAATATGGCGGGTGCAGGGCTTGCCAGAATGCGCGCTGCATGAGCGGCTCATCGAAGCGCATGGAATTATAGCCTGCATAGATGGCCGGCCCCCAGTTTTCGAGCTTTGCTCGTATGGCCGACATCATGTCGTAAAAGCTTGGAAGGTTCTGGTCGTCCAGCATTTCTGGCGTCACGCCCGTAACCTTAAGGGCCATGGGCGCAGGAACAATCCAGGGCAGACACTGACACCGGATTTCAAAGCGGTCGACTTCTTCCAATTGATCATTGGTCAGAATGGCTGCAAATTGCAGGACCTGATCGAACACCGTATTGGTGCCGGTCGTTTCGGTATCATAGAATACGAACAGCGCTGCTTCCTTCCCGATAATCTGATGATCAGAACATTCGCCAGAATAAGCCGATTTGGCAATCTGTAATCGCGTTGTAGCAGCGCCGCTCGCCGATTTTGGAGCGCTCTGTTACGCGACTTGGCGCTCGGGCCCCAATTGCGATCCGAGAAGCTCGATGAGATATCCACCATCACGCAAGGCCGCAGCCTTGTTCACGAGATATCGCATGGCGCTTTTCATAGACCGCCCACCCCACTCGGCCTGAACAGTCGCTTCTCCGTAAAGTACGACAGCAATCTCTCTTCGCGTCATACCCAGTGCTAAACAATCAAGGGCGACTAGGCCATCACGGAGCATTTGAGTGCTTTTTGACCATAGCGGCGTTTCCAGGCCAGGGTCATCTCCGTAAATCCGCATGGCATCCTTTTGTGCTTTGAGCTTGCGCTCATAGGCTTCCATATCCGAAATCTGGAGTTTCATTCGTACAGGTTCCAAGCCTAGAACCGATAGTCCCGTACATCTGACTTGGGCGACACACCCATTTCCCCGAAGCAGCAAGAACTCACGCTGCGCTCGATCAGTTATGTGCGTAATTTCGCAATGCGGCACCGTCCGATCCCAGATATCACATGATTGTCCTTCGGCGCGCGGCGTACAATTGACTTCTACCTGGTCTGGAAACGCGGTTTTCAACCAAACCGCATCCGCATCAATGCCGTTCTGGTCGGGATCAGGCATAAAGACCAATCCCCATCTCGATGCCAATTTTTGCGGGACACGTGATCTCAACAGTCGGATACGCGCTTCACCGCACGGACCTTTTAACTCTGAGATATCGTCTTTTGAGTGCAACGCTGCATCGTCGCGGAAATCCTCGTTTCGTCTTAGATATTCCCACGCCCACCGATCCAACGACATGCGCCAAAGGTAGTTGTATTTACCAAGAACTCCATCAGCCTTTAGAGGATATTTCTTCATCTGCGCCTCCCGTATCAGGAGAAACGCAGCAAGAATTACGCCAAATGAAAATCTCTAAATCATTTTGAATAAGAAATATTTCATCAAAATTACAGGTAGATAAATAAATAAAGTGACGCGCCACTCACAAATTAGTTTCGCGTGACAGGCTAATTTTCCGAATTGATATTTGAACTCCATTATGCCGCGCTGTGTGGCGTTATGCCTGAATACGCCGCCTTTGGCCTCCATTTGTCGCCATTCCCACTCCCGCAAATTCATCGGTCCTGCAAAGCTTCAGTCACTCGCAAACGCCAAGTGACAGGAGCAAAATCAATGGGCCAGACCCCGCACCATTCAGAAACAGATGCCCGGCGTACAACAATGCTGCGCACGGCCTTCTGCCCGGTGGTGCGGGAAGCGCTTGAAGCGCCTGACACGATCGAGATCATGGCCAATCCCGATGGCTCTGTGTGGATCGAAAGGCTGGAATCGGGCTAAT
>LZQP01000012.1_pt1 | contig 32855 bp, 40 predicted proteins | sample 768551 | NCBI WGS metagenome assembly LZQP01 (sample SAMN05207184, study PRJNA324509) | oil field metagenome | isolation source: sample BH-FW-16 from oil reservoir | place: India: Bombay High | collected 2015-12-03
TTCCGAACAAGATCAGCCATTTGCTGAACTCGGATGCGGACGTGGCGGCGCCCCGGGACCTTTATCCTGCGTTCTATGGCTGTTTCGACTGGCACTCTTCCGTGCATGGGCACTGGCTGCTGGTGCGCATCCTGAACACCGACCCGGAAACGCCTTACCGGGATGCCATCGTTTCGGCCCTCTCGGAGAGCTTCACGCCTGAGAACATTGCTGGCGAACTCGCATACTTCCAGGGGGCAGACCGGGCGAGCTTTGAGCGGCCTTATGGCCAGGCCTGGTTCCTGCAGCTGATGACGGAGCTTCGCGAGGCGGACTTCCCGGAAGCAGCAGAGTGGGTGGATACGCTGGCCCCACTGGAGGGCTTTATCGAGGCGCAAACATCTGCCTGGCTCGACAAGCTCGTCTACCCGATCCGCATTGGCACGCATAACCAGACGGCCTTTGCTTTCGGCCTGATGCTCGATTGGTCGGATACAGCGATGCGTCCGAAATTCCGCGAGAAGCTCGCCGCCAAGGTGCTGAGTTTCCACGAAGCGGATGTGAACTGCCCGCTGGCTTATGAACCGTCGGGCGAGGACTTCCTCTCGCCGTGTCTTATGGAGGCGGACCTCATGCGCCGCGTGATGGGGACAGAGCAATATGCCGCCTGGCTAAGCCTGTTCCTGCCGCAGATTCCTGTGAATGGGAGTGGTGATTGGCTGGAGCCTGGCATGGTGCTCGATCCGACCGATGGAAAGCTGGTTCACCTTGATGGTCTCAACCTTTCCCGCGCCTGGGCATTGGAAGGTATCGCATCCGCTCTGCCGGCTAGCGACCCGCGACGCCCGGCATTGCTGGCTGCCGCAGCGCGTCACAAGGAAACCGGTATCGCGGCGGTGAGTGACAAGCACTATTCCGGCAGTCACTGGCTTGCCAGCTTCGCGACCTATCTGGAAACCCGCCGGGGCATTCGCAGCGAATGAAACTGCCTTTCGGCCCCGGTGCGCTCGTCGCCGCAGCCTTTATCGGGCCGGCACCGTTACAGCGTGCACACTCGCCGGGGCCAATTTCGGATACGCACTGATCTGGGCGCTCGTCTTTGCAACTTTTGCAACGATGGTGCTGCAGGACATGGCGGCCAGGCTGGGCATCGCCGGGGGCATGGGGCTGGGGGAGCGCTGGGTAGCGCCGGGAACGCCAGTCGCTCTCAAATGGCTTTCCATGGTTCTGGTTCTCGCGGCCCTCGCATTGGGGAATTCAGCCTATGAGGCCGGGAACCTTTCAGGGGGCGCGCTTGGAGCTGGTGCCGCCTTTGGCCTGCCTGCGGAACGGCAACGCTGGCTCGTCTGGGCTCTGGCTGCCCTGGCAGGGTCATTTCTGCTGAATGGCCGATACAAGGTGCTGGAAGGCCTGCTGATTACACTCGTCCTGCTGATGAGCCTGGCCTTTGCGGGAAGCCTCTTCCTCGTGAGGCCAGACCTGGCAGCCATGATCAGCGGATTACGGCCCAACCTGCCGGAAGGCAGCCTGCTGACGGCGATCGCCCTGATCGGGACGACGATCGTGCCATACAACCTGTTCCTGCATGCCTCCTCGGTCAGGGAAAAATGGCCGGAGGGTGGGGTTGCTGCCATGAAGGCGGCCAGCTCGGATACGCGGGTTTCAATCGGGCTCGGTGGATTGATATCGATCCTCATCCTTTCCACGGCGGCCGCGAGCCTGTTCGGGTCGGGTCTGGTCATTCAGGGGGCAGCCGACATGGCGGCCAGCTGGAGCCGGCATATGGGCTCTTTGCTCGCCTGCTCGTAGGGGTGGGCTTGCTTGCTGCCGGTCTGTCTTCAGCGGTAACGGCCCCGATCGCAACTGCCTATGCCGTTTGTGAGATGACTGGATTGTCCAGAAAAGGCTGGGCGTTTCGCGGCATTGCGCTGGGTGTGCTGGCGATAGGGACGCTCGTGGCATCCCTGGGGTTGAAGCCGGTGAACCTCATCCTCATTGCACAGGTTGCAAATGGCATCCTGCTACCAATTGTGGCGGTCTTCCTTATCGTGACAATGAATCGCCGGTCTATTCTGGGAGCCAATGTGAACGGCCTGTGGAGCAATCTTCTGGGGGGAGGTGTTGTTCTTATTGCAACAGGGTTTGGTCTGCGACTGGTTCTGCGTGCATTTGGGGTGTGGCCGTGAAGACCCGGATCTGCCTCAATGCCGATGTCGGAGAATTGCCTGGAGTTGAAGGGCGCGCACTGGATCGTGCGATCCTGGATGTTGTGACACGCTGCAGCATCGCTTGCGGTGGGCATGCCGGAGACGATGAGACGATGGCCGCGACGATCCACGCGGCACAAGCACGTGGTGTGCTGATTGGTGCGCACCCATCCTATCCGGACCGAGAGGGGTTTGGCCGCTCAAGGGCGAATGTCAGCAATGAAGAATTGCAGCAATCTCTACTGTCGCAAGTGCGTGTGCTGAAATCTATCGCGCGCGAACGGGGCGTAACTGTTTCACATCTTAAGCCTCATGCGCACTCTACAATGACGCCGCCAAAAACGATGCCTTGGCTGAAATGGTAGTGTCTGCGTGCGTCCATATGGGTATTCCGGCATTGATAGGGCCTCCGGGGTCTTTGTTGGAAACAAACGCAAATCAAGAGGGACTGGAATTTATACCGGAAGCCTTCGCGGACCGTTCTTACGAAGCTGACGGAAGCCTCACCCCAAGGTCCATGGAAGGCGCGCTTCTCGTGGATGAAGCAGAGCAGATAGCTCAAGTCGTGCGCCTGATAATTTCAAAAGAGGTCATCGCACGGACAGGGGAACACGTAAGTGTAGAGGCCCGGACTGTGTGCCTGCATGGTGATACACCCGGTGCGGCGAGATCGGCCCTCTTGCTGAAGGAAGCTTTGCTTGCGCGCGGAATTTCAATTGAGGCATAAATGATTGAATGCCGTTTGTTTCTACTCGGCGACGATGCGGTCGGGATACAACCTGCGGACAGACAGCTGAGACATGCTCTCGCACTATCTTTGCGGGAGACATGTGAGTGGGTTGATGTCGTGCCGGGCAAGGAGTTCACAGCCGCGCAATTCAATCCTTTCGATATACGGCCGAGCGAAGCCATCCGCAAAATGGAAGCGTGGCTGTCGACCTTTCAGGAAAAGGCTGACAGTTCATATGCGCCAGTCGATCTGCATCTGGATGTGTCCAATGATAGGGCGCCGGACCTTGGAGCTCTGGCGGCTGAAAATAATCTGTCAGAGGAAGAGTTTCTCGAGAAAGTAGCCCAGAGCGAGCTGATTATCGATATACTGGGTTCATGCCCGGTTTTGCCTATGTCGAGGGTGTAGATGAGGTGCTGACTGGTGAACGGCTCGCTGTGCCACGCCAGCGGGTGGAGGCGGGTTCGGTCGGTTTTGTTAGCGGCCAACTTGGTCTTTACGGCCTATCCGGACCGGGCGGCTGGCCAATCATTGGGCGTTTAACTGAGACACTCTTCGATCCAGCAAGGGATGACCCCTTTCTGCTCAGGGAGGGCCAGCTCATACGTTTGAAGCTGGTGGGAGCTTGAGATGTCTTTCGCTGTTCTGCAGGCGGGTATTCAGTCTACGTTGCAAGAAGCCCCGCGGCGCGGTGTTCGGTATATGGGGATCCCAGCATCCGGGCCAGCTGACACATTGTCGATGGCGCTCGCCAACAGGCTTGTGGGGAATGCAGCAGCTGAATGTGCACTGGAGGTCCCTTATGGAATGCTCTCCTTAAAGGCCATGACAGATCATATCGTTGGTATTGCAGGGGCTACAGCGGCGATAAATGTTGATGGTCAGCCGGGGCTTATGCACCGGACATTGAAGATCAAAGCCGGACAGACTCTCAACATAGGCGCGCCGGAGTATGGCTTGCGTGTTTATGTGGCAGTATCCGGTGGCTTTGCAGCTGACACTTTTTTGGGAAACAAATCGACTTGCCTCCCTGCTGGGTTCGGCGGCCTGAAAGGGAGGGCATTACACAAAGGCGATATGCTGAATACCAAAATGGGGGAGGGGGCGGATCTGCAATTCTGGAAACTCCCATGAAGATGCGGCAGGTGCTTTCACATAGTTTCGCGCTTCGGTGTGTGCCGGGGCCGGATGAAAGCCGGATCCCTGACTGGGAACACAAGCAAGACTTCAAGGCCACACGCAGGGCGGATCGGATCGGAATTGAGATCGCCGGAAGCTGGCCAAAGCTCAAAGGAGCTGGTCTCAAGGCAAGCGCACCCGTTTTTCCTGGTGCAATACAGCTCACACCGTCAGGAACGGCTTTCGCGCTTTTGCCAGATGCCCAGACGACAGGTGGATATCCGCACGTGTTGCAGGTCGCGCTAGCTGACAGGCATTTGCTGGGGCAAATCCGTCCGGGTGACAATATTCGCTTTTTGAAACGCAGCGCAGAAGACGCAGCATACGATTTGCGCCTGAAGCAGACCTTTTTTGAGGACTGGCTGCCGGATCTCCGCCTCTAAAGCGGTTCGTCCTCATCAATCAGGATGCGGTTCGCTGAGCCGATGGGGTCGTCGAATTGGCCGGAGCGGACAGCCAGATGAATGCACCCAGACCAAGCAGGCCCATGAACAAGGCGATCGGGATGAGGAAGAGAATGCCGCTCATTTTACTTCCCTTCGGAAAAAGCCGCTAAGCGGATTGCGTTTAGAGATACAGCCACAGACGAGAAGGACATGGCAAGCGCGGCGACAAGGGGGGTGGCATGACCTGTCACGGCAATGGGGATGGCGACGAGGTTGTATAGTGCGGCAAACGTAAAGTTCTCAAGCATCACGCTCCGCGTACGCCGAGCAAGTTTCAGCAAGACTGGCAGGGATGTGATCCCGCCGGAATACACTGCATCACTGGCGGCCTGACTAATGTCTATAGCTGTACCAGGCGTAACCGACGCGTGTGCGAGGGAAAGCGCTCCGGCGTCATTCAGGCCGTCACCAACCATGAGGACCTTGTGGCCTTGCTCCCTCAGAACTTCCAGATGGGCGGCCTTGTCACGCGGGGAAGCAGCGAGGTGTACCGGGACACGCCGAGCTCTTTGGCAACTTCGGAAACACGCTCATTAGAATCGCCAGAGAGGATTTCGGTTTCATAACCGGCTTTTTCCAGTTGCCGGATTGCATCCTCTGTTCCGGGAATGAGGCGGTCCGCGAACTCGAGAGCAACTGGCGTTTCATCGCCGCGCTGCAGGTAGAGATTGCGCGTGTGTGTTTCGCCTCTGTTTACACCGATCCAGCGGCCAGACCCTAGGCGCCACAGGACGCCGTCTACCGTTGCTTCCAGACCGCAGCCAGGAATTTCCTGTACGTTTGACGCGATTGGCCCCGAACCCGCAGCATCCGAAATGGCGCGCGAAAGAGGGTGGCGGCTTGAACGTGCCAGTAAGGCTGCATCAGAAATGGTGCGCTCATCTGTGGCATCACTGAGTTGTGGTACACCCAGAGACAGCGTGCCGGTCTTGTCCAGAACAATCCGGTCAACAGATGCGAACCGTTCAAGCGCATCACCCGATTTGAGGAAAATGCCGAGTTGAAACAGCTTGCCCGCCGCAACGACATGCGCCACCGGCGCTGCCAATGCGAGAGCACACGGACAGGTGATGATAAGCGTCGAAACTGCAATCAGGATCGATTCACGGAAACTGGCACCTGCAAGCATCCAACCAATAAAGGTGAGCGCGGCTGCAGAATGTACAAATGGTACATATAGAGCCACGGCCTTGTCAGCGATTTTTCGGTAAGCCGACCGCCTTTGCTCGCCTGCGTCCAGCATACGGCTAATATCCGCAAGCAGGGAATCCGAAGCGCGCGACAACGCCTTCGCCTGGACTGGGCCGGACAGGTTCACTGCACCCGCATAGATGCGCATGCCTTTGGACAAGAGGTGAGGGGCGCTTTCCCCGGTAACCAGGCTTTCGTCGAGTTCGCAGACTCATCGCTGAGCGCCATGTCGACAACGGCTCGCTCGCCTTGTGCAAGGAGGATCGTATCACCCGGGGCGACTACGCGGGGTTCACCTTGATCGCATTGCCATCGCAATCGATGCGCGTCACGGCCCGGCTGGACATGCCGGCGAGATCGTTTGCGGCTGAACAAGCCCTGCGTCTTACGCGGGCTTCCAGGAAGCGGCCGATCAACAGGAAAAAGATCAGCATTGCGGCCGCGTCGAAATAAGCATGTTCGCCGCCACGTATTGTTTCGACGACACTGACCGCAAAAGCGAGGATGATGGCCAGCGAGATGGGCACATCCATATTGGCGCGACCGCGCTTCAGAACGGACCAGGCAGAGCGGAAGAATGGACGTCCGGAGAAAACGACAGCCGGAAGGGCAATCACGCCAGAGATTGCGTGCATGATCTGCTTGGTGTTGGACCCCATCTCTCCGGCCCCGGCCCAGACAGAGACAGACAGCAACATAATGTTTGCCGCAGCGAATGCTGCCACACCCATCGCCAGCAATAGCTCGCGTTCTTCCTTGCGCTGAACTTCGTCTGCATCAGTCTCTGCAGCAGCGCTTATACCATATCCGAGACCGGAAACCGTTTCGGCGATGACGGAAGCGGGCAGGGACCCCTGCCAGGTAACGTTGAACTTACCAGTGGAGAGATTGAGGCGCGCCTCTGAGACGCCATCCAGCGCACCGACAGACTTCTCGATTTTGCGAGACAGCCCGCACATTTCGCACCCGAGACGTGAAGCTCCAGATGTTGGGCCTTCCCGCTTTTCTGGACAAAGGCAGAAAGCCCCCCGAAGGGGCTATCTTGATCTGGCGCGTCACCAAGGGACCAGTCACGCGTGTGCGCGAGAACGTCCGACGAACTCATGGGATGATCAGTTTCTTGCTCGCTGAGAACTCCACCGCTTCGGTGCCGTAGGGGACATTGGCATGAACGCGTGCTTCCCAGACGCCTTTTTCCAGAAGGCTGACGTCAGCGAAATAGTCGCCTTCTGCTCCACGTTGCAGAGTGATCGGCTGGTCTGCTGCGCCTGTAACGGTGCGACGAAGTTGAGCGTCAACATCTGTCACGCTGAGGGGGCTCCGGCCCGGTCAAGCAAGCGGATGACCAGACGGTCTCCTGAGTCCGTAGGTGTCAGACCGATTTGAGCTGACCAACCTTGCTCTTCCTGGATCCTGCGCGCTGAGATCGCATTATTGTAGTGCAGTCCTTGCAGATACGACTTGTGCTCGTCCTCACCAGGAAAAGAGCTCAGTGCCGCCCAGAGGAAGACCCCATTCACGATGAACATAAAGCCGAAGAAGATACACATCAGTAGGAAGACGTGCCATCCAGTCAGGCGAAACGGCTTACGGCTCATGGCTGCGGGCATCAGTTTGCTCCCTGGAACACGGCGGTGGCATCTTCGACCTCACCGGTCGTGAGATCCCGCACGAGGACAGTATAGTCGACACGAGGTGCCTTGTCGTCCGCGTGACGTGTGACGAGCATGCGGAACCGGTCAACACCGTGCGCACCAAGCTCCAGATCGACCGTACCGTCAGCGTTCGTTTCCAAGCCGATCATCTGCAAGTCAGCACCATCCAGCCCCTCGATTTCAATAGCCACATGGCGTTTCGAGGCAGATTTGTTGACAAGCTTCAGCGTGTAGCCGTTGCGGACATTCCCATCGGACAGGCGGACGAACGGCGGCGAACGATCTTTCAGGACGTTCACCTCGAACGTCGATTTGTTGAAGTAACCGAAAGCGACCATGGCCCCGATAAGCAGCATGAGTGCCGAATACAGCATGGTACGGGGACGCAGGATCTTATACTTTGGCTTGCGACCCGCGACGCGCTCGGCGATGGCAAAATCTGTATCGTAGGCGATGAGCCCGGTCGGCCGGCCGATCTTTTCATGATGTCGTCACAGGCATCGATGCAGAGAGCGCAATGGATGCATTCCAGCTGCGCACCGTCACGGATATCGATACCCATTGGGCACACTTGTACGCATTGCTTGCAATCAATGCAGTCGCCTCGGCCGTCCCAACTCTCACCTTTGCGATGTGGGCCACGAGGTTCGCCGCGATCATAGCGATAGGTAACGTTCAGAGCATTCTCATCCGTCAGAGCGCCCTGAATACGCGGCCAAGGGCACATATATGTGCAGACCTGCTCGCGCATCCATCCTGCCAGGAAGTAGGTCGTGAATGTAAGGATGCCCGCGAAGAAGTACGCCGTAAGCGGCGCCTCGCCAGTGAACCAGCCTTTGGCGACAGTTGGCGCATCATGCCAGTAAAGAACGAATGCGCCACCGGTCCAGAAGGCAATGATTAGCCAGACAAGGTGCTTGCCCAATTTGCGCCAGGCCTTGTTGAAGGACCAGGGTTGAGCGTCGAGACGCATGCGGGCTGCACGGTCTCCCTCAAAGGCACGTTCAACCCAGATATAAAGGTCTGTCCAGACAGTCTGAGGGCACGTGTATCCACACCATGCCCGGCCGAAAAGAGAAGTCACCAGGAACAGGCCGAGCGTTGCCACAATGAGCAGGCCAGCCAGGTAATAGAGTTCCTGTGGCCAGATTTCGAACCAGAAGAAATAGAATTTCTCGCCTGCGAAATCCGCGAGAACCGCTTGATCGGGAATACCTTCCCGCGCGGCCAGCGTATCCAGGGCAGGATGTAATAGATGCCCAGGGTGACGGCCATCACGACCCACTTGATCGTCCGGAACTTGCCATGCGCGAGCTTCGGATAGATCTGCTTGCGCCCTTCATAGAGTGAAGGTGGAGGCGCATTAGATTTCGTGTGGTCAATGACGGTTGTCATATCCTGGGCACCAAGAAATTAGAGAAATATACTTACTCACCACCACCGAGTGAGTGCACGTAAACTGCTAGTGCCTTGATGGTGGCGTCATCAAGACGACCCTGCCAAGCTGGCATATGGGAGTTACGGGCATTCGTGATGGTCGCGCGGATATCGTCCGGGCTCGAACCATAGAGCCAGTCAGCATCCGTCAGGTTTGGAGCACCGACATCCCTGGAGCCTTTCGCGTCCATACCGTGGCAGCTGGCGCAGTTCGACTGGAACAGGCCTTCTCCACGCGCAGCCATACCGGCATTCGCTTCGTGACCGCTGACACTGAGGACATATTGGACCAGGTCGTCGATCTGAACAGATGTCAGCAGGCCATCCCGGCCAAAGGCGGGCATTGCGGAAAAGCGGGTGTCCACATCTTCTTCATGCCGGATGCCGTGGCGGATCGTTTGCTCAATACCATCCAGAGTGCCATCCCAAAGCCAGACATCGTCTGCCAGCATCGGGTAGCCTTTTGCGCCCCGGCCGCCAGCACCATGACACGTGGCGCAGTTATCCCCGAAGGCACTTTCTCCCATTGCCATCGCAAACTGCTGCAGGTCCAGATTGTTCTGAATGTCCTGAAGTGATGCGGTCAGCAGTTCGGCTGAGGCCGCGCTACGTTCAGCATGAAGGGTGGCAACACTCTCGGCCACGGCGGAACGGTCAGACATTCCAAGTACGCCGGGTGTATTGCGGCTCCCGAGCCCCGGCAGCGATGGCAGGGCGGGCATGGCGATCATGTACAGGATCGCCCAGAAGATCGTGCCATACCAGACATACAGCCACCAGCGGGGAAGGGGGTTGTTCAGCTCCTTGATGCCGTCCCAGGAATGGCCGGTTGTTTCCACACCGGACAGGACATCAACTTCCTTGTCGGTCTCACTCATCTCCAGGTTCCCCTTCATCGAGCGGCCAATGGGCCGCTGCTTGGAATTTTCCTTGTTCGACGGCCACAGCGCGTAGGCGACTGCGACAGCGAACATCAGAACGAAAAAGCCCAGGCCCCATGTCTGGGCAAACTTTGACAGAATCTCATACATAGCCCTGCCCCTTACCTGCGGTTATCCAGGTCGTCGGCTTCATAGGTGGAGAAATCCACCAGAGTGCCAACCATCTGAAGGTAAGCCACAAGGGCGTCGAGCTCGGTCACCTTGTCAGGATTGCCATCATAGTCCGCAATCCTGACGGAGCCCTCGCGGCCGGCGGCTTCTTCATAACGGGCGACGAGTGCATCCTGTGCATCGTAGTCTGCATCTGGATCGGCCTGAGCGATGAGGTCCGCCTTGGCGTTCTCAATCATCTCGTCTGTGTACGGAACCCCTTCGAAGCGAAGTGCCTTCAGGTGGTCGCCAATCGTTTCATAGTGAAGCTTGTTGTCGGCCAGGAATGCGTAAGGTGGCATCACCGATTCCGGAACCATGGATTGCGGATCCTTCAGGTGATCCACATGCCAGGCATCCGAATACTTGCCACCTACGCGGGCAAGGTCAGGACCTGTCCGCTTAGAGCCCCACTGGAACGGGTGGTCGTACATGCTTTCCGCCGCCAGCGAGTAGTGGCCGTAGCGTTCGACCTCATCCCGCAGTGGGCGCACCATTTGTGAGTGGCAGACATAGCAGCCCTCACGGATATAGACATTGCGGCCGGCCAGTTCGAGCGGCGTATATGGGCGCATCCCTTCGACCTTCTCGATGGTGTTTTCGAGATAGAAGAGCGGTGCGATTTCCACGATCCCGCCGATAGCGACAGTGACCAGGATACCCAGCGTGAGTGCCAGAGAATGACGCTCAAGCGTTTCGTGCTTTTCATCAAGCCCATGAGTAAGTCTCCTATTCAGCGGGCTGAAGCGTCGCGGCGGCAGGAGCTTCAACCGGGCGGGTGCCTTCAGCAGCAGCGCCATGGCCGAGAGCCGTGCGGACGAGGTTGTAGGCCATGATCAGTGCGCCGGTGAGGTAGAGGCTGCCACCCACTGCGCGGATCACATAGCTGATGTGCTTGGCTTCGACGGTTTCAATGAAGCTATACTCCAGGAAGCCGTACTCGTTGTATGCGCGCCACATCAGGCCTTCGAGAATGCCTGCGAAATACAGGGCAACGATGTAGAAAAGAATGCCGATCGTTGCGAGCCAGAAGTGCCATTCCACAAGCCGGAGCGAGTAGAGTGCTGGCCGCTTCCAGAGCCATTGAGTCGAGCAGTAAAGAGCGCCGAAGGAGATAAAGCCAACCCAGCCCATTGAACCAGAGTGCACGTGGGCAATACCCCACTCGGTATAGTGGGAGAGGGCGTTGACCGCGCGGACACTCATCAACGGGCCTTCAAAGGTCGACATGCCGTAGAAGGCGAGGGCGACAACCATCATCCGGACGACTGGGTCAGTCCGAAGACGGTCCCAAGCACCCGACAGCGTCATCACGCCGTTGATCATGCCGCCCCAGCTGGGCATCCACAACATCACCGAGAAGGTCATACCCAGCGTTTGCGCCCATTGCGGCAGAGCCGTGTAATGCAGATGGTGCGGACCAGCCCAGATGTAGATGAAGATCAGCGACCAGAAGTGCACGATAGACAGGCGATAGGAATACACCGGCCGCTGCACGCGCTTCGGAATGAAGTAGTACATGATGGCCAGGAAGCCCGTGGTCAGGAAGAAGCCCACGGCGTTGTGCCCATACCACCACTGGGTAAGAGCATCCTGAACCCCGCCAAACAGCTGGTAGCTTTTCGAGCCTGTCAGTGTGACCGGCAGCGTGAGGTTATTCACGATGTGGAGCATCGCAATCGTCACGATGAAGGACAGATAGAACCAGTTCGCCACGTAAATGTGGGGCTCTTTCCGTTTCCAGATAGTGCCGAGGAAAACGAGAAGATAAGCAACCCAGACAATGGTCAGCCAAAGGTCAGCGTACCATTCCGGTTCAGCGTATTCCTTGGACTGGGTAACCCCCATCAGATAGCCGGTGCCAGCGATCACGATGAACAGGTTATAACCCCAGAAAACGAACCACGGCCAAAGGCCGCCCGCCAGACGCGTCCGGCAGGTGCGCTGAACCACATAGAAACTGGTTGCCAGCAGGACGTTCCCGCCAAAAGCAAAAATCACCGCAGATGTGTGTAGCGGGCGAAGCCGTCCGAAGTTCGTCCAGCCAAGCTGTTCGAAATACATGATGTTGGGAAACGCGAGTTGGAGGGCGATGATCACCCCAACTAGGAAACCGGCGATCCCCCAGAACATCGATGCCGTCACGCCGAATTTGACAATCGTATCTTCATAGACCGTCTGATCGAATGGATTGCGGCCGCCCAAGCTGCCAGCCCAAAGAGCGGTGGCCAATAGCCCGACGATTGTCAAAATTAGGAAAATCCACGCATGCGCCCCCATAAGTGGGTCAGCTGCATGGCTGGCGATAAGCAATGCCAGGATGGCGAATATGCTTGTAAAGGCCGCGACACTGCCAATGCTGGCAAATGCCGAAGACCGTCTTGCTAGTAACGTGCTCACGTTATTGACCCCCTGCGAGTCGTTGGAATTCTGCCGCCTTGATGCCGATGTCGACATCCATCCGGTATACGGTAAACTACGGATGGGCTTCGCTGTCGCATCCGCATTAGTTCGCTAAGAGTATTGAATCATATCTGAAGGAGCAAACAGATGACAAAATGGCTTACGGCGGGAACCGTTCTTCTCGTGGCCGGCTTGTTGAAGATCTGGCAGCATGCAAGCGCTCCCAAAACACTAGAGGACTATCTGGCTTTTCGCTGCGGTTCGGCGTCGGCTGCATCTGGCGATTCGATTCTGACCTTTGCCGGGCATTGCTGGGGCTGCCCTGTTTCTGTGATCGGGGCAGCCATGATTTTCTATGCAGTTGGGGTAACCATGGTTTCCGCAGGAAGAACCGCACGGCAGGCCGTGCCTATTCGCGCCCGCTGAGCCTTGCTTTGCTGCTGCAAGAGTTCAGGAAAGCGGGACTGTGAGCGATTTTTCTGGAGATGCCGTCTCGACGGACCTTGAGGCTCTGCAGCTTCATCTGAGGTCAATTCTGGCCTCAGTTCCCGATGGGATGATCGTTATAGATGAGAAGGGTAAGATCCTCGCTTTCTCCGCTGCGGCTGAAAAACTTTTTAATTACAAGGAAGAAGATGTGATTGGTGCAGACGTAAGTCTGCTGATGGGGGGGCACGACGAGGTCAACCACCAGAATTACATCGACAGCTACCTGGAGACCGGAAAGCGGCACATCATTGGTGTCGGCAGGGTCGTATCAGCCAAGCGCTCAGACGGGGCTCTTTTTCCCATAGACCTTAAAATTGGCGAGGCAAGGTGGGTGATCGCTACCTGTTTACGGCCTTTGTCCGCGATCTTTCCGAGCAACGCCGGAATGAGCTGCGCATGCAGGAAATGCAGGCTGAGCTGGTTCATTTTTCTCGCATGAGTGCGGTGGGAACGATGGCGTCGGCTTTGGCGCATGAGCTGAACCAGCCGCTGACGGCTGTGGCGAACTATCTGGAAGCGGCTCGGGATTTACTCGAATCTGACTCCGAGAATGCCCGCGAAATTCTCCACGAAGCACTTGATGAAGCGTCACGACAAGCCGTCCGTGCCGGCGAAATTGTCAGGAAGTTGCGCGGGTATGTCTCACGAGGAGAAATTGATGCCCGTTCTGTGCCTCTCAAACCGCTACTGATTGATTCGATCGCCCTTGCCCGGATTTCCGGTGATGTGGGGATATTCCGATAGACAAAGAAATTTCGCCGGATCTGGGGGGCGTCCTGGTTGACCCAATTCAGGTTCAGCAGGTTGTCATAAATCTCCTGCGAAATGCCGCAGAAGCTCTTATTGGAGTATCTGCTCCAAGAATGCGTGTCAGCGCAATTCCGGGGCCTGACGCCTTCGTTACTGTTGAGGTTTGTGACAACGGTCCGGGCATGTCGGAAGAAGTGCGAAAGACCCTCTTCAAGCCGTTTATGACGTCGAAATCGCAAGGGATGGGGCTTGGGCTATCCATTTGTCAGACGATCATTGAAGCTCATGGTGGCAAGATTGAAGCCTTGGCGTCTGCAGAAGGTGGGACGTGTTTTCGGTTCACACTTCGGCGCGATACGGCTAGTGCATCTTCATGAGCGAACAGAGACTGATCCACCTCGTTGATGACGATGATGCCGTGCGGCATTCCGCAAGCTTTATGCTTCGCCATGCCGGTTTTGCAGTGAAAACTTATACGGATGGCGTGGCCTTCCTTGATGTCGTGGAGGACGCTGCGGCTGGTTGCATCTTGCTGGATGTGCAGATGCCCAGAATGGATGGCCTGGAGGTTCAGGAGCAGCTTAACGCGCGCGGTATAGCCATGCCTGTTATCGTTCTGACGGGGCATGGTGATGTCAATGTCGCAGTAAAAGCATGAAGGCTGGTGCGGTCGATTTTGTCGAAAAACCCTATGAAAAACAGACTCTTGTGGACGCTCTTAGTCGCGCTTTCCAGCGTCTTGACGAGCGGTCTCAAAGAGACCTTCTGGTCGATGAGGCGCGGGGCAAGATTGAGCATCTGACGCCCAGAGAGCGTGAGGTGCTTGAGGGGCTCGTTGATGGCCACACCAATAAATCGATTGCCGATTCTCTAGATATCTCCCCGCGCACCGTTGAGATTCATCGCGCGAATCTGATGGAAAAGTTGGGCGCCACGAGTCTTTCGGGTGTGCTGCGCATCGCTTTTGCCGCGGGTATCGGATTCGATGGAAAGGTTACGGACTAGTACCTAAAGACAACTTTTGGTGTGTGCGCCAACATGAATGCTCGATAGTTCTGTTGTCGGGTGGCCATGTCGAACGCTTTGCTGAACAGACCCAAAAATGTCGCTGTTATTGACGACAGTGAGGCTGTGCGCCGGTCGTTGGTGGTTTTGCTGACGACGCGTGGCTATGCGGCGATGGGTTTTGCGAGTGGTTCTGAGTTCCTCTCGTCACCTCTCAGGAATTCTTTCGATTTTCTCTTGGTCGATTATAAAATGGATGACATGTCCGGTGTCGACCTTCTGCGGACATTGAGGGACGATGGGCTCGATGTTCCTGCGGCCATGGTGTCGGGATGGGAAACTCCAGGCCTCGAGCGGTTGGCGCAGAGCGCAGGTTTTGCCGCTTTTATTCGCAAGCCAATGTTGGACCACATGGCTGTTTTCTCTGATCGGGCCCCCGATGCCTGTCTCCATAGTGAATGGAGCAGATGGGGAAGGGGGCGCCCCTCAGGGTCCAAAGGCGAAGGGCGCAGCTTAACAAAAGCTTTCCAAGGCTCTTACGGCGCGCACCCTAATTGTGTGCGAGCTTGTGTAAGCTTGGGCTGATCCCATCAGTAGTCGTTACCAAGCCTGATCGGTCCTAAGTAGTTGAGAACGCTTCGGCTTTACAACAACAAGTCGCATAATCATCATTATGGGAAATTTTGTATTTGGGTTTGATCACAGACATCCTGACGTCTTTGTCTACCTCACATCCAGGACCATCCCATCGAAGCCGGGCTCGACGCCTTCAGGCAGTTCCGCCCTGAGCGTGCGGTAATCCAAATCCACATGCATGTTCGTAAGCACAGCCCGGCGCGGCTTGAGCTCCGCGATCCAGCCCAGCGCCTTTGCCAGGTTGGCGTGGGTTGGGTGATCAGCATAACGCAGCGCATCGATGACGAGTGTGTCTAGCTTTTGAAGTGCCTCTTTCGTCGTGTCCGGAAGGTCACTGACATCATTGCAGTAAGCAAAGTTCTGAATCCTAAATCCGAGGCACCGTATGCGCCCATGTTCCATGTCGAGTGGAAGCATCTGAATTTCGCCACCTGCCCCCGAGATTGTGAAAGGCTGTCCAGCCAGGATATCTGGCTGCAAATCCAGGATCGGGGGGTATCCGCCATTGCCCTCGAAACAATAGTCAAATCTATTCGTCAGAATTGCGCGCGTGGCTGCATTCATGAATGTTGGCAAAGGGCTTCGTTGTCTGATGACGAGCGGACGTACGTCATCAATGCCGTGCACCTGGTCCGCATGTTCGTGAGTGTACACTAGGGCGTCCAGAGCCGTTACGCCTGCATCGAGTAACTGCTCACGCAAATCAGGCGATGTGTCTATGAGCACAGAAGTCAGTCCGTCGTCTCTATTTCCTTTTTCGATCAGCACGCTGCAGCGCCGGCGGCGGTTTCTGGGTTCCCCGGGATCGCATGCGCCCCAATCCCCACCCACGCGCGGTACGCCACCAGAAGAGCCGGTTCCAAGAAGCGTGCAGCGCATACTGCTCCTCATGGCGCTTCCGTCCTGTGAAACAGGCGTCTGGCGTTTTCGTCTGTAATTCGTATCACGTCCTCGACAGGAAGATCCTTGAGCTGTGCCAGCGCGTCTGCAACATATCGCAGATAAGCTGGTTCGTTCCTCCGCCCCCGCATTGGTACGGGCGCGAGATACGGGCAGTCCGTTTCAAGAATAATCCTCTCCATAGGAATGTCTGCTATGACGGAGCGCACGTCACGCGCACTCTTGAATGATAATATTCCCGACACCGACACATATGCGCCCAAGGTCAGTGCGCGCTGCGCAAGATCCGCGCCTCCAGTGTAGCAATGAAGGAGTGGCGTGAAGCCTCCGGCCAGGTACTCTTCCTCCAGAATATTCGCCATCAGACTATCTGCTTCCCGCGTGTGAAGTATGAGCGGAAGTTCAGTTTCGCGAGCGACGTGGATATGCTTACGCAAGCTTGCCACCTGGTCGGTTTCGCTGCTGTATCCATAATGGAAATCAAGGCCTGTTTCCCCGATGGCAACAACTTTCGGGTCGGCTGCGGCCCCTGCCAGGGCCTCAACCGAAAGGTCCGTGAAGTCCTTGGCGTGGTGGGGGTGCACGCCTGCGGAGCACCAGATGTCTTTATGTGCCTTGGCTATTTCTAGTACCGCAGGAAAATTATCAAACCTGTCGCATATCGCCAGAAAACGGTTCACACCTGCCGCGCGCGCTCTGTCGAGCACTTCTGCGAGGTCTTCTGCAAATGGTTCACCGTGTAAATTTACGTGCGTGTCAAACATGTGTGCGATTTAGTGTCGGCCGGATGCGGACAAAAGTCCGGAAATCAGTTTTGCTGCAGCCTGTTCGGGGTCCATGTTCAATTCATCAATTTCGCCGATCAGCTTTGCTAAGCTTAGCCATGTTCGCGCCTGCGGAGGTGCCTCCACAGCCTTTTCGGCTAGCTTCGAGAGAACTTCGTCCCGGAACGCGGCGAATGCGCTCGCATCTGCACCTGCTGCCTGAATGGCGCGTGTGACGATGGCATCATTGGGTCGCGGCAATGATTTCATCAGCGTTCTTGCTGCATTCGCAGCTATACGGCAGGTCTCTAAGGAGCGCTCGACAGCCAATCCTGGTCGTCCGTGATGGATGTGTGAAGCTTCGCCCTGAAAGCCCTCCTGCTTCAGGACAGCCTGCATATTCTCATCAGAAAGCGGATGGAGCGCAGTGTCCTGCACCGTGAGCGTATGGTGGGCAATACAGGTCGTGAGCCATGGTTTATCAAGAACATGATGGCTGCTTTGGGGGCTCCTCAAGTGTCTTGAGAATTGCGTTTGCTGAATTTCTGTTTAGCTCGTCCAGAGAGTCCACTATCCCGACGCGCCACCCGCCGAGCGCAGGTCGATAGGTAAAGAACTCATTGAATGTGCGTATCTGTTCAATTGTGATGTCTTGCTTCAACTTGCCCTTGTCGTTCAGTTCTCGCGTCAGAATGCGGAGATCAGGATGTCCGCCTGACAAACACCGTGACATAACGGGGTCATCAGCGGCGGCCCCGAAGGGCGCGTCAACAGGTCACGTGCGCCAAGCAGCCATGCTGCGCACCGCATCGCAAATCGCGCCTTGCCAATGCCGGAGGGGCCTTCAATCATCCAGGCATGGTGCATGCGGCCACTGGCTGCGGCAGATGCAAATGCATGCTCTGCTTCGCCATGGCCAATCAACGGCAGCGCGGCACTCATGATGTTGTGCCCTGGTCGACAATGAAGCGCGCTTCGATATGCTGCCAGGCGCTCGTTGCCACCTCATCAGCTGTACGGGACGCGTCCAGAAGTACGCAACGCTCTGGTTCGCTTCTGGCCACATCTATAAACGCCTGGCGCACAGCCTCATGAAATGACGTGTTGCGTTGTTCGAAAGCATCAGTCTTCCCCCCACGCTCGATACGTCGTCCGGTCGCCTGATCCACAGGGCGTCGAGCACGAGTGTCATATCAGGGTGGGTTTCACCGAGCACTGTGTTTTCGAGCATCTTCAACACACTGAGACCAACACCGTTCTGCACGCTCTGATAGACGCGCGTGGAATCCGAAAATCGGTCACACAGCACCCAGCTACCAGCTTCGAGCGCTGGCCTGATTTTCTTTTCCAGATGGTCCGTGCGCGCAGCATTCATCAGAAGCGCCTCGGCTATGGGTGACCAGCTCTGTCCCGCTGGTGGATGCAAAACCAGAGTCCGGATAACTTCGGCGAGCTCTGTTCCGCCGGGTTCCCGCGTTTGCACGACAGTATGACCGGCTCGTTCCAACCTCTCTCGCAAGGCGGAGAGCAAAGTGGACTTCCCAGTGCCTTCACCACCCTCCAGAGTTATGAAGCGTCCTCGGCTCACGACTGGCTCTCACCACCCCCAAGCAGTTGGCTCAATCCTTCAATGGCACGCCCAAAGAAACCAAGCTTTCCAACATCCGCTTCGGCGATGATTGGGCTTCAACGGGGTCTTGCCCCTCAATCGAAATGACCAGCTTGCCGATCTCTGCGCCTTTCTTCACGGGCGCTTCAACTGGGCCAGGCAGGACAATTTCAGTCTTCGCCTTTTCGAGGCTCGCCTTGTAGCCGGCCAGACGCACATCGTTCGCGAGTTTCACGGGTACCGTTTGCGCGTCACCCAGCCAGACCGGCACGTCTGGCAGGTCTACAGTCGCCGGGGTCAGTGTCTTGAGATCAAAGCTGCTGAAGGCGATGCGCATGAGACGCTCACCCTCAGAGGCCCGTGCCGCCATGGATGGCAGGCCATTGATAACAATGGTGCGGCGGATGCCATCGCGCACAGCTGAGGCGGTCAGACCATAACCAGAAACTTCCAAGTGTCCGGTTTTTACGCCGTCTGCACCTGAGACTTCCAGGAGAGGGTTGCGGTTCGCTTGAGTGAAATCACGCCATGTGTACGAAGGAAGCGAATACCAGGCATAATATTGTGGGTAATTGTCGATCGTCAGCTTTGCGAGCTTTGCAAGATCCTCAGCCGAGATCACATGCCCGACGGCTTCGAGGCCAGTCGCATTCAGAAAGTTCGCTGAGTTCAGCCCCAATTCATGGGCGAGACTTGTCATTCGTCGGGCGAAAGCCTCTTCTGATCCGGAAATGTTTTCCGCCAGCGTGATGCAGGCATCATTGCCAGACATGATGATGATGCCATGGAGTAGTTCTTCGACGGTAGGCGTATCACCTGGAGCAAGCCCCATGGTGGAGGTCCCAGAGGGGAAGCCGCCCTTGCGCCATGCGTTTTCACTGACAGTGAACTTGTCGCTCATGGAGAGCTCGCCCCGACGGACCATTTCGAACACCGTGTAGGCGGTCATCATCTTCGTCATGGAGGCAGGGACCATAGGCTCTGCGCCATCCTTGGAGAAGAGGATCGCGCCCGTTTCGTGATCCATGATCACGGCATGTGTTGCCGGCGTGTCGAGCATCTGCGCATTCGCCAGTCCTGTAGAGCTGGCGAATACCAGAACCGCTGCAGCAACAGCATTTCGGGCAATTTGCGGTAAGTGCATGGGAGGGGCCTCCAACATTCTGTTCGGAGGCCGGAATCAAATCCGGCCCCTTTTCCGACTAAACAGGAAAAAGGGCCGGTTTGTGGTCAGGGTCAATGGCGCAGCGTGTGCTTATTCGCCAACAACGATGCGACCTTGTGCGATCCCAGCATAGGAGAGGTCTTCACGGGCACGCTCCGCTTCATACCGGCTAGCCATAGGTCCAACGCGGACACGGAAATAGTCCGCGCCATTCACACGGGCCGGTACAATGCTTACCGGGAGAGAGGCCTGAACCTGGTTGCTCAGGGTCTGGGCGTTGGAAATGTCGGTAAAGATCCGATCTGGACATAGAAATCCGCCACGGCCGTAGGAGTTGCGGAGGGACGATAAGTGTAAGCTGTCTGAACTGGTGCAGGCTCATAGGCCGCGGGTGCAACGTATGCCGGAGATGTCGCGGAAACCGCGGCGGAAGCTGGCTGATACGTATCTTCCGAGCTTGCAACCATCTGCGCTGCTGAAGCGGGAGCTTCAGGCAGAATCGTGGCCGGTGCTGCGCCCAGGTAACGAACGCGCAGCGTAGCCTTCCCTGCCCCGGTCATGCCGAGTTCGGATGCTGCGCGCGGAGAGACCTGGAGAGACGCGCCATCTTCGAAGGGGCCCGATCATTGACGCGCAACACGACCTCTTTGCCGGTTACCGTGTTCACAACCTGGATCAGACTTGGAAGTGGCAGCGTGGGGTGCGCAGCCGTCATAGCATTCGGGTCGTAGGTTTCACCGTTTGCTGTGGGCAACCCATCGAATTCAGCGCCATACACAATCGCGACACTGGTTTCGTCAAACACAGGAACCGGTTCGCTCGATACAGTGTAAGACATGGCCGGCGTCAAATCACGTTCCGCGGTCTGAAACTGCTCTGCCTCATGGCTGGTGCGGCCTGAACTGGAGCAGGTGCTGGAACAGCAATCGGCTGCAGGCTCGGCAGAGCTTCGCTTTCAATGCTGGAAACGCTGCGCTGTGCTTCGATCCTCGCTGCGGCAGCGCGAGCATCGAAGTCATTCATGCCGACAGCGGCGGAATTTGAATAGGCTGGGGCCGGGGTTTCAATGCTGGCATATTCACGTGCGGCTCCTTCGCTTGGTTGCGCGCCCTGCCCTGTGGGCGTGGTTGCGGCAGGAGCAGCGGAGCCCGGGTAGCGAAATTGAATGCGCGCCTGTTTCTTTTCAGTAGCCGCAGGCGAACGGCTGGGCTGGATATATTGAGGCTTGCCGGCAGGATAAGGTGACGTTCCCGTTGCATAGACAATCGGTGCCGGGGTGCGCTTGTCGGCTTGGGCTGGCGCAGCAATGGCAAGTGCAAGCATGCCAGCCAGGGCAAGCGATGGCAGATGCAGTGATTTTGATGCGGAACAAACGGTCTTCAAGGTTCACCTCATTCTGAGCTGCGGGTCATTTCATGACCCTTTGGGACGGCTTTTCTGCCCTCCAGCGAACCCTCAGTATCACAGCGTGGTACAGGTCTTATGAACCACACCTGAAGGATCTGAAGACTACGGTTACCGGCTGTTTACCAGATTTCAAGCGGCCCCCTTGCGGTTTGCCGGAAACGCAGGTGAAGAGGTAGGAAATCAATCAGAGAATGAGCTGGCTCAGATCAGCCCCGGGAGGATAAATTCGGATGCAACATAAAATGGGCAAAGGGCCCTTGTTGGACGCGCGTGGCCGGCTGGTCGAACGGGGGTGGGCGACACAAGAGGTACGGCAGTATGAGCGGTCGGCAATCAAGGCCAATGGCCTCCGCATCAAGGAGTGGGATTATTACTGCATCCTCACGCCGGACTACGGCATCGCATTGACCGTTGCCGACAATGGCTACCTTGGTTTCCTTGGCACATCCTGGCTGGACTTGGAGAATGGAACTGCAGTGAATGACGGCGCTGTCATCCCCTTCCCTATGGGGCGTATGGGCTTGCCGGAGACGGCAGACAGTGGAGACATTGTCCAGCATCACAAGGATATGTCGCTGACCTTCCTTCACGAGACTGGAGGAAGACGTCTGATTGTAGATGCTCCCCGGTTTGGCGGCGGCAAAGGACTAAAGGGCGAATTGTGGCTCGCTCAGCCTGATATGGACCGGATGGTCATCGCAACGCCCTTTCCGAAAGCGCCCAAGGCTTTCTATTACAATCAGAAAATCAATTGCCTCCCGGCGTCTGGGGAGATTGCCATCGGTTCGGATACTTACAGTTTTGAACCGGAGACGGCCTTCGGCGTGCTGGATTGGGGCCGGGGCGTATGGACCTATAGTAATGTTTGGTACTGGGGATCCGCTTCCGGCATGTGTGGCGACAGGTGTGTTGGCTTCAACATTGGTTACGGCTTCGGAGACACATCGGCTGCGTCCGAGAATATGGTGTTCGTCGATGGCAAGGCACACAAGCTCGATCAGGTGACCTTCCACATGCCGAATGGTCCGCCAGACTCAGCCCCTTGGCGTTTCACTAGCAATGATGGCCGGTTCGAATTGCAGTTTGAACCCATCGTCAATCGTCACCACACAACAGACCTAGGCGTGTTCAAAACCGCACAGGATCAGGTTTTCGGCCGGTTCTCTGGTGATGTGAAGCTGGACGACGGTTCAGTGTTGAAGATCGAAGGCCTTCCCGGTTTTGCAGAAGAAGTCCGTAATCGCTGGTGATATCGCTGGCGGAGGAGGAGGGATTCGAACCCCCGGAACCCGTAAAGGCTCAACGGTTTTCAAGACCGCCGCATTCAACCACTCTGCCACTCCTCCGCAGCAAACGGCTGTTTTCACGATCCAGAGCCGTCAGGCAAGCCCTGATATGCGCTTACTGCCAGCCTATGTGAGGTTAGCCCATGTTTGGAGCTTTGTCTGCTAAGCTCTCTTCGCGGAAGGTCTGGCCATTGGCGCGAGAGTATCCGAAAGTCTGCGCCATAAAGACAAAACATCCGGAGGAGAGCGCTCATGCTCGAGGGCATCAAGGTCATCGAATATGCAACCTATATGGCTGCACCTGGTGCAGGGTCGATCCTGAGTGACTGGGGCGCAGAGGTTGTCAAAGTCGAACCTCCCGGCGGTGACCCGATCCGGATTTTCTTCCGCACCCTCGGCACGGATATACAGGACAATCCGGTCTTCGACTTTGACAATCGCGGCAAGAAATCCATCGCGATCGACACGTCGAAACCCGAGGGGCAGAAACTGCTCCGCAAAATGGTTGAAGAAGCAGACGTGTTTCTCACCAATGTCCGGCCCGGCGGGCTGGAGCGTTCTGGCCTCAGCTACGAAGAGCTTGGCAAGATCAACCCGAAGCTCGTCTACTGCTCTCTCACCGGATACGGTCTTGAGGGGCCAGACGCGGACCGGCCGGGCTTTGACGTCGCCAGCTTCTGGAGCCGTACAGGCGTTGGGGCGTTGACCGTGCCAAAAGGTCAGGAACCCTTCGCACTGCGGACCGCGTTTGGCGACCATACGACGTCCATGGCGACGGCAGCGGGTATTTGCGCTGCACTGGTCGGAAGCAACCCGCACCGGCAAAGGGCGCCTTGTGGAGTCTTCCCTCTTCCGCGCGGGCCTCTACGCCCTCGGCTCAGATTTCGCGATCCAGCTGTTCTTCAATCGCGTTGCCTCTACCAAGAGCCGGCATGAGCAGAATGTGCCCATGACCAACTTCTTCAAGACCAGAGATGATCACTGGGTATGCATTGTCCAGCGTCAGGGCGATGTGGACTGGGTACCGATGTGCAAGGTGATCGGTCGCGAAGATCTTATGGAAGACCCACGTTTTACCAGCTCCAAGGCGCGCCGTCAGAATGGTGCTGAGCTGGTCGACATCATTGATGCCGGTTTTGCGAAGTACACCAAGGCTGAAATTTCCGAGCGTCTCGACGCGCATTCCATCGCCTGGGCGCCGGTTCAGACATTGGCGGAGGTCGTTAAAGACCCTCAAACTGAAGCCGCTGGCGCTATAGTCCAGGTGCCGAGCAGCAAAGGCGATGGGTCAACTTTCCCCTCGCCCGCCTCTCCGGTGCGGTTTCCAGGCGCCGATGACGGCCCGAAAGGGCCATCACCGAAGCTGGGAGAGCATACGCGCGCCGTACTGGATGGCCTTGGCCTGCCAGAAACCGAGATCGACGCGCTCTATGCCGATGGTATCGTGAAGTAGGCCTTATTCGCCTTTGAACTCTGGTGTGCGCTTTTCCAGGATGGCGTTGACGCCTTCCATGTGGTCATCCGTCTCATGCATCAGCGCCTGCGCTGCGGCCGACATTTCCATGATCGTGTCGTAAGAGGTTGTCGCGCCCTGACGCATCAGCGTCTTGGCGAGGCGCAGCGCTTGGGGAGGTTGGCCTGCTATGCGCTTGGCGAGGGCCATTGCGGCATCCATCAGTTCTTCGGCGGGGACAACTTGCGAAACCAAGCCCCACTCGCAGGCAGTCTGGGCATCGATTACGTCCCCTGTAAACAGGAGCTGCGCTGCGCGGGATGAACCGATCAGGCGTGGCAGGAGCCAGGCGCCGCCGTCGCCGGGGATCAGGCCCAGCTTCAGGAAGGTTACCCCATCTTGGCTTTTCGGATGCGATGCGGATATCGGCCATGCAGGCGACATCACAGCCGAGCCCGATCGCCGGGCCATTGATGGCCGAGATCAGCGGCACTTCGAGATTGTAGAGCGAACGGACGATGACATGGATGTTCCGGCGGTAGCCTCACGGATGTCGTGCGGTTTGCCACCGAAAGCACCGGTCTTGTTCTGCATGGCCTTGACGTCGCCACCGGCAGAGAATGCGCGTCCTGCCCCCGTCAGATGGCACAGCGGATCTCCGGATCGGCCGTGATCTCTGCGCAGGCGGCAGCGATGGCCTTGCCGTCGCCATCCTGGCCGAGCGCGTTCATCGCGTCCGGCCGGTTCAGCGTCATGATGACAATTGGGCCCTGTTTTTCGAGTTTGATGACCGACATGCGGTTTGCCTCCAATTATGCTGGCAGGAGAACTGACAGCCCCTGCCCGGCTTGTCCATGTGTCCCGATGGGGTGATTTCGTCTCAGGTACTGGCAGTGCCGCCCGGAAGCGCGTGCCGGGTTCAGGCGGATCGTTCCGGCCACCCGCAAAGCACTGCGCCTTGGACATCCAGTCTGTAGCAACCGGGCCGATGACAGCCAGGGAGGTATCTTTGACATTCCTGGTCTGCGTGACGACCTGACAGAATTCGGATGCGCTTCCCTCAATGCAATTTGAGGCATCATCTTCACCGAAGCTCCAAACCTCACCCGAGGGGGCTGTCAGCTTCACGAAAGGCATGGGCCCGGGCGGCTCCTGCTTCCGTACCAGATAGTCCATCCATAAGTGTTCACACCCAGTACGGCGATGTTGCGGATGCGATCTTCATCCTTCCGTTCAACGCCGAGCACATCATAGACTTCCTGCCCGTGCGCCCACGTCTCCATAAGGCGTGCCGTAATGGATGAGCGCGCACTCATCGAGGGACCAACCCATTTCAGGCGCGCTTTGGGATCGGCTGTGGTAAAGATCCGCGCCGTTTTCTGAGCCTGCGCCCACCAGCTTGCCAGTAGCGTTCGTCCGCCAGCACCGGAGACATGCGCCTGTTCCCGTGTGCGCATGCTTTCCCTGCCAACGGCTGCGAGTTCGTCTTCAAGGCGGGCCTCATCGCTGAGTTGCAGTTCTGCCATCCAGTTCCAGTAATGCAAATGGCGCAGGACATCATTGATCGTCCAGTCTTGAACAGGGTAACCCGGTCAAAGTCCTGATCCGTCCGTTCTGTCAGCAGCGTGTGAAGTGCCCGGCTTTCCTCAAGAAAATCGTGTGCCTGTTGCATCCTGTGCCTCCCTTTGAACAATCAGTTTTTGCCACGTTGGTTGGAAATACCAGACTGTCCTTGCGGCAGGATTGGTGGGGCCTTCCAAATCAGGGATCCGCCTGACCCGGTCCAATGCGCTGACGGATCGCTCTAACGCGGGCGGCGGCTGCTTTAATCTGAGCATCAGTGAGGACGCCTTGAGAGATCGCCTCGCGGACCCAGCGCACGACATGCTGTGGCAGTAAAGGGTCATAGCCAAACAGGTTCTTGATCATGACCAGATCATTGCCTGCGGCCAGAGCCTGTATAATCGCATGCTTCCGGCTCATGAGTTGACTTACTGCGTCCATATCGATGTCATCTGTCATGACGGCGCCCTGGTATCCAAGCTTCTCACGAAGCAACCCTGTCACGATCGGCGCCGAGACCGTGGCGAGCTGTTCGTCCGGCGATAAGCTATCGTGGCGCAAGTGGCCAATCATCACCATTGCAGGCGTGTGTGGCGACGCAAATAGCCGCGCGAACGGTTCCAGCTCTGCGGTCGTCCAACTGGTCGAAATATCCGCGACCCCGTGGTGACTGTCGGTCACCGAGTTACCATGCCCAGGAAAGTGTTTTGCGGCGCAGAGAACACCAGCGCTGGCAAAGCCACGTGTAAAGGCCTCGCCATAAGCCGTGATGCGTTCAGGGTCGACGCCATAGGAGCGCCTTGCTTTCCCGATTGCAGGGTTTTCAGGATTATCGAAGTCCAGAACTGGCCCTAAATTGATGTTGAAACCAAGCGCAGCGAGTTCCTGCCCGGCAATTGTGTAAAGTTTCTGTGCCTCATCCGGAGACATCCTGGCTGCAACGCGTTTGGCGGCTGGCAGTTGGGTGAAGCCATGTGACTTATTCAGCCGCTGAACGATTCCGCCTTCGTGGTCGACGGCAATTAATGGCTGATTGGGGCCAGCGCGAAACAGGCGAAGCAATTTCTTCACGTCTTTTATCGAACCGATGTTCTGGTTGACGAAAAAAACACCGCCGATTTCGCCACGATGGATCTGTCTGGCGAGCAGCCGCGCCGAGAGCGAGCGGGTATTGGAACCATAGAAGCCGACGATGAGTAATTCTGCCACCGAAGCAGCCAATTCATCGCGAGGCCGAGATAGACCGAACCATGCGGCCGGGTAATCAAGCATACCGCGCGCGTACCCCAGTACCGCACGCACGACACGCTTGAGTTGGCGATAGGTGCCGGCGGGATTCTTGAACACAGACGCTAGATTCGCACGTGCGCGTTTTGCGATGTCGGAGATGCGCATTCTTATGATGGTTCGACCAGCTCCTGCCCGTGACTAAGCAAGTCCGGTACGGCCCTGCCCACGTTGCTATGGCGATTGATATGGCGAAGGATTGTTGCCGCAAGGGCATCGACATTCTCAGGCTGGAAATAGCGTCCGTGGGCACCCGGGATGATATCGACATGGTGGCCTGCCGGGTAGGCTGTACGGAACAATTCCTCGGGTGAGGCGATCTGCCCATAGGGGTTGAGATAGCTGCCCGCTCCGAAGAGCAGCAGTGTTTTACCTGGATAGTGGGGGAAGCGCCCCTGCTCCATGAGGATGGTCAAGGGGATGTCACGGCCCCTGCGCAAGAGTTCCAGTCCCGCGTGGAGCATCACAAGCCCGCCTTGGCAGTTCCCCCCAGAAACAAATTCCCGGAAGGAGCAATAGTGGCGATCTCGTCAGCATAGAGTTTGCCTAGCGCGCTGAGGGTCTCGTCATTGTATTCAACGGCAAGGTGACCCGATCGCAGCCCAAACACCGATACCGAATGGCTAAGGTTATTGCTCAGCTGCTGAAGCTCTTGCCCACCCTGGAAACACCAGAATAGCTTGGGCCGAGAATGGTCTTCATCCAAACTCCTAACCAATCCGGCCCTGCCAAGTTTCTTGCCGGGCCACGTTGCAAGGTAGGGATTGATTTGCGCGGCCAGTGTTTCCTCAAGATCGGGTGTTGAAACTACTTTTTGTTCCTTGCTTTGGGAATCCACCATCAGGGCCAGGACTTCGACGGTGTCAAAACCTGTCTCGAAGCCGACATCGAGCGTGATGTTGAAAGTGTCTTCAATCGCAAAAAGAAGGTTGGCCATTGCGAGCGAGTCTAAGCCGGCTTCGCGTAGACTGTCTCGCGTACCTGCAATGGCATTGGCACCCACATGCTCATCTACCAAGGCCATGAGCCTTGCTTCGGTTGGTGTCCCGATAGCGCGCGCCATGGGTGCCTGTGTCAGTTGAGGCGGCACAGGTAATGCGCTTCTATCGCGCTTCCCATTGGCATTACGGGGTATCTGAGGAACAGGAAGAAAAACCGAAGGCACCATATAAGATGGTAACTGTTCCAGCAGTTGCTCCCGAATCTTAACAGGATCCGGGGGCTGAGCGTCTGATGTCATCACCACATGCGCGACGAGGCGGTCTGGATGGTGGTCGGAAGAGACAAGTGATACAGCAGCGTCTACCACGCTCGGCAGGCTGCATAGGGTCGCTTCGACTTCTCCAGCTTCGATACGGTAGCCCTTGAGCTTCAACTGGCTGTCCATACGCCCCAGATAAATAAAGTTGCCATCTGGTCCGGCCTTCGCACGATCTCCGGTACGATAGATGCGGACCATGCCATGGCCGGGTATCTCCACCCATGGGAACTGCTGATCGGTCAATTCGGGTAAGTGGCGATATCCCTTGGCGAGGCCGGCCCCGAACAGGCAGAGTTCGCCTTCCTCGCCCGGTGCTACGACCTCCAATTGGGCGTCCAGCAGGCATGCTCCCATATTGTCGATCGGTCTTCCGATTGTTACGGGTGCCCCAAGAATGCAACGCGCAAAAAGAGCTTCGACAGTGGCCTCTGTCGGGCCGTAGGCATTGATAAAGCAGCGCCCCCTTCCCCATCGCTCCACCAAGGCAGGCGGACATGCTTCTCCCGCCACAATAACGTGGGAAAGCTGCGGGTGCTCATCAGACGGAACAACGGCCAGCGCGGAGGGCGTAAGAGACAGATGTGTCAGCTGGGCCTGTGCAATAAAGCGGCTAACCGGAGGCCCGGGGGTCGACTGCAGGTCAGTTGGGTAAACAAGGCAGGCCCCTGCCGCGAGGGCCATCACCATATCCCCCACAGAGACATCGAATCCGAAGCCGCTGATTTGCGAAACGCGTGAAGCTGAAGTGATCTGGAAGTGCCGGGATGCTGCAACCGAGTAGTTGGCAAGTGCACCACGCGAGATTTCGACCGCCTTCGGGTGCCCCGTCGTGCCGGACGTGAAGATCATATAAGCAAGCGCATCTGCCGCTCTTGCCGTCTGATCCCATTTGATTTCGGCGTTTTCGGCGCGTTCCGGAAGGCGGCCGCAATTGACAAAGGCAAGCCCCATATCCGGCAAGGCCGGGCTCGACGCATTTACGACAACCGTTCGTGCACCTGCATTTTCCAGCATGTAGCGCAGCCTCTCGTGCGGCAAGGCCGGATCCAGAGGCACGAAGATGCCGCCAAGCCGCAGAATTGCGAGGAAGGATGTCACGCGGTCGACGGTACGGTTGAGACAGACCCCCACGGGGTCACCGGCTGTGACACCGGCATTTGCAAGCATTGTGACAAGATCATCCGCCCTTTGGAGCAGTTCAGCATAACTGAGATAGCGATGCCCCATTTCGACGGCAGGCGCATTAGGATGGCTTTCAGCATGCCTGGCAACGAGAGCCAGAAGATCAGGTGGTTCCGGTCGGCTGTCCCCTAGGAGAATGCTGGGTGCACAACTTTCCAGCCGCAACAAATCCCTGGAGATCCGCTGTGCGATACCTGCGCCATCTCCTCCCGCCATAACGACGAGCGTGTCGTCTTCCCTCACCTCGCCGTTCAATAGACGTAATAGTTCGGCCTGGTCCGCGACATGATAGGTGGAAAGCACCATAGACCGGCAGGCATCTGCCAGCGCAGCATCACCATCCATCTGCTTGCTGGTTTCCCCGTGTGCCGTTACCGGTAGGATGAAGCTGAGGTCCGCTTCGCTTAATGCCTGCGCTATAGGCAAGGCTAGGCGCGCGACCCTGCTGTGCAGTTGCGGCTCAAGGATCGCGATCAGCCGCCCTTTCGTCGTATCGCGCAGAGCGCACAGCGAAGCTGTTATTTCGGACGGGTGATGGGCGAAGTCATCGAAAATGCGCCAAGAGCCATCTGTGGGAATGCGCTGCAGACGGCGCTCAATTCCGTTGAAGTCGGCCAGTGCGTCTGCTGCGTCCTGAAGCGCGACACCCAGACGAAGCGCCATGCCCAGAGCGGCTAAAGCATTGAGAACATTGTGACGTCCAGGAACGGCCAGAGAGAGCACCCCTAACTCAGCACCGCTCAGGACAATAGAAAATTCGCCATCCCCATACGGAACCGCACGCAACTGGTTCCCTTCGCCGAAACCGTAAGTGAGAATTTCGCAACTGACCTCGCTCAGGATTTTCATTGTATACGGATCATCCCCACATACAATTGCCAGCCCATCCTTCGGCAGGCGCGCAAGGAAGGATGCAAAACCCTTCTGCAGTCCGGCCTGCCCATCATAATGATCTGCGTGATCATTATCGAGATTGGTAAGGATGGCGTGTGTAGGCTGCCAGCATGCCAGAGCGCCGTGTGCTTCGCAGGCCTCCGTCACAAAAGGTGCTCCGTGCGCTCCTAGTCGCGAGGGCGCCATATCTGAAGTGGTGAAGCTGGCGCCCAGCATGTAGCCAAAATCAGGCGGGCCAGCCTTGTTCAGGATATGGATAAGCATCGCCGTCGTGGTCGATTTCCCATGACTGCCGGCGACGCAGACATTGGGCCGCCGTCGATTATCTCGGCCAGGACCTCGGCACGCGTCTTGATCGGTATTCCGGCGCGCCGTGCCGCACGCTTTCCGCGTGCATTTCAGGAATTGCGGGGCTCACCACGACACAATCGGCACGCTTCACTAGTTCAGGATCACTCCCGGGAAACGCGGAAACCCCATGATCCTGAAGCATGGCAAGACGTTCAGGCGCGCAAAGGTTATCGCTACCGGTAACGGAATGCCCCGCCTGTTTGAGCAAGAGCGCCAGAGGCAACATCCCGCTTCCGCCGATACCGATCAGGTGCTGCTGGCCAAGGTCAGACATCACCGAGGTCTCCCTTCAGCGCATAGTCGCTGATCTTCCCAAGTTCAGTGTATATGCGCTTGCGTCCTCTCGCCGTTTGCCACCATGTCTCGGCAGAGATGTCGCCAGGATCGTCCGTAGGCTGAGCGATCAACATCACATCCTCTGGAATGTGCTTTCGCAGGGTCATGATCGCGCGGCGCATGTGAAAGGGCTTGGCGCAGACGGCCAAACTCCGGATGCTTTCCCAGCCTAGTTCTGATGAAATGAGTGCGGCCCCTAAAGCCGCATTCTCCGCGGTATTGCTGGCCGCTTTTTCAAGCAGGAGAGCATCTTCCGAGACCCCGGAGGCAAGCGCATGCGCACGATAGAGGCTCCATTCGGGGGCCCCATCAATGGATGGGCCGCCCCCGGAAATCAGGATTCTCGGAGCCAGCCCTGCCTTGTAGAGGGAGATGGCTGGATGGAGGCTGCTGATTGTCGGGCTGCAGAAACAAATGCGAGATCGACTTGTTCCGGTTGGGATTTTACGAACAGGAAGTCGCTGATCGCCCTGCGACTGTCATAGAGATCCATACTTACTGATCCGATTCTCTGCGGGCGTTTCCGGGTGGACCTTACTGAATGGCCCGGCCCGGGCAATGCATTCGGGCGGAGAAGCAGTGTTAAACTTTCGATTTTTTTGTCCTGCCCTAAAGGCAACACGATAGACGGCATCTTGCTCAGTGAGCATGCAGCCGCCCTGTCGCGACGCCCTTATTTCACGCCCGCATTTTCAGGCGGCGGTGCTCGCGCACGGCCAGGTTTCGCGTAACTTCAGAGGGCGAAACCGCCGGGTGGTATTATTCCCACTCGATGATGAAAGAATCGATATTTCGTATTAGATTCAATGTATTGCGAAATTCTTGTGGAAAAATACCGTCGTCGATTCCGGCGACCTGATTCTGCAGCAGATTGACACGAACACATCGAATGAACGCATGATAGCAGCGCATAAGCCTCACAGCCACCAATCGTTCCGTTCGACTATAGACCGCACGGAATCCCCAGAGAGAATTTGCCTCATGTTTTGGCAATCATTATCTGTTAAGAACCCGGTATGAGCTTCGAATCTGTCTTTTCCTCTCTGCGCCTCGTGCTGGCTGCGCTCCTTGCGATGGCCTTCATCTCTGCGCCGCTGGCGGAGACGGCCCATGCTGCTGAGACAACTGAAGTTTGCCTGACAGATCACCAGAGCGAAGCAGCCCCGCCGGCGGATGACAAGCAGGGACCTGCCCATGATCACACGGCCCACCATTGTGGCAGCTGCCATCATCATGTCTGGCGTTCGGGCGAAGCAGAGCCTCTTTCCTTCACTTCGGAGAACAAGCGGTACCGCATCCTGCCAGATGCCGCGACGCTGAACGCGCCGCCTAACGAACTGCTCCGTCCTCCCCGCGCCTGAAATCTCAACCGCCGTCATGCCTGGTCGCTCTCATAGCGTCCTGCATGCGTTTCGAGATATCAGCACGAGGACACTCCCCTAATGTCATTTCTGTATCGGGGCGCACTTGCCGTCCCGGCGCTTGCCCTGGCCGCACTCCTTGCGGCAGGCAGCGCGTCTGCAAGTCCCTGCACGCCGGGTGGTTCAACCGAACCCGGCACCCTTTCGCCCGAGATACCGGCAAGCCTTGACGCCGTGATCACCGAAATCCGGCGCGCCTCGCCGGATATACGCGCCGCCGGTCTTGAAGCCCGCGCGCTCAGCGCCGAGGCCGATCAGGCCGGACGCCCACTCAACCCGTCCCTCAGCGTCGAGCTTGAGAATTTCTCAGGAAATGGTGCGCTGTCCGGGTTCGACCGCACCGAATCGACCTTCGCCGTCGAACAGACCTTTCGCCTCGGCAACAAGCGGGCCCTGTCAGAGCGCGCCGCCCGCGCCCGCGCGGCCCTCGGCACAGCTGAATGCGGCGTGATCCTGCGCGAAGCTGAACGCGAGGCCGCACTTGCCTATGCCGATCTTGTCGCCGCCATCGAGACGGCGGCGCTGGCCACAGAGGCCGCAGAGCTTGCGACCACACTCGCAGAGACGGTCGCAAAGCGTGTCGATGCAGGCGCTGCGGCGCCGCCGGAACTCGCCCGCGCGCGAGCCGATGCCGCCAGCCTGCGCGCTGAGGCAGCCTTTGCTGCTGGCGAGGTTGAAACGCGCGCTATGCGCTTGCCAGCCTGTGGGGCGAAGCAGAACCCACCTTGGCCTGCCGACCGCGTTTGAGATCGCGCCCATCGCTGGCAGCAGGCGAAAC
>LZQP01000013.1_pt1 | contig 32088 bp, 35 predicted proteins | sample 768551 | NCBI WGS metagenome assembly LZQP01 (sample SAMN05207184, study PRJNA324509) | oil field metagenome | isolation source: sample BH-FW-16 from oil reservoir | place: India: Bombay High | collected 2015-12-03
GAAGAAGATCCGGAGACCAAGCGTCTCCGACAGCAGGCCGAGGCCCGCGCCGAAGCGACCCGCATCAGTGAGCTTCAGGACTCTGCCGACAGCGCAACCAATAGGTCTTTACCGCGATCTTCTGAAGGCAGGAGCTGTGCCCGCCTTCGAGGATTCTGATGTCGATCAGACCAAAGCCCCCAAGATTGAAGAAGATCCGGAGACCAAGCGTCTCCGACAGCAGGCCGAGGCCCGCGCCGAAGCGACCCGCATCAGTGAGCTTCAGGACTCTGCCGACAGCGCAACCCAGAAACTTCTGAAGCGGTTCGGTGTGCGCTCTCGCACTAGCGGCGCCACGTCAGCAATCCTGAATACGCTGCCGTACATTCCGAAAATGGCTGATGGCAACATCTTCACCGGGTTCGGATCGACCAGCACAGTCGGTAGCGCCCCGCGCATTGTTCGCCGTGCATCTTCCGGCCTGTCCCTTGTCGATATCGGGATCGCCTGATCATGGCAGCCAGGAAGCCGACCGACACTGAGGAGCTGAATGCTCGCGACAAGCGGCTGAAGACTCGTATCGAGCGAGCACGTCAGGACCGCAATCACGTTCAGACGACGATCAACAAATTCTATGAACTGGCGCTGCCATGGCGTCAGCCTGTGTCTACTCAGCCGACAGACGCGCTCAGCCCGCGGCCGCTGGAAAAGCAGTCGGACATCTTCGACGATACGTTCCAGCATTCAGTGCGCGACTGCGCGGCGATGATGAACGACCTTTTTACGCCGCACTACCGTCCATGGGCCAGCCTCAAGCCGAGTCGCAGGCTTTCAGACAACGAGACGGCCAAGATCCTGCCGGCGCTCGAAGCCCGTGAAAAAGCCATTTACGATGCCATCCGCGCGTCCGACTTCTATGAGCAGGTCCAGCAGCCATATCTCGAACTTGGTGGTTCCAAGGGCGGCATCATCATTCCATATGCTGCCAGCGGTAAGCCGATCCACTGCACGCCGATCGTCATGTCGGCCTTGCTCGACGATGTGGGCCCGACCGGGCTGCTCGACATGCGGGCAATGGAGTTCAAGACCACCAAGCGAAACGTGCTGAAACTCTGGCCGGAACTGAAGAAGAAGCTGGAGTCGGACGAGAAGTTCAAAGCCAAGAACGAGATGGCGCCGTGCATAGCCGTGCAGGGGTGCCACATGAACGAGACCGGTAGCGGCTGGGTATACTTCATCGTCATCGACGGAGAGGTCATGCAGTTCAAGAACCTTGCCGGTTCGGAAGCTGCGCCAGTCCATGTGCTCCGCTGGGAGGATTCCCCTTATTCGTCGTGGGGCCCGGGTTTTGCCATTCCTGGATTGCCAGCAGGACGTGTCTTGCAGGAAATAGGCTTCCTGTTCCTGAAGAACCTCGGCAAGCTGATCGATGCACCGTTCGCCTATACCGAAGACGGGCTGTTCAACCCGGAAGGTGGCATCGAAGCCGGCATGGCGCTACCGATGGAGCGTGGCACCGAGTTCGAATGGCTGATCCCGGACCGCGATGTCGACTCGGCACTGTTCGAACGTGAGCAGCTGCGCATGACGGTCAAGCGCTCCATGTTCCAGGACAAGCCGGAGCAGCGCGGAGAGACACCGCCGACAGCAACCCAGTGGATCGATGAGCGGGCACAGACAGATCGCCGGATGCAGTTGAACCGTTACCGCATCTACAAGGAGTGGGTGCTGCCTATTCTTCGGCGCTTCAACTGGATCCTGGAAAAGCGTGGCGACCTTGAGCCGATCAAGATTGGCGGCGAAATCATTGATGTCCGCTTTGAGAACCCGATCGCAAAAACGTCGGACGCAGAAGAAGTGTCGCGTTCAATGCAGCTGGCCCAATCGGCAGCCGGAATTTTCGGCGAACAGTTCCTGGCAAACGTCGACGGTTTTCAAACCATGGAGAACTGGACGGAAAAAATGGGCGACAAATTGCTCGTTCTAAAGCCGTTCGATCAGCAATCCGAGGGCCTGCAGGGCCTGCTCGGCAACATGCGCAACCTTACCAATCAGGCATAAACCATGGCCGAAGAATATATTCGAAAATTCCGTGACCTGGCGATCGACAAGAAGAAAAAGCCAAAGGAATCAAAGGTTCAGCAGGCATTCCGTCTCCTGCGAGCCTCGCCGCACGGTGAAACCATAGAGCTCTATTTACTTTCCATCATGGCACAGACGGTCCCGCCCGACGTTTCAGAAAGTGCGTGGAGGGAAATAGAGGCAGAGCGTCGAATGGCTCGGCGAATTGTTCGCATGATGAACGAGCCCGAGCCTAAGAATGACGGATCAGACGACTCAGACGGATGACACCAAGACCGTTAACGACGTGGCTGATGAGCTGACGTCGAAGGAACAGTCTTTGGTCGATGACGAAACGCTCTCGTCTGAAGACTTCGACGTCTCCACGCTTGGCGAAGCTATGTGAAGGACGGAAAGCCGAACTTCGAGGCCATAGCCGCCGCGCTGGCACGTTCCCATGCAGATGTCCCCGGTGAAGACGAAGCCTACGATCTCGATTTCGGTGAAGACTTCGACCTGAAGGACGAAGAGGGCAAGCCGGTCAAGCTGGATCCGGAAGATCCTCTGGTCAAAGACTTCGAAACCATCGCCCGCGAGCACAATATCGGCAAGACCGCCGCCAAAGCGCTGATGGGTCTGTATGGCAAGGTCATCAAATCGGCCGTTCAGGTCGATGAGTCGGTCGAAAAGGCCCGGCAGGAGGCCGAGTACAAGAAACTCGGTGAGACCCCGGAAAAAGGAAAAGAACGTGCACTGGCTGCCGCAAAGGGGCTGGACGCATCCATCGGGCCAAAGGTCCGACCGCTGATCGCGGCGCTTACAAGCGCGCCGTTGATTGAGGCCGCAGAGGCCATTCTCGAAGCCGTCAATGGGGAAGGGTCCACAGACCCCAAAGACGATCCGACTACGGAAAACAAGTCGGCAGAAGAAATTCTGTACGGCAAAAACTGAGGACCCTGACCAATGGCCACTCTGACCAACCTCTCGCTCGATATGCTCGACATCGCCAAGCGTTGCGAAGACAAAAAAGTCGCAACGGTGATCGAGCTCCTGCACCAGGAAAACATGATCCTGCAGGATGCGCTTGCCATGGAGTGTAACTCCGGCAAGGAGCACATTCACACGATCCGCACGGGCCTGCCGTCTGTTTCCTGGGGTCGCCTCTACCAGGGTGTTCCGCAGTCCAAATCCCGCACGCAACAGGTCACGGATACGACCGGCTTCCTTGAAGGCCGTTCGTCTGTCGACACTCGCCTGCTGGAACTCAATCCGGGTAAGGAAGCCCAGATCCGGATGCAGGAAGGAATGTCGTTCATCGAAGCGATGAGCCAGGAGATGGCTTCGGGCATCTTCTACCATGACACGGCCACCACACCTGAGAAGTTCAAAGGCCTTGGCGCTCGCTATGGCGTCAGCGGTGGCGGCGGTGCCGGCAATCAGATTGTGAAAGCTGGCGGCGCCAGCTCGGACAATACATCCATCTGGTTCGTGACCTGGGGCGATCGCTACACCCACCTGTTGTATCCGGAAGGCACGAACGCTGGTGTTAGCCGCATCGATCGCGGCGTTCAGCAGGAAACTGATGCCGACGGCAACAAGTACTATGTCGAGGAAGAAGAGTTCCGTTGGCATATCGGTGTGGCCGTCAAGGACTGGCGCTACAATGCCCGCATCGCCAACATCGATGTTTCGAACATGCGTGCCGGATCGGTCGACCTCTATGACTACATGCGCCAGGCTTATTACAAGCTGCAGTCGACGTTCGTTCCGGGTGGCCGTCAGGCCATCTACTGCAACCGCGACGTGATGGAAGTGCTCGACAAGCTGGCCACCAATGGCGGCTCTTCGGACAACTTCGTCCGCCTGGGTACTCGCGAAATCGAGGGTCGCAAGATTATGACCTATCGCGATATCCCGATCCGCGTCACTGACGCCATCCTCAACACGGAAGCAGCGGTCTCCTAACGGAGGCCGCCGTTCCAACCTCTGAAGGGCCGAAACAATGATCTTTTCAAAGCAGCTACTCTTCTCGGATGCGCAGGCGGTGACAGCGACAGCGGTCTCGACCGACAAGATCGACCTTGGCGCGACCGGCACCGTCGTTCGCGCAGCCGCGGCCCTGTCTCGCGACATTGGTCCCGGTACGCCGATCCCGATCCTCATCCAGGCGGTCGAAACGTTTGCGACCCTGACTTCTCTGACGATCACGATCGAGACGTCGGACAATGCGGACCTTTCGTCTTCGGACGTCGTGTATTCGACCGGCGCCGTGGCCGCGGCCGATCTGGTTGCTGGCTGGAAGACCCCGGTGATCTACATTCCGACCGGCGTCACCAAGCGCTATCTCGGTATCCGCTACACCGTTGGTGGTCCCAACGCTACGGCCGGCAAGATTACGGCCGGCATCGTCGGAGCGGTCCAGACGAATGCGTAAGGTGCAGGCAATAGTCGCTGGATTCTACGGCAGGCGCCGTGATCCCGGCGACGAATTTCATATCTCGGACGATACCGTCCGCGGTTCATGGATGCGCCTGCTGAAAGGCAAGGATCCGGAAGGAAAGGGGCCGCCGTTTGAGCAAGAGCCCGTCGAAGAAGAAATCCTCGATGAAGAGGAGGATGGTATTCTTCCTGGCCCGGCCCCGAAACCCGTTCCCGTTCAGCAACCAAAGACGGAGGGCGATGATGGCACTGGCCAAACGACGGAAAATGCTTCGACCGCAACAGAAGTTCCGACGTTGGAAAGCCCGGCTGACATCGCGACACCGGATCTCCTGAACAAGGTCAGTAACGCGATCATCGGATCGCTGACCGACGAACAAAAACCAAATCGGGCCTGCCAAAGAAGTCGGTGCTTCAGCCCTACTTCAAGCAGGACATCGATCAAGGCGTCTTCCTGGCTTTCGTGAATCAGCCGGCCTGATCCGGCCACGGAGTCAAAAGACAGCGCCCCGGCCGAGTGGACCGGCCGGGGCGTTTTATTGGGTGCGTAGTGAACAGGCGGTCCTGACTTCAGATTCGTTGCCATGACGACCTATGCCGCCCCATCAATGTGAAGAACGCAGCCATTCAGACGCTGGGTGCGAAAGCTCTGGTGACAGAGCTCGACCAGACGAAAGAGGCGCGGATCCTCAAGACGCATTATGAGCCGACGGTGAAGAAGTGGTTGACCCGTCACGCCTGGACCTGGGCCATGAAGTCGGCCTTGCTGGTCAAGTCGAGTGAAACCGCAACCGGCATGTATGTCTATACGCTGCCGTCTGACCTGCTGAACCTTCGCTACATCACTTACCATGATCAGGTTGTCGACCAGTTCTTCGAATACGAGGATGGCGAACTCATCTTCGGCTTCGACTCGACCGAGCTCTATGCGCATTACACATGGCGCGTCCCAGAAGCCCGCTGGCCGGCTGACTTCGCTGAAGTCGTAGTTCGCGATCTATACGGACGTTTGGTCCGGTCGCTCCTGAATGATTTCAACGAAGCGCGCACAGCCGAAAGCGAGGCTGAGGTCCTGGCCCGCCGCGCCATGGTCAGAGACAAGCGCCAGATTCGGGGCCGCAGCCACAATCCGAACCCCCGCATGGTGGCATCCTGGAAGGGCTTCAAAGATGGCCCGTCGTCGTAGTTTCCGGAACTCGCTGGCCGCTGGGGAGGTGGGCAGCGAATTCCTGCAGAGCACGGAAGAGGAACTGAACGCCACGGCGGCGTCCACGTTGCTGAACGTGTTTGTCACAAATTCCCGGGGGTGCCGTCGCCGTCCGGGAACGGTACCCATGTCGATCCCGACAATTTCCGGTGCGACCCGTGTCGAAGTGTTCGACCTGTCCGGCGATCAGGTGAAGCTGCTGGCGTTTTCCGACTCGGCGCTTGAAATCTTCGATGAGGATGGCGTCTACGAAGACGACTTGGCGGCACCGTGGGCGGCCGCTGACATCACCGATATCTACATCGCAAACGGCGACAACAGATTTTACTTATTCGGCAATTTCGCGCCTCAGATCCTGACTTACTCCGGTGGCGTGTTCTCTCTCGATGCGCTGACTTTTGCCGACGGTATCGGATCGGCAACCCGCCAACCTTATTGGCGGTATGCTGAAAAGGGCATGACGTTGACGCCGTCTGCGACGACCGGCACTGGGATCACGCTGACCACATCGGCAGACTTCTTTGTGGCCGGCCATGTCGGCACGCGCATTCGGTATCTGAACAACGAAATCGAAATCACTGCCGTCACGAACGCCACGACCGCGACCGGAAATGTCATCACGACGCTTTATCCGACGATCACGGTTCCGGTGACGTCCGTGGCACCGTTCAAGGTCGGTCACGTCGTTTCCGGAGAGACGTCGCAGGTGGAGGGCCAGGTCGCCGCCGTGGGCGCCACCACGATCACAGTGACGTTGACGGGCGGTTACAGCTATTTCGATGCTTCCGAAAAGATCGTGTCGCCGGAGGGCAGCACGACCACGACAGGCGCATCGACGCCGACGACTCCCGCTGCATCAGTCATCTGGGATGAGCAGATGATTTCGGCTGTGCGGGGTTATCCGCGCTGCGGCGTCCTTCACCGCAACCGCCTGATCATGGCGGGCTTCCCGCAGGCAGCAAATGCTGTGGCGGCGTCGGCCATCGACTTCGAAACGGATTTCGACGTCGGCTCAGCCCGAGACGATGAGGCATTTATCGTCTCACTTGGTGATGACCAGAACGCGGAAATTCGTCATCTAATCTCTGCCGAACAGCTTTTGATCCTGACCGACCGGTCCTGCTACTATGTACCGGAAAACGAACAGTCTCCGCTGTCGCCGACGCGCGTGTCGTTCCTGCGAATCTCCCCAGATGGAAGCTCTTCCGTGCAGCCTGTTCTGGCACCGGAGGGGGTGCTCTTCGTCGATATCGTTGGTCGCCTGCTCGTGATCTCCCCAACCGGAAGCATTCGGGCATCCTGGGAGGTCAGCGAGCTCTCGATGCTGGCCAAGCATCTAATCACTGATCCGGTCGAGCTCTGCTATGTGGACGGAATTGACGGCAGGTCAGAGCGCCTGATTATGGTTCGCAACACCGACAATTCGGTTGCGACCTTGTCATACCGCCGCGGCGCGGACCAGGCCGGCATGTCAAAGTGGACCCCGGCCACTGGCCATAACTGGAAGTCGTTCGCTGCATGGAAAAACAGCTCTATACGATCCAGGGCAGTCATCTGGCGCGGTTCTCGATGAATGTGACCTGCGACCTGCAGGCGGATTATTCTGCTGCAGCCACGATCCTTAACGGCATTGACGTCTATGTGCTTCGTTCGGGCATCGTCTGGACTGGACCATTGACGGTGGCGTCGGGGCAGGTCACGGGCATTAGCCCGGCAGCGACTTACTCGCTTGGCCTCGACTTCCCCGTTCAGGTGACGCCGGCGCCGCCCGTAAACAAGTATATCGGTCACGAGGAACGGGCCATCACCCGCATGTGGCTGAACGTGCTGGACTCCGGACCTTATCGTTGCGGCGACGAGCTCCGCACAGGGTATGGCGAGGATTCCGATTTCGAAGCGCCGCCTCCGCTTATGACCGGTGGGTCTGACGAGTTCTATATCGAAGGGTATAGTACGGACGATATGCCCTCGATCACTCAGGACGTCGGCGAGGGCGCCCCGCTGTTCATCCGGTCCATGACCATGGAGGTATCCTACTGATGGGACAGGCTGCTGCCCCCGTTCTTGCTGGTATCGGTGCGGTCTCGTCCCTCGCCGGCGGATTCTCGGAAGCGCGAGGTCTGGATGCCCAGCGTCAGGCTGCGGAGTACCGGGCCAAGAATCTCCGTCTGCAGGCGAAGCAGGTCGGGGCCGAGAACGTTCGCGACCTGAACGAGACGCTGGCCACGATCGATGCTATTCGCTCCTATCGCAATGTCAGCATCGACAGCCCGACGGCAATGGTCATCGAGCGCACCCGCAAGACCCGTTCGCAGGATGTGGACAATGCCCAGCGTCTGGAAATCATGCAGGGCGTGACCGACGCCCGCTACCAGGCGAAGACGGCCAAGAAGGCGAAACCGTTCGCGATCATCGGTGGCATTGGCCGCGCTGCGAGCTCTCTGGCACAAGGCTTCCCGAGCGGAGGTGGCAATGGCTGACGGACTTCCGAATATTCAGGGCCGGGCCATCACCAATGCCGGCACGATCAGCAATCCAGGTGGCGCAGAGTTTGCGCAAGCCGCATGTTCGAGGGCGTGGCGCAGGATGCGCGCACACTTGGCAATGTGTTCCGTGGCTACTCTGTTCGACAAGCCCGAAAGGAAGCGCTGAAAGACTTCAATCGGCAGGTCGAGCTCGAAGAATTCGCTGATCAGATCGGCGGCGAATACGATGCCAAGTTCGCGAAAAAGGCCAGCCTGCTTGGCCTCGAGACCTGGGGCGATGCGGCCTACAACAACATGATCGAGACGCTGTACCTGCAGCGCACCCAGACCCAGATCAAGAACAAGGCCGAAGAACTCCGGAATCAGAATTTCGGCGACGTCAGCTCGTTCGACAAGGGTATGAACGCCTATCGCGAAGGCCTGATCCAGAATCTCGATCCGAACTTTGCCGACGAAATCGTCTTTGCCCTGAACCAGACGCAGGAAGAGTACCGCGGTCTGGTCGGCAATGATCGTCAGAAGAACGACATAGCTGAAGCGCGCGAGTCGATGGAAGCGCAGATCCAGCTCCTGACAGACGACATCGACGCGCGACTCCGGGAGGGTGGTGTTGAAGCTGCATCGACTCCGGAAGTTCAGGAGCTCATGGCTCAGCTTGATCGGCAGATGATGATCCGTGCCGAGAACCCGCTCTATGGCTATTCCGAAGAGCAAAGGATCCTGGATGCGGACGTACTGGCTTCGAAGCTCGAAGCAGCCGCCCTGTTGCCGGAGATCGAAACGGTCTTCAAGGAGAAGGGCTATGCGGCCGCGCTGGAAACAGCTGACGGATTCGCCGAAAGCCTTGACCGCGACACCACGTCCCGCGAGCGGATCCGCAATCAGCTTCGCCAGGAAGTGAACCTGCTACAGCAGAACGCTTCGGCAGCCCGTGCTGAGGAGGCGGCTCAACAGAAGGCGCTGAAGGACCAACGCAAGCAGCTGGCTGAACAGTACGAAAAGAACGCCATCGATGTCATCAACAATCCGGGCGCGTCTATTCAGCAGAAGGTCGACGCTGTGCGTGCCGGCCGGGCTTATATGTCGTCTACTCGCTATGGCACCCTCATGTCGCAGGCCATGGATGAGAAGGCCGGTAACGGAGTCGGTGATGCCACGTTCACGGCCCTGCAGAACCAAGCGCGTCGTGGTGAGCTTGAGGCGTCTCAGGTGGAAAGCCTTACCGAACTGACGAACACGCAGCGCACGGCGCTCCTGAACGATATTGAGGAGGTTTCTGACGATGTGATGCGACTGGCATATGACCAGATCGATGCGGCCTTTGTCAGCAACGAGTTTGATCCGCTTGAAAAGCGGCAGGTGCTGGCCACCCAGAAGTCCAGCGTAGAGCGCGAACTATCCATGTGGCGCCGTTCGCTCGATCACACGCCGACGCCGATGGAAGTCCGCAACCAGGTGAACACGCTTCTGACGGAAAATGGAAAGACCGCCGCGCTCGCCACCCAGTCCCGATATCTCAAGGTCGGACCATTGGGGAAAGTGAGCGCGCCTCAACTCGCAGATGCCAGGGAGCGGCTTGCTGCGGACTATGAGGAAGCCGCGCGCCGTGCGTATGCACAAAAATCGGATATGAGAGATATTGGCGGTGAGGGCGATAGAGCCCCGCTGACCCCGGAGCTCTACGACCTCGCTGAACAGCGCATTCTGCTGGACCAGATCGAGGAAAGTATGAGCCATGGGAATTAACGCCGCCGACGCCGCTTACGAAGCTCGCCGACAACAACAGCTTGAAGCCGTTCTGGGCCAGATGGAATCAGAGCGTCAGGCGAAGATTGCCGAAACCCGGAAGGTGGAGGAGTCGACTCCCCCGGTTCCCGAAGACCTGTGGACCGACCGTCCTGAACGCCAGCAGGTGCTGGAACAGTCGAGTAAGAGCCTCCCGCAGATCAAGATCGAAGCGGCGATGAAGCTCGCCAGCGATATCTGGGGCGGTGCCAAACTGGCCGGTGAGACGGTTCCGGCCGTCGGCTCGGCATGGCGCAAGCAGGACCAGGACCTTCGCGCCTTTCTGCTGGAAAACCCCATGGGCATGCCGCGCTTGCCGGGTACGCTGGGTGAGGTCCAGAAGGCGCATGACAATGCCCTCATCGACAATGACCTTGTGCGCGGGATTCCGGTGTTCGGCGACCTTCTTGGCCCGAAAACAGATATCCGCGAAGAGCTGATAGAAGAGGCCAGACGTAAGGCGCTCGCTGCCGAAATGGACATGCGGGCCAAACTTCCGAAGACGAACAACGTCATCGAACAAGGTGTGGTCGATACGACCCTGAACCTGGGCATGATGCTGCCGTCGATCGCGGCCTCAATCGCAACTCGGAACCCCAATGTCGGCCTTGCTATGATGGGCACGCAAGCTGGCATTACCGGATATGGTGATGCACGCCGGGCTGGCGCCGATCCGACCAAGGCATGGCGCTATGGTCTGACACAGGGCGCAATTGAGGTGGCGACCGAACGGCTGCCGATGAAATTCCTCGTGGGTGACATTGCTAAGAAGACCCCGTTCCTTGAAGCGCTCAAGAAGCAGATGATTGCCGATGGTCTGGGCGAACAGGTGGCGACCCATCTGCAGGACCTGTCGACATGGCTGGAACTGAACCCGGACGCCACGTTTGCCGACTATCTGGCAGAACGCCCGGATGCCATCACCCGGACGGCTATCACGTCGGCCATGATGTCGACGATCTTTGCTGGTGCCTCTCGTGCCGGTAGCGCGCTGGCGAATGACGCTCCGGCAGAGACCGGGACGGAAACACCCACAGAAACGCCACAGGAGCCTGCTGAGACGCAAGACCAGACAGCGGAGCCTCAACCTGCCGAAGAGACCCAACAAACGCAGGAGCCAGCGCCAGACGCGGACAAGCTGGCGGAAGTCGAAGCCGTAGCTGCCGCTGTAGAGCAAGCAGAGGCCAGAGAACAATCGCCAGAGGATCGTCGCGTCGAAGAGTTCCTGGCTGAGTATGAGGCGATCCTTGGCCCGGATGCGGTGATCGAAGAAGATTTCAAACAGGTAGTCGTCGACCAGCCGGAGCCCGGCCCGGAAGGCACGCTGGGCCGTGGCATCGAGTCGCTGGTCGAGGAACAGCAAGCGGCCAATCCGCCCGTCCCCGAAGCCCGGCAGGATGATTCGCCGCGTCCGCAGGAGACCAGCTTCCGTTCCTACTTCGGCCGCAAGTCGTTCCGTCAGCAGAACGCCGTCGATGCGCCGCCGACCACGGAAGAACAGATTGCCGTCGATGAAGCGGTCGAGACCCTGAAGGCGCAGGAGTCGCTCAATATCTCGACGCCGGATGAGACGACCGCGCGCCCGGCAAACCTGTCGGACGATGAGGTCAACCGGATTGCCGAGCGGGAAAGCAAGGTCATTCCAGAGGTGGCCGCGGCAGAGGACATGCTGGCCACGGCGGAGTCTGTATACGATGAAGTCGTCTCGAAGGAGGTGCTGACCGCCCTCGATGACCAGTTCGACATGCCGGCAGAGCGCGTCCGCGAAATCATGGACAAGGCCATCGAAGGCCGCGGCAGCGTCAAGACCTTCAATACGCTGATGAAGCGTCTGGCGAAGGTTCGGGACTCCGGGATTCGTTATGCCCGTGACGAAGGGTTTGGATCAGCGCTTGAGGGATCGCCGGAGTACGAGGCCGCCGTTGCCAAGGGCCTAGATATGTCCACTGAGGCGCGGATGCAGCGGGCCCGCGAAATGGGATTTGATACGGAGACGGTGCTGTATCACGGAACCGCTCGCGGCGGCTTCAGTGAATTTGACCCATACGGGACATCGGCTTATGGATTATTCGGCCAGGGCGTCTATTTGACGGACAACCCTGAAGTCGCCAGCTCCTACACAAAAAAGGAAAGGCGAAGATGGAAAAGAACGGGGAGACGCCAAGTCAGGCGGTCTACCCGGTATTCGTAAAGCTGCAAAATCCAATCGATATGGAAGCCACGGCTGACATCGACGCATGGCGCCGCGGCCTGAATGAATACGGCTACACTCTCGAAGACCTCGAAGCCGCAGGAGATATAGACCTCTCCGGCGAAGTCACCAATGAGGACATGTTCCGAGGGCTGGAAGAAATCATCATTGATGAGCAAATTCCGATGTATGAAGGAGCCGAACGCGTGCAGGATATTATGCGCGCAATGGGCCATGATGGCGTAACGCATGTCGGCGGTGGCCGCGTTAGCGCGGATGGTGTTCGGCACAATGTTTATATCGTTTTTGATCCAGAAAACATTCGTTCGGTGAATGCTGCATTTGATCCCCAACTGGCGGATCGTCCGAACATCCTTTACGCCCGCAACCAGGGCCAGACCGCCCGGGAAGAAGAAGCCAATTGGGACCGCCGCCAGAAGCTGATCCTTGCGGGTGAGCGCGCTTGGGGCTGGCAGTTCATGGATGCCCTGAAAGCGGGCCGCATCCAGTTCACGGACAAGGCGGGCATGGTCGGATATCGGCGAGTCCGATGACCGGACCATGGCGCTGACATATGTCAACGAGGCCGTGTCGTTATCAACGATGAGGCGGTTACGCCGGCAGATATGGCCGGCATCTTACTTCATGAAGTAGGTGTACACGCGGGACTGATGGGCCTTGTCGGTGAAAGCGGCTTCTATCAGGTACTGCAGGCGGGCCGGAGATTCCTTGCCGAAGCAGAGCAGGCCTTCCAGAATGCCCGCAACGACATGCTGATGCTCGGCCGTTCCGATGAGTATGTTTACAGCACGCTCTCTATTGCGCATCGTCAGGCACTCCAAGCGGCTGACGTCGTGAACCGGCTCTATACAGACCAGCCTGGCGCCATTAAGGCCGAAGAGTTCCTGGCGAATTTGATTGATCGATCCCCGGAATCGAATTTCGTGCAGGCAATCGTCGGTCGGTTAAAAGCGTGGATTGCTCAGCGCTTCCCGCAGGCGATCAAGTATCTGGGCTGGACGACACACGACTTCCGCCAGCTGGCCATTGTCAGTCTCCGGAAGTTCGGTTCAGATTCCCTGGACATGCCAATCCGGTACCGCAAGGGGTATGAGGCCGATGGCGTCAGCCTGATCCTTTCGCGGCCGATCAAGAAGCGCCCACGTATGGCCGCCACGCTTAACCGGGTGGTAAAGACCGTAGATCTGCGGGACATTAACGGCTTCCAGAAGGCTGTACAGGAAGCCCGCGAAGAGCTCCTGTCTTCAGAGACGCTGGATCGTCTCCTCGAACTTAGCCCTCAGCTGGATCCATTTGCCTATCGGGATGCGGTGGAGCAGGTCGCTGAGACAGGTAATGCAGATGCGGCATTTGACCTGTCTCAGATGCTGGAACCGCTGCGAGGTGAGCAGGTTCCGGTGAATGTGCGTTATGCCCGTCGTCCGAATCCTCAGACACAAGAGCGTGACTTCTTCGACCCGTACTCGTATCCGCGCCCTTATCTGAACCTTAACCGGATTCAGGGGTACGAAGACTTCAAGGCATACATTCGCGAGCTCGCCGACGACGCGGCCCCGGAGGTCGCTCAGAAGGTTGGACCGAAGCGCACACTGGATCAGGTCGAGCGTGAAGCCGCGTCGGAGAATGCCTTCGCCGCCCTCGCACGCCGCCGCAAGGGCAACATCCTGACCGACCGCGAAATGCTGGCCTTGCGCTGGCTGCGCGATGCATCCGCACAGAAGGTCCGTGAGGTGGCAGCCGTAGCCGGCCAGTCCGACTCTCCTGCAGCGAAGGCGGCGCTTCTGCGCGTGATCCATCTTCACCGGGCAATTCAAGCCGAAGTGTCGGGCGCGTCTGCTGATGCGTCCCGGCTGCTCGGCTCGCTGCGAATCCTGTCGGAGGCAAAAAGCCTAAAGGCCGCGGAGCTATCCGATGCCATCGCCAATTGGGACAACAACGAGAACGTCAACGACCTGATCAAGAAGATCAACCGCCTCAGCGAAACCCAGCAGGTTGAGCTCGATAGTCTGATCGAGGTTGGCTTCAAACAGGCATGGACCGATCTTGGTGGCGCATGGATCCGCGCGCTATTCCTGTCGAACCCGAAGACGCACATCGTGAACGCGCTCGGCAACCAGCTGACCATGGCGCTGAATGTCGGCGAGACGTTCATCGGCGGTATGCTGACGGCGGACCAGACGCTGATGTCAGAAGCCGGCCAACGCTTCGGTGCGATGGTCGACGCATACTGGCATCAGTTGAAATACATGAAGGAGCACAGCCAGTTTAATCCGCTGAAGCGTGGCTTCTCCCTGAAGTTCGATGACTTTGGTGTGTCCGGCCATCAGGTCGATGCAGGCGGTAACCAGCGGGCGCTCTCTGCGTCTCGCGTGTCGGCGCTGACGGGCGGGCTTGCCAGCACAGACGAAAGTTCTGTGATCGGCCGGACCATCGAGATCATGGGCTATGGCCTGGCGGCACCGTCCGAAGCGCTGGGTGTGGCTGACGATCTCTTCAAGGGCGTCAACTATCGCATGGAAATGCGCGGCCTTGCCTACCAGCAGGCCGTTCGTGAGGCGCGTGGTGGCCTGATTGACCAGGACCAGATCAACATGCGCGTCGAAGAGATCATGGCCGAACCGGCCGAAGAGATCGTGATGCGTGCACGCCGGGCCGCACAGGAGCGAACCTTCACCAATCGCCCGGGTCCGATCACCATGTCGGTTCTGCGTTTCCGCAAGGCGCTGAACAATCTGACCGGCCTACCGATTGGTCACTTCCTGTTGCCGTTCGTGATCACGCCGTCGAACATCTTCAGCTACACCTTCCGCCATCTTCCGTCGGCGGCCTTCTTCCCGGAATGGCGGGAGCAGTTTGCTCGCGGTGGGCAAGACCGTGCTCGTGCTATTGGCCAAGTGGCGATGGCACATCGGTGCTCAGCTTGGTGTCGCGCTCGGCATGGAGGAATCGTCACGGGTTCCGGTCCGGCGACCGGGAAGCCAAGCGCCAGCTCATGTCGAATGCCGGCCTCGGATGGCAACCCTATTCCATTCGCCTCGGTGACCACTGGGTGACGCTCGACCGCCTGGATCCGGTATCGTCGATGCTCTTCATCGGGGCAGAGATCGGCGAGATCTACTCCAATATGGGCTGGGACCATGAGCCGGACGATCAGTTTACCGAACTGCTGATGGCGTCGACTCTCAACATTGGCCGCTTGCTGTTGGACAAGTCCTACTTGACCGGCCTGCGAGACTTCGTGCGCGCTCTGGATGATCCGGAAGGCAGCTTTGCAGATTCGTATTTCGCTCGCGCATCTGCTGCGGTGACGACGCCGGCCATTGGCGCAGAAATCCGTCGCCAGGAAGATCCGTTCCTGCGCGATGCCTATGGCGCCATCCAGCAAATCAAGAACCGAATCCCGGGCCTGTCATCGACTCTGCCGAAAGTCTACGACGATTTCGGGCGCCCGCGGCTCTACCAGTCCGGACTTGGTATGGCCTATGATGCGCTGAGCCCGTTCATCGCCAAGAAGATCAAGCCGGAGCCGATCGACACGGAACTGATGCGACTGCGCTACATGCCGTCTCCGATGGACCGCACGCTGGCAGTCCCGGTCGGCAGCACAGGCCAGCGCGTCGGTGTGCAGCTGCGAGAGGAACTGGCGCCGGTCTATGCGCGAATGACCGAACTGATGGGCGCTTCGGAAGAATATGGTCTGCCGCCTATCACCCAGGAACTGAATGCGCTGGTGAAGTCCGACTATTATCAGCAGCTGATGGATGGACCGAACCCGCTCATGGGATCAAAGTCCATGGCGATCCGGGACGTGCTCACCGAACGCCGACAACTGGTCCGCTCGATTGTGGTTCAGGAGTTCTGGGGCGAACTGCAGCAGGCAGGGCGAGAAGAGCTCACCCGACAGCTTGCCCGGGAGGCTCAGCAGCAGGAGCAGGAGCGCACCGAAATCGGCGCCGCAATGCTGGAAGCGCTGGCTCAACAATAATTGACAATCAGTGAATCACTGATTATATCGGTGACAAGACTGGCGGCCGTCTCAGCCGCATTAACAGTCTCCATTGGGAGCCGGTGCGTTCTTTGAGCGTGCCGGCTTTTGCATTCTCGGACCTGTCCCAACAGGAGGTCCATGATGTTTGCCAAAGCCGACAATGACACGCTCGTCCAGATGATGCTGCAGGCCGCGATGCCGATTATGGCACAGCGACTGCGCCAAAGCCCGCAATTCACGCCGTGATCAAGAAGATCGCCGATGCCGAAATGCAGGCGACGGAGATGCACACGGCCCTGATCGCCAAATATGCAGAGATCCGCGAAGAGCTCGCCGACTTGTTGTCAGAAAACGGCCTTGGTTTCGTCGTCGAAGAGTTCGTCAAGAACCAGGCTGGTGATGGCGCGCAGCAAGAAGCCCTTCCGCCTCGTCCTTCAGCTCCGCCGCCGCACACGCCGGTTGACTGACATCCATGTTCTACACGCCGCACTATGTGAAGCCGGTGTCGCTCGAAGTGGCGCGCGGTCTGGTCCTGCACCCGACAGAGGTGGAGAAGACCGGCACATTGCGGCAGGGGCGTCCTGAGTATCGAATCCTCCGCAAGCTCTGGTATCAGGACTTCGAGGTCCCGGAAGGATTCGTGTTCGACGTGCACTCGTTGCCCCGAGTCCTTCGCTTCTGGCAGCCGAAGCATCCCCAGTGGTGGGGCCCGGCCGCCATCCATGATTGGGCGCTTGAAAGCGGGCTGATCTCCCTGAAGGAAGCAAACGAGCTCTACAAGTCGGCCATGGAAGATCTCGGGGTGAAATGGATTCACCGGGAGATGGCCTATCGCGGCGTCGAGTTTGCCAGAGTTGCTTTCCCGGACCGGATTACCCGGATCGATCCTGACAATGCGGAACTGGTCGAAGCCATTGCCGGCCGGGAAGCGGTCTACAATGAGCGCGGGTCGGCGGTCCGGAAGTTCATCTTTGTTGCCGCGAAGATGGCTGCAACAGGATACCTCCGTTCGAAGGGAGTGATGCTGTGAACATCTACGCCCCAACTTCAAGATCGCCTTGGCTGAAACCCTCAGCCATGAGGGCGGCTTCGCCAACAATCCGAAAGATCCGGGCGGCGTCACCATGCGCGGCGTCACCAAGAAAACGTGGGCACGCTGGACCGGCCGGAATGTCAAGGACGTCTCCGACGAGGAAATGCGTTCCCTGACAATCGATCAGATCATGCCGCTGTATCACGCCTGGTACTGGCAGCCGGTCCGCGCCGATGAACTGCCGGGCGGTCTCGATTTCGTGATCTTCGATATTGCTGTGAACTCCGGTCCCGTGCGCGCCGTGAAGATGCTTCAGAAGGCAATCAACAAACTGGGGCGAATTCACATTCGGGTCGATGGAGTCATCGGCCCCAAGACGCTATCAGCCGCCCGCAAGATCAACGTCTTTGACCTGATCAATGAGGTCGGCAACACGCGCCTCTGGTTCTATTTCGATCTATCCACATTCAAGACCTTCGGCCGCGGATGGATGAGCCGCCTGATCAGCGTCACGAGCTTTGCAACCGCGATGCTTTAGGCCGTGCAGAAGCAATGATTATGGCCCGTGCCGGCATAATTATGCAGGCTGAGTGATGCGTACTCTGTTGAAAATATTGGGATTGGTAATGTTCGGACTGGTCTGTTTCGTGGCCGGTGCGGCGACAGTCGTTTCAGTGTCCGAGAATATGCACGGGTCGCTGTACGACGAAGCGCCCTAGAAAGGTCCATCCGATGAAGATTTTCACACCTGTTCTCGCAGCCGCATCTGCCATGCTGCTGACCGCTTGCGCCAGTTTCCAGGCGCTCCCGAGTGTCCGTGACAAAGACAATACGCCTCGCCAGGCAGCCGTCATCGTGCAAGCCGATGTTGGACCTGCCGTCGCTGATCTGGCCGATCTCTGCGAAGTCGGGATCCTGCAGCCCGAGACCAAGGCAGTCATCGCCGAATATGGTCCCAAGGTTCGCACCATTGTCGGCGCCTATGCGGAATCCGCAGCCAATTGTGTCGTCATCGACGGCGCCCTGAAGACTGATCCAACAACAGGCAAGGTCTGCGCCCGCGGTGATGTGAAGGCCGCAACGTCTCAACTTCCGGAACTGCTGACGGATGCTGGACGTGCGATCGGTTTAGATACGCCGACCGGGTACAAGGTCTTTCTCGCTGGCTTTGCTGCTCGCCGTATCGTCGGTACCAATGTCGGCGGTGTGATCGATGGTTTTTCCAAGGATCCGGATATTCCGCTCGATGAATACCTGGCCGTTTGGGCGCCGGTTCAAGCGTCCGCTGACCGCCTCATGGCCTGTGTCGCCGCGGACTAAAAACAATGAGCATGGGGCCGCAAAAGGACTGTGCTGCAGAGAGCCGTTCCGACCAGGGTGTGGATGGAACGGTTCACCTGCGTTTCCGGGTGCAGGCCCTCACGCTAATCTCTGCACTTGGCGGCCTGTGTGTGTTCATCGTGATGCGCTGGCCACAGGTCGAACCGGTCATCAATTCTCCTTTTGGCGTCGTCATGGCCATGTTGGGTTTTCTGTTCTGCGGTGGCGGACTGATTCACTGGCTGGTGGCTGTTCCGGCGATCCGACGTGCTGCCAGCGCCGAAGGCGTGATCATGGCGCTTCGGCTGGAACGAGACGAGTTTCACAACACGATCAGCGACATGAAGGTGATGATCGCGTCCCTTGAGACAGAGGTCCGGCACCTGAAGGAATATGTCGAGCGGCTTGAGAAGTCCCGCGCGCCGTCCCGGTCAAAGAAAACTACCACACCCAAGGAGTAAGCCATGTCCCTGCGAGTCGAGCTTGATAACCGTAATGCCGAACTGGCCGTTGCCGATGCAGAAGAGGCGCGTCTGACGCGCGAGCTCTCCGAACTTCGAGCGTGGCGGAAAAAGGTCGAAGCCGACAAGGCAGACATCCTTGCTCAGATGAGCCCTCGCGCGTCCCAGGCGCGGCGCCGGGCGGAACGATTCAAGTCGGCGCCCCGAAACCAACGCATAAGGAACGTCGCCATGACGCCGATCAAGCTGAACTTTAAGTATCCTCTCACCGCCGCCTTCACGACAGCCGACGGAACGCCGGTCGAAGTCGATGGAGCGCCAACCTGGTCTGTTTCCGATTTGTCTCTGGCCGCCACCGAGCCGACTGATGATCCGTTCACCGTGAAGCTGGCCCCGATCGCCTCGGGCGAGGTGTCAGTGTTTGCTGTTGCAGATGCCGATCTTGGAGAGGGCAAACGCCCGATCACGCTTCAGGCCGACTTCTCGATCGCGCCGATGGAGGCCGAAACGGGAACAATCTCCGTGGGCGATGCGGAAGCACGGTAGAAGAGCCGACCGCCGCACCAGAGCCGGTTGAAGAAGTGGCGCCCACGGCGGTCCCCGGAGAGCCGCCGACCGCCTAATGGAGAAAGTGGGAGCAAGAGCGCCTGTCAGCCTCGCTGGCGGGCGTTTTTGATTCTGTGGGTGCGTTCATGGAAGAGGGGGCAAAACCGATCATCGGCGCATTCTGATGGGATAGCGCCATGACTGATCTGGTTATCGACACTGAAGTGAACACGAAGACCTATTATTCGTACACCGGCACAGGCCCGCTCAGCTTCTACTTCGCCTATCTCGACTCGGCCGATCTCTATGTAAAGGTCAACGGCGTCCTTCTGTCAGCCGGCGCGTGGACCGATACACCGAACGTGGTGGACGGCGGCTATGATGGCGGCAGCATCACTCTGGCGAGCGCAGTAAGTGCGGCAACGGTAGAAATTGGGCGGGATACGCGGCGCCTCCGTGGTACGCAATTCGGGTCTGGTGGTGCGACACCTAGGGCAATCGATGAAGAATTCAATCGTATCGTCCTTATGGAGCAGGATACGAATGCGCTCTTGCAAACGATTATCGGCCTGGCATCTCTTACCGATGCTCAGAAGGCAGATCTCGCGACCGTAGCTGCAGCGATCAATGACGGCACTCTTGCGGATTTACTCGACGGTCAACTTCGTATCGTTACAAGCAGGGTGGAGTTGAAAAGTCTGGATCCAGCGATCTACCCGATCGCCTTGTTGTTGGAAGGAGGGCGAAGCGGCCTGTTCCGGGTCGTGAGCGGAGATTTCTCCGCGCGGGTGACGGCCGACACGGTCGAGGGCATCTATCTCGCGCTCGACGGGGTCGCGACGACCAGCAAAGCATGGGTTCGCGTCATCGAGTCGACGATCAATCCTGCATGGTTCGGCGTTGCCGCAGATTATGATCCGGCCACCGACACCGGCACCGACGACTATGCAGCGTGCAAGGCCATGCTCGACACGGTTATCACCATGGGTGGGATTCATCCGGTCATGATGCCGGCCGGCGACTTGAAATGGTCATCGAAATATACCTATTCGGCGAACGCCAACATCAAGCTGCGCTGGATCGGCGCTGGCGAGGGCGGCACGCAAATCTACCTCGACTACCAGGACAGCGCGACGAATGGCGGCGTGTCCATCACCTGCACCGGCGCCACTAAATTTTTCGACGTGCGCTGCTCTGATATTCGCTTCGTCGCTCGTGACACGGGGCAGGTCTCAACCCCGACAGATTCTTCTACCATCAACAAGATGGGAACGGCCTGGCACTTTGAACGCAACCCGGTTCCGGGCAACCGGGACTACGGGGAGCTGACGCTCGAGCGCTGTGCCACCAATTCATATAACAATCTCGAGGCCCACTTCGACAAGGACTTCCATATTGTCGGCCTGCGCAAGGTGAAGATGGTCGACTGCTATGCGCAGTGCCTGCTGACAGCCACTACGCTGAGCGATGCCTATGACAATAGCTGGGCGCCATATGCGGCGACATATTCTGCGCACATCGTCGATTGTTATGGCTTCCGGGCGTATGATTGCGAGTTCCGCGGCGGTGCGCAAAGCATGTTCTTCACATCGACGGGCACCACAGAGGGCGGCCTGTTCGTTAATTGCACCTGGATCTGGGGCAAAACCTCCGTTTTGAAAGGCGGGACGTCGAACGAGCCAGCATTCTCGATCCTTGGTGGTCACATGAACTATCGTGACTATGGTCTGTATGTTGACTATGGCAAAACCGGAACGATCCAGGGGGTTCTTCTTTACAACAACAATGACTCCCTGACGGATGGTGCGGCAACACCAATTGATATTCTTCTGAAGCCTACTTCCGGAGACCAGTGGAGCATCATCGACAATCGCATGTTCTTTGATGATAATCCGTTTGCGGCAAATCGTGAGTTCTGCCGGACCGAAGTGGCCAGTGCGAAAATCTATTACCTGCGCGGCAACAAGATCGGAAATGGCGCTGTCTACAAGTATGGCTTCAAGGCTACCGCCGCGAAGCATATCGTCTATGCGAATGACAATGAATTCGATACGGCGACAACCGGAGCTACAACAACAATGGTGCCATCGGAGAGCAGTTCAGACAAAACTATGGATCGCATGCATTGATCTTCGGTGCTGGTGCACCGGCCGGAACTGACGGCATTGATGGCGATCAGTGGGAGCGGATGAATGGTGCAGTTGGAAGCAAGCGCTACCTGAAGGCCGCGGGGGCCTGGTCGGCGCTATATTAGGAGGAGCAGATGAACCTCAACCCTGTCGCAACGATCAATGGTGAGCGCATCGAGATCCCGGCACAGACCGGATATGAATATCGCTGGGCCAAGCCTGAACAGGTCGCAGACCGTCAAGCCAAAAAATGGACATGGTGCCAGCCGGACGGCGTGCCGGGAGAGGCGCGGTCAGACTGTGTGGTTCACGACAATGGCGATTATTTGCTTATTCGGCCGGCACGGGAGCTTGGCGAGCTGAAGCGGTTCTACCCCGGTGCAAGATCCGACCAATAGACCGGCCCAACCACTGGCTCGGGCGCTCGATGAAGAACCAGAGCAGGGTTGCGACCAGGAACATGGCAACGATTGCGACTGGGATTTCGAATCCGTCGGGGGCATGGACGCGGACCCAGCGCAATACAAGCATGTGTGATAGGTAGAGCGAGAAGCTGACCGCCCCAACGTAACGCGCGACCGGATTGCCGAGGAGGGCGGGGGCAAGCCTCGGGGACAGGGCGCAAGACAGGACGGTAATCGCCATCAGGGACGAATAGGCGAGGGGATGGTCCCAGATCCTGATATGATATCCGAACACCGGGCGGAATACTTCGGGCATCGAGAGGATGATGCCGCCACATGCGACAGCGAAGGCGAGATCCGCAAGCCATCCGGAGAAGGGTGCATCCCGCAACCATTTAAGAATGAGCGCGGTGACATAGCCGGCCAGAAAATATGATAGGTACGGCCAGACCGCCTTGCCCTCCGACGGCATCGGCACCAGCGCAAAGAAGGCGATCAGCGCAGCGAGGAACACCAGCTTGGCGGGTAGGGACCGGATTGCATGGACGGCGAGCGCAACAATCGGGAAAACAAGATAGTATTTGATTTCGACCGGGATCGTCCAGAGGACTGACACGCCGTCGGCCAGGAACAGGTGATCCCGGAACGTTTCTGCTGTTACGTTGTAGGACCAGCGCGGGACATAGAGCGACCAGACCACGGCCGCAACGAAAAGCGGATACACCCGGAAGAACCTCCGGGCGCCATAATCGGCCCAGGCGCGCAGGCTCATGTCGCGCATACCATACAGCCAGGCCATCAGGAATCCGGACAGGGCGAAGAACAGCATCACGCCGATATGTCCGGATTGGGGGTTTCGCCAGATCAGGCCGAGGTTGCCAGCATGTGACAGGACGACGATCAGTGCAGCCGCGCCTCGCAGACCGTCGAGTTGTGGAATGTGCCGGTTCATGAACCTACCCCATCGCGCGAGTAGAGTGAACGGCGTGAAGAGTTTACTGTCAAGGAAAGAACATCAGGCGCACAAAGAGTCAGAATGCCGGTCCGAACGAGAGTCAGAATGCTCTCTTGACCGAAACATAGATCCCCAATAACGACAGCGAATGTGCCGGCTTAGCTCAGCTGGTAGAGCATCTGATTTGTAATCAGAGGGTCGCGGGTTCGAGTCCTGCAGCCGGCACCATAGGAAACAAGGGCTTAGACCTGATCCCACGTGAAAGTTGAGATCTAACTGGCGCGCAATTGGCGCGCACCCGAGAAAAAGCAAGCAGATCGCCTCTGCCGCCACGGTCCGATATGCAGGATCAAAAGGCATGCTGACCTTTGTGGTCGAGTAGGCCGGCGCGTTTTGACCAAGTTGCGCGGTGACTTTCTGCGCCGGAGCGCTTTGAGTAGCATTTCATTGGCTCAAGCTTTGAAATTTGACGTCTGATTTTAGAGAGATTCGAAGACAAAGAACCGACTGACCTGATGGCGTGGTCTGGCCATCTTTCGCCGGAAAATCCCTATGCCTGTCCCAACCTAAAATAGGTGTGACAATTTCGACAAAGCGCATTGCGAATGAGAATGACTTGCACTATCAGGCGGTGACTAATGATTTGGTCATGCGGGAAAGCGGTCATGAAAAGAGTTTTGTTTGCGGGTGTGTGTTCAGCAGCCATGTTGTCAGGGGGCGCCATGGCCCAGGCGCAGGTGCCTCAGGAGGACGCCGAACGGGTCGAGGAAACAGTTGTCGTTGTGGCAACCGGACTGTCGAGCGCGACTTCCACGACAAAGACGGATTCCCCGATCATTGAGTCGCCGCAAAGCATCTCGGTAATCAGTCGCGAGGAAATCGACCTCCGCGCCGTCAGCACGATCGCCGACGCGCTCTCCTATTCCGCTGGTGTTCAGGCCGAGCCGTCCGGGATCGACAGCCGGACCGATGAAATCTCCGTCCGCGGCTTCGGGGCAGGGGGCTTTTCTTCAAACAACAATTTCGTCGACGGCCTTCGCTTGCCGGCCGGCGGCCAATGGACGCGTTTCGGCTTCGATCCATATGGCCTGCAGCAGATTGAAGTGCTGAAGGGGCCCTCGTCCGTGCTCTACGGACAAGCGGCGCCGGGCGGAATCGTCAACATCGTTTCCAAGCGTCCGACGGAGGCGAAGCAGTTCAATGCCCAGCTTCAGGCGACCGGCTATACCGATCTCGAAAACTGGACCTGGCAAGCTGCTGCTGATGGAAGCGGCGCCTTGACGGATGACGGCACGCTGCTTGGACGACTGGTCGGGCTTGTACGCTATGGCGACACGGCGATCGATGACGTTGAGAACGGCCGCTACTACATCAGTCCGAGCCTTACCTGGGCGCCTACGGACGATACACGCTGGACTTTCCTCGGCCAGTACCAGCGTGATGAAGGCGGGGCGACCTTTCAGTTCCTTCCGGCTGTGGGCTCTTATGAATCTACGAATGGCGGCTACATCGAGAATGATGCCAATATCGGAGAACCAGACTGGAATGCGTTCGATCGCGATCAGCTGTTGCTGGCATCCTTCTTCGAGCATGACGTCTCAGAAAATCTGACCATCCGGAACAATCTTCGCTACACGCATGTGGAAACCCTGTACCGTGTGGGTGTCCTCGCTGGCGGTACAGTGACTGATTGCTCCGTGTTCACGGATCCGACGGAGAATGCGGCTTGTATCCCGGGGCAAACCATCCGCCGGCGCGCAGTTCAGGGCGATGGGGAAAGCGATGGCTTCGCGGTCGACACGCAGGTACAATACAAATTCTCGACAGGCGACCTGGAGCATACGCTTCTCGGCGGTATCGACTACTTCCACACCGAATGGGAGCATTTCCGCGATCTGGTCAGCCTGCCGGGACAGCCTGGCGGCCAGGTTGACCCGTTGTGGGATATCTTCAATCCGGTGCCGCGTGGTTCCGGGACCTATTTCGAGAACCTCAATCCACAAATCTACGGGTCTGCGGTAAGCAAGCAAACCGGCCTCTATATTCAGGATCAGGCAAGCCTCGGAAACTGGCGCTTTACCTTGGGCGGGCGCCAGGACTGGTCTGAAGACGAGAGCACCAACCTGCTCAATGATTACCAATACGATACGGATGCGGACAAGTTCACCTGGCGTGCCGGCGCGGTGTACCTGTTCGACAATGGTTTCGCGCCATATGTCAGCTATTCGGAATCCTTCCTGCCGCAGGTGGTGGATCCGTCGTCCACACTGGGCGGTGTGTTGTTTGAGCCGACGACCGGGCAACAGTTCGAAGCCGGTGTCCGTTATCAGGGCGGCCGCAACATCTATGTGACGCTTGGCGCGTATGACATCATTCAGGAAAACGTGTCCACTTCGGATCCCGACGGCACTTTGTGCGGCACCCGGGTCTGCCAGATCCAGACTGGTGAAGCGGAGGTCAAAGGGCTTGAGTTTGAAGGCCGCGCATCGCTTGATACCGGCACCACATTCATCCTTTCGGCGTCCACGCAGGATGCAGAAGTGACGAAGTCGAATGATGGCATTGAAGGCAACACGCTGGCGCAAGTGCCGGAGGTGCTCGCCTCTTTCTTCATCAACCAGGAAATCGAAAGCGGGACGTTCAAGGGCGCCGGCTTTGGTGGCGGGGTCCGCTATACCGGCAAGAGCTTTGGCGATTCCAATAACGTGTTCGAGATCGAAGATTATACCTTGTTCGATCTGTTCGTCCGTTATGACCTGGGGGCACTCGGACCAGCTGCCGAAGGTGTCGACATTTCACTGAATGTCCGGAACGTCGCCAATGAGCGCTATGTGACGACGTGTTCCTCAGTTGCATCCTGCTTCTACGGTCAGGGCCGCGTTGTGACTGCCCGACTCCAGTACCGGTGGTAGGATATCCATGATCGCCAGGTTCCTTTTGATCCTGACCTGTTTATCTGCGGCGCGGCTCCGGCCCTGCCGCAGACGCCATCTGCTGCCTATGTCATGGAGCGGACGGAAGTGCGGGACATTGTATCGGCCACCGGCGGCGCTTACCGGATTTTCATCCAGACGCCGGAAGGGCCCGCTCCGGAAGCAGGGTATCCCGTTCTCTACATACTCGATGGCGAGGATAATTTCGCTGTCGCTGCCGCAACGACGGATCGTTATGCCAAATATGCGCGTGACCATGGGTTCGAAGCGGGCCTGATCGTTGGGATTGGTTATGCGGAAGAAAGCCGGCGGTCTTTGGATTACACGCCGGAGACTGACTGATCGTCGATGCCCGCGGCCGCCCGGTGGGCGGGGCAGGTGCCTTCCGGGAGTTCATCGTCTCGGACCTGCGCCCGGCGATTGAGGCGGATTTCCCGGTCGATACTTCCCGGCAAACCTTGTTCGGGCACAGCTATGGCGGCCTGTTCGTGCTGGACACTTTTTTCGCAGATCCCTCCCTGTTTCAGACCTATGTCGCTGCGAGTCCCTCGATCTGGTTCGGCACTCGGGCGGTGTTACGAAATGAGGCTGAACTGTCTGGCAAGCTTGTGGGCCTGTCCCCGCGCACATTGGTGCTGACTGCCGGCGATGGTGAGGATCATATTCCTCCCGCACTCGCTGGCAGTGGCGTCGGCAGTCTCCGGGCGGAAGCAGAGGCGCTCGCATCACGGCTTACCGGTATTGAGGGTCTGACGGTTCACCACCGCACACTCACCGGCGAAACCCATGGGTCTGCACTTTTGCCTGCACTGGGCAGCGCCGTTGCCTATACCTTTGCTGGAGGCCCGTTGTGACCCTGTTTCTCATATTGTCTGCGACGGTCCTTGGCCTGGCGGCCTCTGTTGCCTTCTATCTCGGCGCCCCGAGCCAGAGGCTGCTGGAGCGGCGGCTGGCCCTGCCGGTTTCTCTCGGTGCAGGCGGTGTGCTCACAGTGATCTCTCTTGTGCTGTATTTGCAGGTCTGCGGACCGGCGGCATCCGTCTTTATCCTGATGACCGTGATTATGGGGGCGTGGTCAGGCTTGCCCTTCCTGATGGCGGTGGTGAAACCGGGCCGGAGTCGACGGACATGAGTAACGACATGTTCCGCTATTCCAGCCGGAGCTGGTTCGGCAAGGCTTCGGCCGGGCTGATCCTGGGGTTTGCGCTGGCCCTGTCGCTGACCGGGTTGTTTGCCTGGCTATGGCCGGGCGGGCTGATGCACTCCTCGGGCAAGACGCAGCTGAATATGTGGTTGATGTCGCCCATCTGGGCGTTGGTGCTCGGCTTCTGCTTTTATTTCGTACGGGCCTCCGAGCCTGGTTGTGGCTGGGCGGCGCGACGCTCCTTTCCTTCGCTGCATTGTTCGCCGTTAAAGCCGTTCTTGGGGGGCTGCATGATCCGCGCCGACATTGTGAAGATGTACAAGGATGTCCACACCTGGGTGGGCATTGTTTCGGGGCTTGCCCTGTTCATTGCCTTCTACGCCGGGGCGATCACTATGTTCGAAGGGCCGCTGAAGCGTTGGGCGTCTCCACCGCCAACGCTCTCCAAGCCGGTGCCGCTGGACCGGACAGCTGAACTCGTCAGCAAGACGATCGCGCAACACCCCGAGGCCGGCAGAGGCTACACAATCCATGTGGAAACCAGTGCGGACCGTCCGGCCCGGATGAGCTGGATCGTCTGGCCAGAAGGCCGCGCGCGCGCGCGCCGCAGGAAACCTGGTATTCTGCGCTGGACGCCGACGGCAAAATCGAAGTGAGCAAGGACGCGACCAGTCCGGTCGCACAGTTTGTGGACGTGCTTCACCAGCAGGTGGGCCTACCATTTGATCATGAGATCTCAATGCCCATCATGGGCGCTATCTGCCTGCTCTATGCGATCGCGATCATTTCAGGGGTCATCATATTTCTGCCGGGGTTCGCAAAGGATCTCTTCGCGCTGAGAATCGGAAAGAATCTCAAACGGATGTGGCTCGACGTGCACAATGTGCTCGGCATTTTCAGCCTGCCTTTCCACATCATCATGGCTCTGACGGCGATTGTGTTCGCCTTCCATGACCAGTTTTACGGCGTGCAGAACAAAGTCGCCTATGACGGCCAGCTCAATGCCATGTTCGAGGCGAATGAACCTGAGCACCATGTCCATCCGGAGGAGGGGAAGGTGTTCCTTTCACCGGACTTGCTGATGGCACGCCTTGGCGAACAGGCCCCAGGATTTCAGGTGAAAGATATCCGTTACATCTTCCAACGTGACGGAACCATCGAGACAATGGTGAGCGGCGTGGACCCACGCTACGGTCATCGCGGGCCTGATTTCGGGATCGTGGCTGTGAATGCCTATACGGGGGACGTCATGTCCAAGGACTACCTGCCCGGACATCAGGAACCCATCATCGCGACTGTCACCGGCTTTTTCGCGCTCCACTTCGGGAATTTTGGCGGCGTGCCGGTGCGTTGGGGCTATTTCTTCCTCGGTCTTGCTGGCGCTTTCCTGTTTTACTCCGGTAACCTGCTCTGGATCGAGTCGCGGCGGAAGAAGGCGCGGAAAACCCAGACGGATCCTGTGCAGCCTCTGAAGACGAAAGTGCTCGGTGCCCTGACGGTCGGGGTATCGCTGGGCTGTATCGCAGGCATATCCGTCACGATCGCCGCTGCAAAAGTGCTTCCCTCTTTCACGAGCGACATCGCGCCTTTGCACAGTTGGATCTACTATCTGACGTTTCTCGGTGCGGTCGGGTGGGCCTTCCTTCGCGGTACTGCCAGAGGCGCTGTAGAGCTTCAGCTGTTTGCTGCAGCTTGCACGCTGGCCATCCCGTGCGTGAGCCTGGCATCCTTTATCATTCCCGGACTCGGGTGGACGTCGGAAGGCGGGGGCTTTCTGATTGAGCTGACGGCTCTGGCAGGTGCGGCAGGCTTGCTCGTCTCCGCCCATAGAACCCGGATCCGCGTCCGGAGATCGCCTTCGGATAGTATCTGGCATGTAAGCGGCATCAATTCGCGGGAAGTGATGACGTGACGAAATTTCGTTAGCCGTGTCCAGCAGATTTGCGGCATGTTATCGGGCTGGCTGATGACGGAAAAACTATCAATATTCAGGCCTTAAGTCGCTCAGGAAAGAGAGAAGTCACAACACCAGTTGCCAACCATCTCGGGCGCCAAATCCTTCTGATCGAACTTGCAATGCGACCGTTCCGGGGAGCCGGAATGGGTCGCGTAGTACGTGCAATGACTACAAGTGCCAAACGGGCGTTTGTTTCGTATCTGCCTGACATTTTCCAGAAGCGAGTAGCAGAGTTTCTGCAATTGTTCCCGGTTCTTAGGCCCCAAATAATCTACTGCCGAAACCAGTGACTGCAGCGGGTCCTGATCCAGCATCTTCAAGCCAAGTGTGGACAATTTGAATATGTGGCTTCGAGCATCCTGCTTAGAGCGGATTTTGTCAGAAGTCCTTTATCGTGGAGGCTTTTGATGATCTGGGAAGCCGTTCCGCGTGACGTTCCGTGAAAATCCGCAAAGGCGGAGGAAGTGTTCGCTTCCTTTCCAGCACGGGAAAAGAATCGAAGACAGGTCCATTGAGCCGCTGTGAGCGGTGACGCGCTGCTATCACTTCGCAAGACCCGTCCGACATGGACGAGAAGTTCTGCTAGCTCCGCGCTGTCTGCGTCAATTTCGCTCATGCCTTTTACTATCGAAACGAAATCAAATTGACAATATACCGTCACCAGATAGTTTCGAATCGATATTATATATACGGAGCCCCAGACGATGATCAGCGACTCCAGAACTCGTCCGAGATCCAAGAGTAAACGGACCGCAAACTGGCTAAGCGCCGAAGAAGAAAAGACCCTTGCTCGCGCCTGGCAGAATGAGCGTGACCTGAAAGCGAGAAACAAACTCGTCGTTGCGTATACGCCTCTGGCTGAAGCTATGGCGGCGCGGCTCCTGCAGGATCGAAACGAGAGCCAGAGGTCTGACTTCATTCAGGAAGCCCATATCGGACTTCTGAAGGCGATTGACCGGTTTGACCCGGAAAGGGGATTTCGACTTTCAACCTATGCCGCCTGGTGGGTCAGAGCCGAAATACAAACCTTCAAACTCAACAACTGGTCGTTGGTGCGGCGAGGAACGTCGACACATGCCCGCAAGGCATTCTTCCAGCTCGGGCGTGTCGAAACGGAAATGAACCGATTAAAGGATTCCGACCCGACTGAGATCGACAAGACAATCGCATCGAACCTTGGAATTACGCGGCAAAGACTGAATGTCCTGCGAACGCAGTTTTCCGGGGCGGACAAATCACTGGATATCCAACCGGGAGAAGGACAAGGCGCCTTTGGATCTCCTTATCTCATTGATAAATCGGAATTGGTTGAGCTTAGGGTCAGCCAGAAAATCGATCAGGAACGAATAAAGAGCGTTCTATCCAGTTCTTTGGCCAAACTGCCTGTCGGGAACGAAAGATTGTTCTGCTGAACGTGATGATCGAGCCGAGGCGTACACTCGAGAGTCTGGCAGCCGACTATGGCGTTTCAAAAGAACGTATTCGACAATTGCGCAACAAGGGCCTGGACCGGCTGCGCCGGGAGTTCTCTTTACAAGGCATTCAAGCTCAGGACTTTTTCTGAACTCGTACGCCACAGAAACAGGATTGATGAAGAATGGCAGCGGACGCTGCACATCATGTGCGCTCTGAACCTGACAATTCGTCCGGATTCAGATCTTACCTGCGAGCGGCATTCAAGTGTTGTATATCAGGGAATAATCACATCAAGAGTAACTCATTCAAAAGTGCCGGAAAATATGATCAGTGTAAGGTATCCGTCGATGCTGAATTGTCTACGACGACATATGAAACTCCCCATCGTAGCGGGGACAATAAGACAGTTTAGATTGATTCCAGCAGGAACTCTGAGACCGTATCGGCGTCCAATTGGCGCGCGACCTGGCACAAAAAGAGGTCGATCGCATCTGTGGCCTTCGTCAGGTATGCAGGATCGAAGGGTGCATAGATTTCCGTTGTCGAGTAATCCGGTGCCTTATGGCCGAGTTGTGCCGCAACTTCCCATGCTGGAACGCTTTGCATTCGGAGCCAGCGGGCGATCGTATGCCGAAAGGAATAAGTCTGGACGTTTCCGGACAATCCTGCAGCTGCGCGGGTTGACGCCCAGCTTCGTTTTACGCTTTCGACGGCGGAGCGTCATAGAGGATCAGCGCTTCCGTTCCGGAGGCCCGCTTGCGTGCTTCGATATAAGACGCGAGCTGGTCCGGGAGTTTCACGGTCGGGCGATATTTCTTGGTCTGTTCGCGGCCTTTGGGGTTCAAGTCGATCAGCCTGTGCTCCAGATCAATCTGTGACAGGTGCAAGTCAAGAATGGCGCCAGTGCGGGCGGCAGTTCCTATCATGAAGGTGATCAAGACACGGATATGTTGTTCCCTGGCAGCTTCTAGGAGTTTGGCGACCTCCTCTATTTCGAGGGGCCGCCCCTTGGGTTCCGGTCTTGGCGGATTGACCAGCTGGACGTAAGGCACCGAGGCAATATCACCCCGTTTCCAGGCCCAGTTGAGCGCGGACTTTCCGATCATGAGCGCATTGCGGACCGAGCTTTGCGAAAGCTTCTTTTCAGCTGACAGCCAATTTCGGAATTTCAGCTGCTGATCCTGATGGAGCGCTTGCTTGATTGTCGCTTCACCGTGAAATTCCAGCCAGTAGCGAAGGGTTCGGCGGATATCGACGGCGGATCGCAGGTGCTGGCCATGGTGTTCGTAGAACCGGGCGAAAACTTCGGCTAGCGTGGTCTCGTCCGGAGCTTCCTGTGTCTTGGATTGGTTGAGAACGAACCAGTCGTTCAGGATGGCCTTTGCTTCTTCAAAATCCGTTGTGCCGAGGCTAGCGCGTCCGGTCCTGCGAGTCTTGGGGTCGATCCACATCCGATACCAGGCCGGGCTGCCTGAGCGCTGGCCGAGCCAATATTCGCCGACCTGGTATCTGTCCCTGGCCGCGTATCTTCCATTCCTGCGAGTCTTGGGGTCGATCCACATCCGATACCAGGCCGGGCTGCCTGAGCGCTGGCCGAGCCAATATTCGCCGACCTGGTATCTGTCCCTGGCCG
>LZQP01000014.1_pt1 | contig 30529 bp, 41 predicted proteins | sample 768551 | NCBI WGS metagenome assembly LZQP01 (sample SAMN05207184, study PRJNA324509) | oil field metagenome | isolation source: sample BH-FW-16 from oil reservoir | place: India: Bombay High | collected 2015-12-03
GTGTGCACATCGGCGCGAGCCTGCGCTCCGGTTCTCGCGGTCAGACCCTGCCCAGACGGCTCGGTGACTTTGTCTTCCACACATGACCTGACCAGCAGTCAGGCGCAGGGTATCCAGTATCTTGTTGCATTGGCCGTGTCGGGGCTGAACCCGGACGAAGTGGCCGTTATCGACCTCAACAAGGGTATTCTGGCCGGCCCGGGGCTGGCGACGGCAGAACAACCGGGCGTGAAAGCCGAATCCCAGGAAACGCAGCTTGAGCAGAAAATCCTGCGCCTTCTGGAGGCTCGTGTCGGCCCAGGCAATGCGCGTGTATCTGTCTCCGTAGATGTGAGCCATGAGCGCCAGCGTACATCCGCCGTTACCTACGATCCGGATTCCCGTGTCGTTCGCACACGTACGACCGGAGACGTTGCTGAAACCAGTGGCGGGTCTTCGGGTGCGCTGACGGTTTCCAGCAACCTGCCGCAAGGAACAACGCCAGGCGGAAGCCAGAGCAACAGTACCACCAAGAATTCGTCTGAATCGGTTTCGTATGAGATCAATGAGACACGCACGGAAACGGAGCGGCTGCCGGGGCAGGTGGAGCGGATCTCCGTTGCCGTTCTGGTCAACAATCAGGTTCTCGGTCTTGACCCTGCCGCACCGGATGCCGCGATAGTCAACGAGCAGATGGTCGCCAATTTCCGGCAATTGGTCATGTCTGCTGTCGGGCTCGACCTTGGCCGTGGCGATAATCTGACGGTGGAATTCATGCCGTTCCAGGCTGCACCGGCCGCAGAACTCGTGACCGCGCCAAGCATGATGGATCAATTGGTCGAGCGCTATTTCTGGTCCGGTATCCAGATCCTCGTTCTGGGCCTTGTCGTGATTGTTCTGGCGCTTGGTGTGATCCGCCCCATGCTGAAGCAACCCAAAACATCCGCTCTGGAACTGGATGACGAGGAGCCGGGCAGTCTTGATGCGACAGTTACCGATCCATTCCTGTCTCTGAAGGACTATGCGACCGAACGCCAGGATGATGCTGCTGCGATCCTCCAGGAATGGCTCAACGAAGACCGGAAGGTTGCCGTAAATGAGTAGTGCGCTCTTCTCCAACCTGCCGCGCTTCGATCATGATGATGATACGCACCCGGCTGAGCAGCTTAAGCGTATGCTGGGCCAGATGCAGGCGGCGGCTGCCCGGACACCCGTTTCCTCCCTACCGGTGGAAGAGGTCGTGGAAGAAGAAGCGGAGGTGCTCCATCCTGTGGACCTTGGGCCTTCCCTGGCCGAGGTCGAAAACCTGATCGGACAATTGTCCTCGACTCTCGGCCGGATCGAGCGGGAAGCGCGTGATCAGTCCATGCATGTGATTCAGGCCCTTGCTGCGCGTCTGTTCCCGGAACTCTCGCGCGAGTTTCTGGCCACGGAGATTGGTCGCCATCTCTCCCGCCTGGTGCCGGCGTCTGTTCCGTCAGTCGAGATTCGTGCACGTCAGGACGTGCTGGACAAGCTGGAGCCTATCGTTTCCCGGGATGCCTCTCTGGCTGGACGCTGCGTTTTGATCCCTGCAGAATCCGGCACTGAACCCCGTGTGCTGGTTTCATGGAAAACCGGTGGGGTCACATTCGATTTCGAGGGCCTGTTGGCAGACTGCCTCGCCCACTTGGACCCCTCCCACACCTTGATCGAGGAGTAGATTCTCATGGCCGCCCCAATGGAAGCAGATCCCAAAGCCGTGGATGTAGAACGTCGCGACCCATCGTCAGCAAACCAGCATCGCCGAACCATTTTCAGTGTTCCGGTTACGGTGACCGTTTCGATCGGTCAGGCACGACTCAGCGTTTCCGAGATCCTGGAATTGCAGCCGGAAGCGATCGTTCCGCTCAGTTCCCGGATTGAAGACCCGGTCGACCTGACCATCGACAACAAGATCATCGCCAAGGGTGAACTTGTGGAAACCGAAGACGGTTCACTGGGCGTGAAGATCACGGAGATACCGGAGCAATCCTACGATGATCTGGGCTAGGGCAGGGGCTTTTCCTCCGCTTCAGCATTGCGCTCATGTTCGCTGCAGCAGGCCTTGCGCTTGCCGCACACGCACAAGCTGCACCAGAGCTGAACCCTGTCCCCAGTCTGAATGATGTCCTGAACGGTAACGGGCAGGGCGGGCTCAGCCGGTCAGTCATTCAGCTGTTCCTGCTGGTCTCTGTCCTCAGCCTCGTGCCGGCCATCGCCATGATGGTGACCTGCCTGCCATTCATGGTCATCGTCTTCTCGTTCATGCGGCAGGCGATTGGGGTTCAACAGGCCCCGCCAAACATGATGATCATGGCGTTGGCCATGTTCCTGACCTTCTTTGTCATGGAGCCTACATTCACCAATGCCTGGGACAATGGCATCTCGCCCTATATGGACGGGGTGCTGACAGAAGAGCAGGCCTGGGCCATGACAACGGACCCGTTCCGGACGTTCATGACCGGTCGCACCGAGCCGGAAACCATTTATGTGCTGAGCGATGCGTTGAACCGTCCGCTTGCAGAGGGGGAAGTGCCGTCCTTCCCGCTACTGGCGACAGGGTTCATGTTGTCTGAGGTCAAGCATGCTTTCCAGATTGGTTTCGTGATCTTTCTGCCATTCATGGTGATCGACCTTGTCGTCGCCTCAGTCCTGATGGCAGTCGGCATGATGATGGTACCGCCGACGGTTGTCTCGCTGCCATTCAAGCTCGGATTTTTTGTGCTGGCCGATGGCTGGCTTAAGATTACGGAAGCCATTTTGCGCGGATATGCAGGATGAGCTCAGTCCGTCCTGCCTCCAATGTCGAAAGTCTGCCGGCCCGCCGCGCCCAAAAAATGGCCGTGAGCACATCGCAGCGCGCTCCGATCAGTTCCGCACAGCGTGCGGCTGTTATCATCGCGCTCCTGGGGGAAGGGGCGGCCAAACCGATCGTCGACAAGCTGGATGATGCTGCGCTCGCCAAGGTGGCGACCGCCCTTGAAAACATCTCAATGCTCACGCGGGATGAACTCATCGATATTGTGATGGACTTCATTTCGCATCTTCGCAGAACGAATGGGGCGCTTCGTGGAGGTCGTTCGCGGGCCAAGGAAGTGCTGTCCAGTGTTGTGGATTCCGGGCGTCTGAGGCTCCTGTTCAAGGAAGACAAGCCAGAAGTCGCCGACGACGATGATGAAGAGCTCAGCGTCTGGGAGCGCCTGGAGAAACGGGACCCCAAGCAGATCGCGTCTTATCTCTCACGCCTCTCTCCAAACCTTATTGCACTGATCCTACAGAAGCTCGACGTGTCGATTTCGTCGGAAATTCTTGGGCACATGGAAGGTGACAAGCTCGGACCAATGATCGGCCACATGGTTGAACCGCGCAAGACAGATCCCGGTGTGGAGCAGGTGCTTGGGCGTATGGTCGAGATGGAGTTCCTCAACGCCGTTCAGGAAGAGGCTGAGGATGACAGCACTAATCTCGCAAATGTTGGCGAGCTGCTGAGCCTCATCTCATCCGAGAAGCGTGACAGCCTTGTCGCTTTCCTGCGCTCCAAGCATGAAGACAAGCTGGAGGGAATTGAGAAGTCCATCTTCACGATTGAAGGCTTGCCCGAGCTGTTGCCGAAGAATGCTGTCCCGGTTGTTTTCCGGGAAGTGGATCAGTCATTCCTGCTGAAACTGTTGAGCAGCCTGCAAGGAGCCAATAGCCAGGTCTCCGACTATTTGCTCGGAAATATTTCATCCCGCATGGCCGATCAGTACCGCGATGACCTTGGCACGATGAAGCCGGTGAACTCGGAAGAGAGCGAAGCCGTCCAGAGAGAGTTCCTGAACGTGCTTATGGGGCTGAAACGGCGCGGCCTGATCGTTCTCGAGCGGCAGGCGCAGGCAGGCGCCTGAGGCGCTTTCTGCTCCGCTTTCCAGACTTCCTTCTGGGTTAGCGGATGACCAGTTCTGCGTGGATGGCGCCCGCTGCCTTCATTGATCGGATAATGTCCGCCATTTCCTGTGGTGTTACGCCAAGTGCGTTGAGACCTGAGATCAGTTGCGACAAGGTCACATTAGGCTGAAGCATTGCGATATTGCCGCTGCCGGTCTGGCCGATGGTGATCTCGGACCGTGGTAACACCTGTGTCTGTCCTTGGGAGAAGGGCGCGGGCTGGGATGCGACAGGCGATTCCGTGATCTTGATCGAGATGTTGCCCTGCGCGATGGCAACACGGGAGATGGTAACATCTTCGCCGAGGACAATCGTGCCGGATTTCTCGTCTATGACGATCCGCGCTGGTGCATTCACAGGAACCGTCAGGTTCTCGATTTCCGCCAGAAGGCGGGCAGGGGAAACCTGCAGGGATGCGAGGTTCAGTTCAACGGTTCCCGGATCGCGCATGAAAGCGATCGGGCTGCCGACCCGGCCATTGATGGCATCTTCAATCCGGGCGGCCGTTGTGAAGTCCGGACTGCGCAGGGCAAGTGTCAGACGATTGCGCTGGTTGAAGTCATAAGCAAGCTCCCGCTCGACCCGGGCCCCATTCGGAACAGCACCGGTCGTTGGAGTGCCGCGCGTTTCGCGTGCGCCCTGGGCCTGAACGTCAATACCGCTTACAATGATCGCCCCTTGCGCAACGGCATAGACTTCATTGTCTGCCCCCTTGAGAGGCGTGAGGATAAGCGTGCCGCCCTCCAGGCTCTTTGCATCACCAATCGATGCGACGGTGACGTCAATGCTGGACCCGGAACGGGCAAAAGAAGGAAGGGTGGCTGTGACGAGTACGGCCGCTACGTTCTTCGGCTTGATCTCTTCGCCTTGAACGTTCACGCCGAGACGTTCGAGCATGTAGGACAACGAGTCTTCTGTGAAGGGAGAGTTCTTCACCGTGTCGCCCGTACCATTGAGACCGACAACGATACCATAGCCAACGAGATCGTTCTGGCGGATGCCTTCGACATCCACGATGTCGCGAATACGGGTCTCAGCCGCTGCCGAGAAGGGCAGGATCGCTGCAGACAAGGCGGTAATGACCAATGCGAACCATTTCATGTCGCTACCTCATATAGTTCAGCAGGCTGAGGTTGGAGAGCCTCGCCGTAAGTGTATAAGCTGCTTCAAGACCGGTCTCGAGCTGTTTGAGTTCCGATGCCGCTTCATACTGATCGCGGGCCGTCATCTGGTTGAAGGACTGGGTGAGAACCGTTTCCTCAAGATCCAGAGCATCTTTGGAGCTCTCGATTTGTGCCTGAATGATCCCGCGTTCAGCCCGGACATTTGTCAGGGCGGCCTGCCCTTCAGCCAGCGTATCTGCGGCCTGGATAAGGGCGTCGCTGTTGCCATTCAGCAGGGCGAGCGTTTCGTCGGAACCGGCCAGCGCCAGAACGGCCAGGCCCCAGACAGTCTTCGTGATTGCCGGGTCTGTGCCGGTGACGCTTGCTGGATCCGAAGTGTCAGATGTACCGGAATAGATGTTTGCCTGCCAGCCACTGCCGGACGTGTTGAAATAGGCATCCATCTGAGTCGCAAAGTCGGTCGCGTCTGTCGCCGAAGCGGCCATTGAACGAACATCGTCCAGGAAGCTGTCCACGTCAGCAAAAGGTTTGGTATTGGTGGCGTCGCCAGAGAAAAGATAGCGTTCGCCATGGCGGGTGTTCAGGGTCGAGAAGGTCGACGCGAGTGCGGCCTGGGCATCGCGAACGACGGCCTCCCGCGCGGTATAATCTTCTGAGCCAAGTGCAGCCTTCATGCGTACACCTAACTGGCCGATATTGTCATCAACTGCCGTCAAAGATTGCTGGATGATATCCAGTCGGCTGGCTTTCAGAGTCAGCTGAGTGCGCTCATTGGCAACGTCATCAATGGCTTTCTGGCTGAGCATCGCCTGGCCGATGCGGCCAGAGAGGTGGGCTGTCAGGTCCTTGTACTGACCTGTGACGGCTTCTTCAGATGTCGTGTCGATGCGTTCGCGCAGACGCGTCACAGTCTCATTAAGACCGGAGGAGAGCAGGGTGACGGGAAGGGTCAGACGCATGACATCAGATCTCCATGAGCCGGTCGATCATATTGCTGGCAATTTCGATCACCCTAGCATTCGCGGCATAGGCTTGCTCAATCAGCAGAAGGTCCTGCATTTGCTGGTCCACATCAACGCCAGTCTCGGTCAGCTCTGCCTCGGCCATGACGGTGTATTGGGAAGATGCTGAAGACAGGATCGCCTCATGGCTGATCCGCTTCTGGCCTGTCGTGGAAGCAAACTGGGCCAGCAATTCGCTGGATGAATAGCTGCCTTGAATGCCGCTTGAATTGATCGGCCGAACACTTGTGATGGAGTCCTGCATGTTCTGAAGGATCGTTGCATTGCCCGACGGGCCTTCGCTGGTCGCGCCGATACCATCGCGCAGGCGCCACATCTCGCCGCCCTGGCTCGGGTCGATCGCCGCGTTCAGGGCAAGACGTCCGGCCAGGCCCGGATCTCCAGAACTATCGGAGTCCACGAATAGTCCCTGCTCGCCCGGTGTTTTTGTCGGGTCGATTGAGTCGTCCGACAGGCGGGCAATCAGGTCGCCGGCCAGTGTATCGAGCTGATCGCTGAAAGCAGGGAGGTCGGTATCACGCAGAGTGAACAGAGCGCTGAATGTGCCGCTTGAGACAGCGCCAAAAGATGAGGAGCCCGGCGTGATTGTAATACCGCCTACGCTGAGGCCTGAAAGGCCACCACTAGCCAGTGTCTGTTCCGGGCCAAACACGGTGGAGGGGGTAAATTCGATCAGTTTGGCCGTGCTTTGAAGCAGGTAGACGCCTTCGGTCGTAACAATATCGATCGCGCCGCTTTGGCGTTGAACCGTCTGAATCGGCATATATTCGGAAATCTGGTCCAGGAGGCGTCCACGTTCGTCGATCAGAGCTGCGGCCTGGCTGCCAGTCCGGTCAACTTTGGCCAGCTTGGCGTTGATTTCCTCAATGCCCTTCAGCGCAGAGTTCACCGTATCGACACCGTTTGCGATCTCCTGATCTGCATCCGAACGTAGCGAGGTGACGAAGTCAGAGAGGGAGTTGAATTCCTGGACGAGCGAGTTTGCAGCCTGAAGGACGGCGCTCATGTCGGAGCCAGACTCCGGAGAAACGGCAAGGTTGGACAGCGCGCTCTCAAAGTTCGAGAAGATGCGGAACAGACCGGAACCGCTGGCTGTGTTTCCCAGCCGGGTCGAGATTGTGTTCCAGGTTGATGCGAGCAAGTCCGCCTGAGAGAGATCGCTTCCGATCAGGCGGCGCTCGGCCGAGAGGGCCTCGTTTCCCGCGCGGGCAACCCCTTCCGAGCGCACGCCGGCAGTGACGCCGCCTAGAATGTTCTCGGACACAACAAGCGAACGGCGGACATAGCCCGCCGTTGTCGAGTTTGCGACGTTCGTTGCCACGACGTCGGCCTTCAGACTTGTGATCTTAAGGCCAGACTGTGCGGTTTGTATGGCGCTGGAAATGGTCACTTACGTGCCGCCTCTCTCGTGTGCGGATCAGCGCTTCAGGTTTGTGGTTTCCTGTAGCATCTCGTCGACGGTCTGGACGATCTTCGCATTGGAAGAATAGGCCCTTTGCGTTTCGATGAGGTCCGTCAATTCCGCAGCGATATCCGTCGTCGACTCCATGAGTGAGTAGCCGGAAACCGTACCGACAGGGCCTGTGCCAGCATCCCAGAGATAGAGACTTCCAGACGAGGAGGAGACAGAGAAAGCCTGCCCATCAAGCGCCGTCAGACCATTCATGTTCGGAACATCGCCGACCGGGATCTGGTAAAGCGTGCGGCGCAGACCGGTATCATAAACTGCCTGCAGATAACCGTTCTCGTCGATCTCAACGGAGGCAAGATCACCCAGCGGCGCACCATCTTTGCTTACGGCAGTAGGGGAGTAGGGACCAGCCAGCTGAGTAATCCCGGCGCTGTCGTCCAGGCGACCGATAAAGACATCAATGGGGCCGTGCGCCAAGGTCATGGAAAGGCGGCCTGTCGAGGCATTATAGCTGACGCCGCCACTGGCTGTTGCTGAATCAATTCGGCCGCCATTTGCTGCGGTATCGTCGAAGACAAGGTTCAGGTCGCCAATCGAAGTGACGGGGTCCCCGGCGCTGTCAAAGAACTGGACGTTCCATTCGTTCGATGAGCCGCTGCCTGGCACGACAGGTGTAAATTCCATCGTCAGGGTCTGTGCGCGCCCGAGATTGTCAAAATACTCGATAGGCAGGGAGTATGGTTCGCCGGAGCCACCTGCATTTGTTGCGTCTGCCGGCAGGTTAATGCCGAGTTCCATGCTGGTCGTAGGTGAAGCAGTGAATTGAGACGTGGAGATGTTCACCGGCTCAAGGTTCAGGCCACTATTGCGGCTGACATTGCCAATGTCGCCAGAGGAGTCAGCTGGCCAGCCAAGCAGGAACATGCCGCTCTGGGTGCGAAGGTAACCATTCTGATCTGTGTAGAAGGAGCCGGTGGGCAGGAGCATGAGCGAGCGCTCGGAAGGTACGGCGCCGACACCGCCTTCATTCGTAACGGGGATCAGTCCACGGCCAGCAACGGCAATGTCCGTCGCGTTGCCGGTTGAGGTGAGCGATCCCGTCGCTGAAATATCCTTGTACGAATCCACACGCACGGCCGCCTGCGGCATAAGCTGAGGAACGTTGCTGGAGGACCATGCTCGAAAAGTCGACCTGGCTGCGCTTGTAGCCGTAGGTCGACGAGTTGGCGATGTTATCGGAGATGGTCGAGAGACGGGCGGAGTTGACACTCAACCCCATCACGCCCGCATTCAGGGACGAAGAAATGCTCATGTCGGTTGCTCCTGCAAATTGACGCAACCATGAGTAATTCTCGTTGGTTAATGACGAGATAACCCCGCTTAACCCTGTAAATTTATTGGGTCAGGATGGTAATCGAAATGCGCCGGTTCTGAGGGGCGGAAGGGTCTTCCGGAATCAGTGGCTCGGAATCTGCCTTGCCTGAGACTTCGCGGATGCGATCAGCTGGCATGCCGGAGCGGACAAGCAGGCGACGAGCCGTGTTTGCGCGATCCGCCGAGAGGTTCCAGTTATCGTATACTGCCGCGTTGCGATAAGTCCGGTCATCGGTGTGACCGACAATCTTGATCTGGTTTTCAAAGCTGCCGAACGATCCTGCGACCTGGCCCATGAGGTCTGCAAGCAGTTCTGAGGGATGGCTTGAACCTACCGGGAAGAGGGGAGTCTGGGCCGAGTCCGTGATTTCCACCACGATCCCTTCCGGAGACATCTTGATCAGCATGTGCTCGGAAATCTGATGCCCGTCTTCGGTCAATCCCTTCTTGAGGTCCTCAAGCTGGGCTGCGATGGCCTTTTCGTCCGTTTTGTCCTTTGAACCATGGGAGTCAACAGACTTGGAGCGGGACGCACCCGTGCCCATCTTGGCGTAAGTTTCTTCTGTGAAGATGGACGATCCGTTCAGGCCGTCCGACCCGCCACCGGAAATCCGGCTGATCGGGATGGTCGGATTGAAGTAATCGGCAATACCCTTGCGCTGTTCCTCGGTTGTGGCGTTGAGTAGCCACATCAGAAGGAAGAACGCCATCATTGCGGTCACGAAGTCGGCATAAGCGACTTTCCATGCACCGCCATGGTGTCCGTCGCCTTTGACGATCTTCTTCCGCTTGATGATAGTCGTGTGAACGACAGCGTCTTGTTTGGTACCCATTAACCTTAACCATCCGAGCCAGTGGGCCTTCAGTACCAGACAGCCATGAAAGAACGCTGCGGAAGCGATGGTTAACTTGCGCCCGGCCGTTAATGCTTTCTCAACCGGTCACCCACCATCACTCGTTAATGGGACGGTCCGTTAACGAGGGTGGCAAACTGTGTCTGCAGTTCTGCGCAAAAAGATAGATTCAGGGGCGGGTATACCCCCAGCATCCTGCAGCTTCAGCAGTTCTGGCTGCAGCTGCAGGCGTGTACTCGCGATTGGGCTGCGGGTGCGTACGGCATGGTTCCGACTATCACCCTCACTGGCCGACGGACCGTTAACGGTTCTGAAGCCCAGCAGAAGCTGGAAGAGGAAACGGGGTTTTACTTTTCGGCTGAAGCTTCCCCCGGGCTCGCCGGCCTTGCGATCGATTCAATCGGCGCTGTCCGTAATGCTGCCGTACGTATGGGGCAGGATGTCGAGAGCGTTACGGACGCGTCTGCCCTGTTCCTGAAACTTCTGGCTGAACAGGCCGGGGCGGATCTCTGGAAACGGGTTGCTGGAAACCTGCTCAAGTCTGGGAAGGGAGGGGCTCCCCTTTCCGATGCCGGGGGAGCCGCTGGCCGTTTCGATGCGGCGGGCCGCTATATCCTGGTTGAGTATCAGCTACAGCTTGGTGAAGGGATGTCGTGCGTCTGGTTCGCGCTATCCTTCGAATACATGCAGCAATTCGCTCGTACAAGCTTGCGAGCTGCTGCCGATCAGAAGGCACAGGCGCGTCATCATAGCCAGAAGACACTGAGCGACAGCGTCATGGCGTCGACAATGACCCTGGATGCTGTGCTGGACCGGCTGCCTCTGACGATCGGTGACTGCGCCAAGCTGGAAGTCGGTACAATACTGCCCCTGTCTGGCGCGGATGCACGCAAGCTCAGCCTCTCAGCGGACACAATGAATGGCAGTGTGGATATCGGATCGGGTGAGTTGGGGGTCTGGAAACGCCAAAGGGCGCTTCGTCTCATGACGCCTGTCTCGGAGAGTTTCGTACAGGAAATCGTGGAATCTTAGCAGTCATCCGTGTCGGGATTGCTTGAGGAGAACTGAGCAGTGAATGCAATTTTCGGAATGCTGGTGACCATCGCCATGGTGTTTGGCGGCTATATCCTGGCCGGCGGCAAGATGGGAATTATCACGCATGCCCTTCCATTCGAGGGATGATGATCGGCGGTGCCGCGATCGGTGCGTTTCTTGCCGCAAACGATCTGACGACCATCAAGCATACGATGGGTGACATCGCCTCGGTCTTCAAAGGGCCGAAGTGGAAGAAGCAGGATTATCAGGATCTGCTCTGTCTGATGCATGAGCTTCTGAATGTGCTGAAGCAGAACCCGGTCGATATTGAGCCACATATCGAAGCGCCCAATGAGTCCGAAATTTTTGCCAAGTATCCGAAGATTTTGAAAGACCACTCGGCTGTTGAAATGATCTGCGACACGATCCGGTCCATGATCATGAACTTTGACAATGTCCACCAGGTTGAGGAACTGCTTGAGGCCCAGCTCGAAGGCTTGCAGGAAGACAGCCTGCACGGCGCGCATGCGCTCCAGAATATGGCAGATGCTCTTCCGGCACTTGGCATTGTCGCGGCCGTTCTGGGGGTGATCAAGACGATGGCCGCCATCGACAAACCACCGGAAATCCTGGGCGGGATGATCGGCGGTGCACTTGTCGGTACGTTCCTGGGTGTGTTTCTTGCCTACGGTATCGTTGGTCCGTTTGCGAACAAGGTGAAGCACAACCGGACAGAAGAGCACTTCTTCTACACAACCATCGGCGGCCTGCTGGTATCGAACCTTCACCACAACCCGGTGAATATTTCAGTGGAGGTTGCCCGCCGTCATGCGCCGGCAAGGGTGCGTCCATCCTTTGATGATGTCGAACAGGCGATCCGGGAATTGAAAAAGGCGGCATGAAACGGTTCTCGCTCCTCCTTCTTCTCAGCTGCAGCCTGGTGCCCGTATCTCTGGCACTGGAAGACACTGCAGCTGCATCGAAGGCAGGGGAGGGGCAGCCAGCCCAGCTGGGAACCGAGTTGGATCAATTCGTCCGCAACGCCATAAATGAGGGCCTTCTGACGCGACGGGTGAGGGAGAGGAGCCTGCCGCTCAGGAAGAGCAGAAGGATGTGGCACCAGAGCCTCAATTGCTTGGCGTTCGGCCGCGTCAACTCGCTCCGTTTCCCATGGAAGTGGATTGCAATGGGCCCAGCCCCCTCGATTTTAGTGAGTTCGAGGCGTTTGATCGATATCAGCAGATCTATGGGGTTCAGGAGAGCGGTACTGCGGCTGACGGTGAAGAGGGCGGTTTCAGGCTCGCCAAAGCTCACCTGGCGCTCGGTTTGTATTCCGAAGCCCTGACCTTGCTGAAATCCGCACACGGTCCGAAGGCTGGTGTGTATCGCAAGGTCGCGACCCTGATGGAAAACCGGCAGCCCGGTGATGTCGAGTATTTCCGGAATTTGGCGGAGTGCCATGAGGAAGCGGGCCTTTGGCTGGGTGCAGCCTTGCTTGCGAATGATCAGGACGAGGGTGTTCAGGTCTTCAATAAGAACCTGAACTCTTTCCGGAAGCTGCCTTTCCGTCTGCGGGCGGATCTGACTGCTTTGGTCGTTCCGCAACTCGACAAGCGGGGTGAGCGCATTCTTCCGGTCAAGCTTTTGGCTGACTTTACGCCTGAACAGGTGGACAGCGCGACCCAGCTGAAGTTCGCCAAGGCAATCATTGAGTTGGGGCAGAGCCAGCCTGAGGCCGAAAAGGATGTCCGGTCTTTCCTTAACGAGCCGGAGTTCCAGGAAGAGGCGTTGGCGGCCCTCATGCGCCGCGGCAAACCACTCAGCGGCGTGCATGAGGAAATTCTGCTGGGTGAGCTGATGAAGAAGTTCGGTCAGACAGGGGACGACCGTTCGCTTGCTGCGAGTCTGCAGTATGCTCTTCAGGAGCTGAGCAGCAGTTCGCATTACGCACCGATCATGGACCTCTACACCATGCCTGCGCTGCAGAACGATGCGGCGCAGGGTGAGATCCGGCACCAGTTTGTGAACGGCCTGGAACGTGATCTGGCAAGTGACAATCGGTTGAGGAATCTCGCGGCAATCAACGCGCTTGTGTCCGATCCAGGGATCCTGGGTGCGGCCCCGCAACGCACACAGCTTTACCGCTCCGGAGCATCTCTGGCTGTCCGCTTTGGTCTTGTCTCACTGACAAAAAAACTGATGGAGCGCGATGGCGCAGACGATGTCGTTATCACGCAACTGGCCGACCTTGAATTTCTCAGAGGCGATTATGCGGCCGTTTCTGTCTGGGCAGATACCTATCCGGACAATGCTAGCCTGGCCCTGTTGGCGGCTGAAAGCGCGATCAAGCAGGGAGATGCTGTCAACCTGGCGGCAATGGAACAACGTCTAGTTCTGGATCCTGAAACAGTTCTGACCCTGATCGAAATGGATGCTGCAACTGGGCGCTGGATGCTGTCTGACAGGGTTTATTCCGCAGCGTCGAAGATTGATGACCCGGTGCAAAAGCAGCGTGCCGAACGGGTATTTGCGATGCGAAAGGCCGCGCGTGAGTTGCTGTCAAGCCGAGAAACGGGTTGTCTATGGCCAATGTACCTTCGGTCCTGGGAACTCCGATATCATCATCGGAACAAGTCACCGGAGGTGCGCACTGATGTCCAATGCCATCTATGCCATGCTGGGTCGTCAACAAGGTTTGATGCAGGAAATGCAGGTCGTCGCGAACAATATCGCGAACTCGAGCACAACGGGCTACAAGGCCGACAAGGCAATGTTTGGCGAGTTTTTGGTCGCCACAGGATCTCAATCATCTTCTTTGTCCATGGGCGGGCTTGCTGGCCACAGTTTTGCCATGGAGCAGGGGGCTCTGAAAATCACCGGTGGTGAACTGGATCTGGCGATTCAGGGAGACGGTTTCTTCCTGGTCGATGCACCACAGGGGCAGCGCCTGACGCGTGCCGGGCATTTCCAGCTGTCTACGGACGGCCAATTGGTAGATGCAAATGGCAGTGCATTGCTTGGTGAGGGCGGCGCCCCGATCAATATTCCACAGAACGCCAGCCAAATCCGTATCTCGGCCGATGGAACCATATCCATCAGCTCAGGTGATGGCGTGCCGCCTGAAGAAGTCGGCAAGATTGGGATTGTGACGGTGGATCAGGAAGCGTCTCTGATCCGTGATTCCAATTCCTATTTTTCTGCACCGGATGGTCATCGGCCGGCTGAAAACCATGAAGTTGTTCAGGGGGCTCTGGAGCAATCCAATGTATCGCCCGTCCTAGAGGTGGCGCGCATGATTGAAGTGCAGCGCGCTTATGAAGCCGGTCAGGCACTGTTTGAGCGCGAGGATCAGCGCATCAGCCAGACCATCAGTGCAATCCGCAACGGATAACGCAAGAAGCAGCAGGTAAGAGAAGGAGCAGGACGTGAAATCTCTACAAATCGCAGCGACAGGAATGGCTGCACAGCAGATGCGGGTCGATGTCATCTCGAACAACATCGCGAACATGAGCACGGCGGCCTATCGGCCGCGGTCTGCGGAATTTTCCGATCTCGTCTATCAGCAATACCTGACGCCGGGCACAACGACTTCCCAAGTGGGTACATTGGTGCCTGCTGGTATCCAGATCGGTACCGGGGTTCGTCCGTCTACGGTTTCCATGGAGCTGACACAGGGGGCCTTGAATCCCACCGACGCGGAACTCGACTTGGCGATTGATGGTTCGGGGTATTTCGAGATCACGCTCCCTTCAGGTGATTCTGCTACACCCGGGATGGCAAGTTCAATCGCGGTCAGGACGGTCAGATCGTGACGACGGATGGCTTCCCGCTGGCTGATGGTATCGTCATTCCGGATGACGCACAGAAGATCTCAATCAGCCGTGACGGTGAAGTCGTCGCGTACTTTGACGGTGTCACGGATGGCCAGGTCATCGGCAATATCCAGCTGGTCCGCTTCGTGAATGAGAAGGGGCTCGAAGCGATGGGGGATAACCTTTTCCGTGAGACACAGGCTTCCGGTACGCCCAACCAGTTGGTACCGGGCACGGAAGGTGTCGGTTACATCCGTCAAGGCTTCCTTGAGGGCTCCGGTGTGGATGTCGTGAAGGAAATCTCTGAGCTGATCGAGGCGCAGCGTGGATATGAGCTGAACTCGAAAGTCATCACGGCGTCTGACGAGATGCTCGCCGCAACGACGAGAGTGAAATAGTCATGATGTCCGTCATCGCTCTCGGGTTTGGCATGATGTCGGCTCTGGCCGGATCGTCCTCCCTTGTCGCTGCGGAGGTTATCCGTGCCGGAGACTCCGTTACCGCCTATAATTCAACGACCGAAGACGGTGGCGCCGCCACAGGCGATCCATTGCTCGGCAGGGAAGTGCTGCGCACCGTGTACGTCGGTAAACCGATTACCTATGAGAATACGCGTGCCCCTGTTCTGGTTCGCAGGAATCAGGTCGTGTCCGTGAAATACATCAGGGGGGGCTGGAAATCACCGCGTCTGGCAGGGCTCTTGGAGAAGCCGGCGTGAATGAGCCGGTCACTGTTCTCAATCAGCAGTCGAAGCAGATGGTGCAGGGCATCGTTCAGGAAGAAGGATGGGTACTCGCACAATGAAGAAGTTCATTTCAACAGCACTTCTGGCAACGGCTGCCACGGCCTGCGCAAGCTCGCCACTTGCGGACCCGAAACCGGAGCCGGTTCCGCTTTATGCTGGGCCTTGGGCCGGGGCAGGGGTCGACATGGATACAGTGAGCGAGCCCAATCCATCTCTATGGGCCACGTCGCCTAATGCACTGCTCAGCATGAGGCGCGCCAAGGCTGTCGGCGATTTGCTGACTGTCGTTGTGGAAATGGATGACCAGGCCAGCCTCAAAAGTTCTCTGTCGCGCAGCCATGGCTCAAGCGAGGACATGAGCATAGATGCACTGCTTGGCCTCCCTGATGTGTTGAACAATGCCTTGCCGGGGTCGGCAAGCGTTTCGCCTGCGATCGATTTCCAGCGGAATTCCAACATGGCAGGCAATGGTGCTGTCAATCGGGCTGAAAAGGTCACGTTTACGCTTGCTGCCCGTGTTGTCGGTGTCGAGCCCAACGGGAACTTAATCATTCAGGGGTATCAGCAGACACGGGTCAGTAACGAGATCCGCTATCTGAGCGTCTCGGGCGTCATTCGCGCCCAGGATATTACCCGGACCAACACAGTGACGTATGACAAGATTGCCGATGCCCAGCTATCCTATGTCAATCAAGGTGACACGACCGGTCCTAACGGGCGCAAGGCCGTGCCGAAACTTCTCGACAAGGTCCTGCCATTCTAGGGGTGGGGGAGCGGCATGAAACATGTCATCTCTGCAGTGGTTGCTGTAGTCTGCATTCTGGTAGGCGGCATTACAGGTCATTTTGTGAAGACCGGTTTGTCTGCGGCTGCCAGCACGAGCGCGCACGAAAACCTGAGAAAGCGGGCGGCTCGCATGGCGCCGCTGACAGTCATGGCAGTGAGAAGAAGGATTCCCACGGGGGGAAGAAGGAATCCTCGGGGCATGGTGGCGGAGACCATGGCGGGGATAGCGCCACCGGCGATGTCGTCTATTTCAAATTTACCCGTGAATTCGTCGTACCGATCATGCACGACAGCAAGGTCACAAGCCTGGTTATCCTGAATATCAATCTCGAAGCCGATTCCAGCATTTCGCAGAAATTGTTCTCAATGGAGCCGAAGGTTCGGGACAATATCATGACGACGCTGATCGAACTCAGCAATGACGATCAGACATTCGAGAACATGACCAATGTGGAGAGCTACGAGACGATCCGGGCCATGGTGCTATTGAATCTGCAAAAGGTCATGCCTTCAGGGATTCGGAACGTCCTGATAGTGGACATTGCTCAACAAGATCTCTGACCTGTTACAGCAGCAAAAAGCCTAACGGTCGTACTTCTCAACGTTCGCCATTTCCGTCGTCAGGTTCAGGGACGTTTCAAGCAATAGTGTGCCGTTCTCATCGGCCGTTACGCCGGTCACAGTGCCGATGAGGCGAGGTGAGGTTGTGCGCTGAAGTTCACCGTCCTTGTACATCTGAATTTCGAACTGGTAGAGTCCGTCTTCAGCAAGTTCGCCTTCGGTCGCGGTCTCTCCGTTCCAGGTGTAGCTGGTTGCCTCCGGGTCCAGTGTTTTCGACCAGATTTCGTTGCCGTTGGCGTCACGTACTTTCAGGATTGTCTCATCTGTCGATTCCGGGATGTCGACGACAAATTCCACACCCTCGCCCTCATAAGGCGCCCATGATGTGTCGACGGCAACGGTTTCCCCCAGCCATTGGCCGGCAAGAATGCTGGAGTGAAGCCCACCGATCATGCTGGCGATATTTTCCAGATAGGAGTTGGAGTTCACCTGCTGCTCCAGAGAGGAGAAGGTTGCCAGCTGGTCGACGAACTGTGTGGAATCCATTGGCGACAAGGGATCCTGATTCCGGATCTGGGCGGTGAGCAGCTTGATGAACGCGTTAAACTCGCTGCCTACGGTTTGTGTCGTTGCGCCGGATACGTCGGACATTGAGGGGATTCCTTACAGTCTGATATCGAGACCACCACCTGCCGTGCGGGCAGGGCGGAGGGTTTCGGCGGCCGTAGCCGTCGGTGCGAGTAGAGATGTGTCGGCTGTGCCGTTGGCTTCAAAAAGCCTGGCCGGAGCAGGCGTCTGCGCTGCTGGTGACCCGATTGTTGCTGCTGGAACGTCATGTTCTGGCTGGACAAGCCCCCCGTTCGAGGGCCTGGGTGAGTTCGAAGTGCATCAGACGCAGCTGCCGCATGGCTTCAGGTGTTTCACCTGTGACAGTCACATGCTGAAGGCCATGGGCGTCGAACTTGAAGTCGATTGATACGCGGCCGAGTTCCGGCGGATCCAGTTGCACCGTAATCTGGTCAGGTGTGTCATCCGGCGAGGCGACTGCATCACTGATGATCTTCACCGTGTCTGCTGGGCTCGCCGTGACGAGCGCGTTGGTTGGTGTCATTTGCAGTTGTGGCTGGCTCGCCTGAGGTGTCTGTGCCTGTGCAGGGGGGGCGGCTGAAGCCAGCATGGTAGCTCCATCGAGGACGGGCGCTGTACTGACAGATGCTTTGGTCTTGCTGGTGCTGCTTCCGCTATCCAAGTCGGAAATATCGGATGGTGGTTCTGCATCAGGGAAGAGGGGTGTTTCGGCTGTGGCCGTTTCAGAGGCAACTGTTTTGGCACTCAGGGAAGCAATTTCTGACGGGGATGCGGCGTCAGTTGCTCCTGGCAAAGCTGCTACTGGCTCTGATGTGCTGGTTTTCAGGTTTTGTGCTGTTTCAATTGCGCGCGTGCGGCTTTGCGGGTTGGCTTCCGCTACGACTGCTTGAGAAGCAAACAGCTGAGAGTCCGATTGAGTGTCAGAAGGCGGAGGCGCAGCCTGCGCTGCAACGTCTGTTCGAGCACTGGTTTTGTCGTGTGTCGATGATGATACGGCCTGTGCCGTCCCTGACAGGTCGGCGCTCAGGACTTCCGGATCATCGATCACGATGGAAGTTGCAGTGTCCTGGGGTGGTGGGGCACCAACTGCCAGAGGAATGACGTCGACGTTTGCTGCGTCGTCACTTGTATCAGTGGCTTCCAAGCCAGGGGCAGGTATCTCGGTGTCCAGTGCGCTGGCCGCCAATGCCTGTGCATCTTCCGCTTCTGCAGGCATGTCTGTTGCGGATGGTAAAATATCCCCTGCGGCTTGCGCCTCTTTCTCGGATGTTTCGCTGTCAGCTTCAGATTCAGCTGGGAGCAGGGGAATCGTTAGGGCGGCCTGTGCCGTGCCAGCGCTCTGTGCCTCAGGGGAGCGCGCGCTGGCATGCTTTGCTGTTTCTTCGCTTTGCTGCAGCGTACGAGCAAAAGCTTCGCCGGACTCGCCGTTTGAGAGCGCGCGATCTTGACGGCCTGTCTGGGTGGCCGATTTCGGAAAGATCAGGTCCGATTCAATCACAGATGTCATAATCGGTTACGATACCCCGTCCCAATGTTAACCAAGTTACAACGAAAGGACATGAAAACAGCGTTAACGCGGATGCGATCGCGTCGAATATTTAAGCGGGTGTCCGGACCCGGAGGATCAGATGACGCAACCTGTGTCGCTTCAGACTTATACCCCGCCCACTGCCAGTACACATGGCCAGAGTACGGCAGGGCAGGGGACTGACGAGACGTCCGATATCGGAAAACGTTTCGAGCAGATGCTTTGGACTGAAATGCTTACCTATGCCGGGCTCGATAAGGCATTCGCGCAGGATGGTGGGCAGGCCGCGGAGACATTCTCACGTTATGTCGTGGAGGCGATTGCTGCTGATCTTGCCGAGACCCATCCAATGGGGCTGGGGGAGGCGGTCGATAGCTCCGTGGCGGCATCGCAATCATATCAGCAGGATGGAAAGTCATGAGCCAGGCAGGCGTACAGGAAGAAATCGACGGCTTGAGAGAGGCGCTGATCCTTGAACAGCAGTACTTCTCGCGGGGCGCGCGCGGGAAACTGTGTCATTGATGGATGCCAAGCTGTCCGCCATGGACGCACTGCAAGCGGCCTTTGGAACGCTTGAGCCCGGTGAGGTTCCTTCTGCTTACCGGCGGGATATGGCTGAGATTGTCGGTCTCGCCAAAGAGAATGCAATCCATTTCGACGCGATTCAGAACGGCATTCGCCGGGCGATTCAGCGGCTCGAGTCGCAACATGCGAATGCTTATGTCGGCTCGTATACGCAAACAGGCGGTAAGGTAGCGTTTACAGAAGTGACTGGTCGGTTCCTGAAAAAGGCCTGACTGGTTAACTGCTTGTACACTCCCCGATTGTATCCAGTTCATGAAACCTGGAGGGGTTGGCGGATTTCCGCAGTCAGGATGACACGTAGATTAATTCAGGCCGCGACGCGTTCGCAGGCCGCGATCCTTGAGGGATGGTATTATGTCCAGTATTCTGACTAACAATAGCGCGATGGTTGCGCTCGACACGCTGCGCAGCATCAACAAGAACCTTGCTACGGTTCAAAACGAAATCTCGACCGGCAAGAAAGTTTCCAGCGCCAAGGACAACGCGGCGATCTGGGCTATCTCGACAGTCATGTCGACGGATGTCGAAAGCTTCAAGCAAATCTCCGACTCGCTGAACCTCGGTTCGTCGACCGTGGGCGTTGCACGTGTTGCTGCTGAAAAGGTCACCGGTCTTCTGCAAGACATGAAAGACTTGATCGTCAGTGCACAGCAGGCCAACGTCGACCGCTCGAAGATCCAGACTGAGATCGACGAAATCACCAAGAACATCGAATCTGTTGTCGGTGCCGCTCAGTTCAACGGCCTGAACCTGATCGACGGTTCTTCCTCCGACGACGTGAAAATCCTGTCTTCGCTCGACCGCGATTCCAGCGGCACGGTGACGGCTTCCTTCATCGACGTTGCCCGTCATGATCTCTCGATCAGCAACACGTCTTCGACCGCTGTCATGGGCACCACGGCTGTGACCGACACGACGATCATCAACAATGGCGGTACTGCTGCTGGTACGGGTGCCACGCTGGGTACGGGTGCTGATCAGGACGTGACGATCGCTTCAGTTGCTGATGGCTATTCCTACAGCATCGTTCTTGATGACTCGGCCGCTGCGAACAGCATCGGGCAGCGTACATTCGAGTATGTTGCAGGCGCAGATGACAGCGTGACATCGGTCGCTGCGAATCTGGCCCACCAGATGGAAACCTTCTTCTCGGCAACTGGTGAAACCAACTACTCGGTTTCCCGTGACGGCGAAGTGATCACGATCTCCAACGCTTCGGGCGACGACCTGACCATCACGGCGTCTTCGTTCACGGGCGGTACGGCTGGTGTTTCGGCTGGTGGCCTTGGTAACGTTTCGACCATCGACGTGACCACCGACGCTGGTGCAACGTCGGCTTTGACGGCCATTGAAGGCCTGCTGCAGACCTCAATCGACGCCGCTGCCGGCTTCGGTTCATCGCAGACCCGTATTGAAAACCAGACTGAGTTCGTCAGCTCCCTGATCGACTCCATGACTTCCGGTATCGGCGGTCTGGTCGATGCTGATATGGAAGCTGCTTCCGCGAAACTGCAGGCCCTGCAGGTTCAGCAGCAGCTCGGCGTTCAGTCTCTCTCTATCGCTAACCAGGCGCCGCAGACACTTCTGTCGCTGTTCCGCTAATATGACTGATAGCCCGGGAGCCAATGTCGGTTCCCGGGCTATCCGCACTACACTTTCCAGGAGGATGCATTGCAATCATTGGCTTTCAAGGCTTATGGGGAGGTCACGCAACGCACCGCTGGGGAAAAAGATATTGAACTTGCGCTGTTCCGGCAGATCACGGATGCGCTAAAACAGGTCTCTGAGGCTGAAGATGTGCAGCCAACGGATTGGGCAGAGGCCATCCACCGAAATCAGCAGTTGTGGACGACGATTGCGATCGACCTGCTTCACCCTGGCAACGCCTGCCGGACGAGTTGAAGCGGAGCCTTTTGTATCTCGCGGAATTTGTTCGTCAGTCCAGCATGAAGATCATGGCCGGCGAAGGAGAGATCGCCGATCTGATTGAAGTCAATCAATCCATCATGAATGGTCTTTCCGGCGCCGTGGCGCCTGTCATGGCCGGGGAGGGCGTCTGATGTCGGGGCTGGTATTCAAGGTCGCGCCGGGTGAACGGTTTATCGTCAATGGGGCAACGCTTGAGAATGGCGACAAACCTGCACGTATTCGTGTCGTTGAAGGTGATGCACGTGTGCTGCGCTGCCGCGATGCGATGCATCCTGAAGACGTCAACACCCCGGTCAAACAGGTCTACTATGCGATCCAGCTTCTGGTGACGGGTGATCTGAAAGAAGAGACGACCGTTCCGGCGATTGACGCTGAATGCGCGCGCCTGGAGGATGTATTTGGTCACATTGACCCGGAGCTGATCCCGGTTCTGCGTTCCATGGTCAGCCGCGGCAACTATTATTCGGCCATGTGCCATCTGCGCCAGATCATGCCGATTGAGGCGGAACTTCTGGCCATGCCAGTAAGACAGGCAGAGCCTGTGCGTGAGGCGAAGGTCGCCTGACGCCATGTTTCAGCCGGCTATCCCGCTATCAGGCATCGCTGGGTGGAAGTTCCTGCAATCCACTTATACCCGCCAGTTGGAAAGCTATAGCGACTCTCCGCAAATCCGGAACGACCGGGATTACATGCTGGAGAAGCTATCTGAGCCAATGAGCATCGACGATCTCATGGCGGACAAGCGATTGCTTCGCGTGACGATGACAGCATTCGGTCTTGCTGGTGAAGAGTGGAAGGGCGGTTTTATCCGCAAGGCACTTGAAGAGGTTGCGGATCCGGAAAGCACTTTCCTGGCGCGTCTGAACAATACCAAGTATACGAACTTCGCCGAAGCCCTGTCACCGGTGGACGGGAAGATCATCATGTCTTCCTCCGAATTGGCGAAGATTGCTGTCAACTTCGAGGCAGAGTCGTTCCAGACGGCTGTGGGCGAGATCAATGATTCCATGCGTCTGGCGCTCAACTACCAATCCGAGATCTCGGAAATGGTCGGGACCGATTCAAGCGACAAGACGATCCTTTACCGTATTCTCGGCGATGTGCCGGTTCGGACCGTGATGGAAACGGCTTTCAATCTACCGGACGGGCTGAGCAGTCTGGATCTCGACCGGCAGGCAGAGATTCTTGAAAAGCAGATCACATCCGTTCTTGGTATCAGTGACCTGTCTGATCTCAGCAAACCTGAGGTGACAGAGAAAATGATCAACCGGTTTCTGGCCATGGAAACGATCGAGAACGGATCGACCTCCTATTCACCAGCTTCCGCAGCTCTGACATTGCTCAGCAGCGGTGTAGGCAGTCAGGCAAGTGAGAACCTGTTCCTTAGCTTGCTGAGCTAGACGTTGTATCCCGGCGTGGCAGCGAGTTTTCCGGCCCGAGAATACTTTCCAGATTTCTGAATGCGGCGTCTATGCCGTCCGGGTTTTCGTGCCCATGAAACGGTCGAGCGCCGCGAAAAGGGCGATAGCATTGTCGCCTTCGGTGTCCTTTCCGAACTCGTACAGGTTTGCGCGCAGCATTGGTTCAAGCTCTTCGTACAGGGCCAGGCTGCGCCGGCATCGGCGGATCGTCACATTCTCTTCTTCTGTCGCAGCATGCGGCAGCGCGCGGGACACAGACCGCAACACGTCGATTGCGGGATAGCGCTGACGTTCGGCGATCTGCCGCGAGAGGATGATGTGTCCATCCAGAATGCCACGGATCATGTCGGCAACTGGCTCCTCCATGTCGGATCCGGCAACGAGTACGGAATAAATGGCCGTGATGTCGCCCTTGTTGCCAAGGCCCGGGCCGGCCCGTTCCGCAAGTTCGGAGATGACCCTTACAGTTGATGGCGGAAAAGCGTTCAGGCCGGCGTTTCCCCAGCCAGAAGAGCGGTTTCCCGGTGGGCCTCGGCAAAGCGCGTGATGGAGTCAAACAGGAAGAGGACATTGTGCCCCTCATCCCGGAAGTGTTCGGCGGCCGTTATGGCACAATAGGCGGCGCGTTTCTTGGCGCCGGGCGGTTCGCTGGCCGTCGCCGCGACCACGACCGTTTTCGACATGATCGATTGCGGCAGGACATTCCGGACAAACTCATTCACCTCGCGGGAGCGTTCGCCGATCAGCGCGATGACGACCCGGTCTGCTTCCAGTCCGGCCGCGAGTGAGCCGAGGAAGGTGGACTTGCCTACGCCGGACCCCGCAAACAGGCCGAGGCGTTGCCCCTGACAGATTGGCAGCAGCGTGTCCGTCACCATCCAACCGGTTGCCAAGCGTCCGCCGATGCCGCGCCGGGCATGTGCGGGCAGGGGAGCAGAGTTTAACCGCCTATTGGTAGCACGAAGAGGAGCGGAGGGTGCCTGCGTACCGGTCACCTCCCCACGATAGTTGACGATCTGGCCGAGCCAGTGATCGCCCGGCTCGATGCGCGGTTCCTGCTGGATCTGGACTGCATCGCCGATCCGGATCGCATCGCAGGGGGAGAAAAGGAGGGCGGTGACACTGTCGCCTGAAATCGAGAGGACCTCACCCAGAATGGTGGTGTCCTGTTTCTCGATTACGATTTCATTGCCAACCCCGGCGAGTTCGCTGATCCCCGCAATCTTCACCATGCCGGGGGCAACCTCCGTCACAGTGCCCCAGAGGTTATAAAGTGTGAACGAGGGCGAAGCTGCACCCATCGGCATGGGGTAAATCCTAACAAAACGCGTCGATCGGTTAACTATTTCTTCAACTTATCGCTTGAAGTCTTGTTAACGAGTTAACCAAGGCGAATCTGTCATGATTTCCCAGCTTCCGCTTTTCGAAATCTACGGCGCGATGGCCCGTTATGCTGCGGAAAGCCAGAAGGTGAGCGCGACCAATATCGCGCATGCCGACGAGCCTGGGTACAAGGCCAAACAGCTGGAGTCGTTCGAGACGTATCTGGCGCGCACGGCGAACAGCGCAGCGCACACAGGGTTGAACAGCTCGTTCAAGGTAGTCGAATCGGATGCACCGCTCTCGCCAAACGGAAACTCTGTCAGCATTGAGATGGAAATGTTCCGGTCGGCTGAAGCGGCCGGCCAGCATGAGCAGGCGATGACGGTTTATTCCAAATCGCTCGAATTGTTGCGTACGGCTCTGGGCAAGTATTGAGGGAGGTTTGAATGAATCCACTCAAGACAATCATGATGCAGGCGGTCTCCGGCATGTCGCTGGAGCAGCAGAGGATTACGTTGGCGTCCGAGAATATTTCGAACGTCGACACGCCCGGCTATCGCCGCAAATTGTTGCTGCAGGAGGCTCTTCCGGGACAAGGGGCGGACTTTTCGGCAACCAAGGTCATGCTGGATGAGGCGCCGGGCCAGAAAGAATATGATCCGTCCAATCCGATGGCTGATCAGGAAGGATATGTCACCATGTCCAATGTTTCGCTGATCACGGAAATGGCAGATTTGCGCGATGCCAATCGTACCTACGAGGCCAACCTGAACTCCTTTCAGCAGGCCCGGACGATGTATCAGTCGCTGCTGGATGTTTTACGCCGATAAGGCGGTAAGAGGGGATATGGGTCATGTCGATAGTGGGTTTCAATGCCTATACGGCGCTTAACACCGCCCGTCCTGCAGATGCAGCCGGGTCGGCTGGTGCTGCAGCGAAAACCGGCGACGACAAGAACGTTGTTACGGAAGGTATTTCGGATTTCCGGACGGCCCTTCAGCAAGCGGAAAACTCCGCTATGCAAACAGCCGTTTCCGGCGCCGATCCGCATGCCATGGTGGCTGCACTCGCCAATGCCGAGATGATGCTCGATGCCGCGGTAACGATCCGTGACAAGGTGGTCGAAGCCTATCAGGAACTGCTGCGGATGCCGGTCTGAGGCCGGATATTGCTGCATGTCTGAAGCGGAAATCTTCGAGGTTCTACGCGCGCACATCTGGGGTGCGGCCATGATGCGCTGCCGATCCTGGTGACCACGCTGATTCTCGGTTTCGTGATTGGTTTGCTTCAGGCGCTGACGTCCATTCAGGAAATGACGCTGACATTCATTCCGAAGATCTTCGCCGTCATCGTCGTGTTCTTCCTGTCGCTCGGCTACATGACCCGTATCGCCCTCGATTTGTTCAATAACTACGTCCTGCCGCTCATTTCAGAATAGGGTCCGCCGTGGAGACCAAGAAACTTTTAGGGCTTTCAAACCCGACTGCGCTTCTGGCGATCGGTCTGATGATGGTCATCCTGGTCATGATCCTGCCGGTTCCGGCCTGGGTGATGGACATTGGCCTGACCAGTTCTTTCGCCTTCGCGATCCTGATCTTCACAACGGCGATCTTCATCGAGAAGCCGCTGGACTTCTCATCCTTTCCGAGCGTGCTTCTGGCTTCGCTGATTCTGCGCCTTGCCCTCAACGTATCGTCCACCAAGCTGATTATCGGTGACGGTCATACGGGTACGGATGCTGCAGGCGGTGTTATCCAGGCTTCGCCATGTTTATCATGGGCGGCAACCTGTTTGTGGGGCTTGTCGTGTTCGGCGTGCTGGTGATCGTGAACTTCATGGTCATCACCAAGGGTGCTGGGCGTATGGCTGAGGTCGGCGCTCGCTTTGCCCTGGATGCCATGCCGGGCAAGCAGCTGGCCATCGACTCCGACCTTGCTGTGGGCGCAATCTCCCATGAGGAAGCAAGAAGCGCCGCCAGAAAGAACAGGAAGAAGCTGCTTTCCTCGGTTCTCTGGACGGTGCGTCGAAATTCGTGAAAGGCGATGCAATCGCGGCCTGCTGATCACAGCGCTGAACCTGCTTGCCGGTATCGGTATCGGCCTCACGGTGCATCATCTCAGCTTTTCCGAGGCGCTTAGCAATTACTCGATCCTGACAGTTGGTGATGGCCTCGTTTCGCAGATTCCTGCCGTCATCGTTTCGGTCGCAGCAGCTCTCCTTCTGTCGAAGGGCAGGGAAGATGGCGCCATTGATCTCGCTCTTGTCGCCCAGCTGGGCGGCAACGCGGCGGCGCTGTTCATCGTGTCCGGTATTCTGGGTGTATTCGCGCTGTTTCCGGGTCTGCCATTCATTCCGTTCATGCTGGCGGCAATCGGGTTCGCCACGGCAGGCTGGTTCATTCACCAGCAGCACCAGAAGGCCGAGGCGGCAAAAGACCTGGTCAGTGATGAAGCAGTGCCGGAGCCGGTCAAGTTCGGCGATTCCATCCATGCCGACGAGATCCACCTCGAAGTCGCACCGGACCTCGTGAACCTGGTTCTGCTTGGCGATAATGGCTTTGAAAGCCGGATCCAGAAGATCCGGAGATATATCGCCGAGGAATACGGGTTCGTCCTGCCGCCAATCCGGATGACCGACAATCCGACGCTGAAGAAGAACGAATACCGTATTCGTATTCAGGGCGTGCGAATCGATTCCGGTTTCCTGCGTCCGGGCCAGTGCTTGCGCTGCTCGAGGATGAGCAGCTGCCGCATCTGGATGGGGAGAAAGTGAAAGAGCCTGTCTACAAGGCGGCCGCACGCTGGCTCGCTTCCGGCAAGAAGCAGGAGCTGGCAGCCTCCGGCATTCCGGCTGTTGAGCCGATCGAAGTGCTGGCGACGCACATGCTGGAAGTTATCCAGTCGAACTTCTCGCTGATCTTCACCCGTATGGTGATGCTGGATACGCTGGATGCCCTGACCAAGGTATCCGATCCGGATCGTGCTGCCTCCAACCGGCGCTTCCTGGACGAGTACATTCCCGGCAAGGTCACGCCGGAACTGCTGTTGTCGGTTGTCCGTCTCCTGCTGGAAGAGCGTGTGTCGATCCGCAACCTGTTCCTCATCATCGAGACCCTGGCCGAGGCCAAGCAGGCTGGTGCCAACATCCAGCGCTCGGTCGAGATGGTGCGCCAGCGCCTGGCCTTCCAGATCGTCGACCGTCTGCAGGACGAGCAGGGACGCTTGCCGCTGGTCCAGCTGTCGACCAATTGGGAACAGAAGTTTGCCCAGTACGAGATTACCAATGAGAATGGCGGGAGCGACATTGCCCTGCCGCCGGAACTGTTTGGTGAGCTGACGAACTCGGTTCAGACGAAGCTGAATGAAGCGGCCCGCAAAGGCGTGATCGCCTCCGTCGCGACCACATCGCGCCGGCGCCGCTTCCTGCAGACTGTGCTTGTCAGCAAGGGCATTCGCAATGCCGTGTTGGCCTATGAGGAAATCAACGCCAAGACGAAGCCCTATATTATCGGCGTTGTCTGATGCTTGGAGGCGTCCCGGTTCCGGACGCGCTGTCCAGCTGGATCGCGCTGGTGATGATGATCGTGGCCCGGCTCAGTTTCATCGTCTTCTTCATGCCGGGAATCGGCGAACAGACCATTCCGTTGCAAATGCGGGTGATGATCCTGCTGGCGCTGTCGGCAGCCTTTTCGATTTCTGGCTTCATGACGGCTCCGCCGACCAATTCCTTTGCCGCTTATGGCGGCGTCCTGGCAACGGAAGTCGCCATCGGGTTTAGCCTCGGCGTCGTGATGAGGGCGACGATCTGGATGCTCAGCATTGCTGGCACCGTGATCTCGCAATCCATCGGCCTTTCGCAATTGCTCGGGGTCGCGCTGGAGCATGAGCAACAGACCCTGACGGCGAACCTCTTGTCTATGGCAGGGGCGGCGCTGCTGCTCTCGGCGGATTTTCACATCAAGGCGATTGCAAGCCTGTTGCAGCTCTACACCGATGTGCCGATCGGGGCGCTGGAGGCCATGAACCAGGACATGCTTGTCCAGGCGCTCCTGTCTGCCTTCGGGCTCGCCATCATGCTGGCCTGGCCGTTCGTGGCTGTGAACCTCCTGTACAATATCTGCCTCGGCTTCATCAACAAGGCGCTTCCCTCCCTGATGGTTGCCTTCGTCGGCGCGCCACTGATGATCGGGGCGGGCATCATCCTGCTGGCCCTGTCGATCATGGGGATGCTGGTGGTGTGGGAGGGCCGGATACCTGATATCGTGGTCTGGCAGTGAGGTAGGCCATGGCAGAGCAGGACTCCGACAGCGGCGAAAAGGAATTTGAAGCCACCGAACAGCGACGCCAACAGGCGCGCGAAGAAGGTAATGTTCCGCAGTCGAAGGAAACCAATACGCTGGCGCTGATCGTCGGCACGATGGTGGCTGCGCTGGTTCTGCAGGTCGCTATTGGTGGCGCCGTATTCCAGGACTTCTCCTCCGTCCTGTATCATGCGGACGCCTTTTCCGATGACATCTTCAATTCCGGCGGCACGGAAACACGCAGCTGGCTGTCATCGACCCTGGTCAAGTTTGCGCCGATCCCGCTGATCCTTGCGGCGATTGTGCTTCTGTCGCTTGTGGCCCAGCGCTCGATCTCGTTCTCCGCCAAGAAGATCCAGGCAGACCCGAAGAAGCTGTCGCCTTTCGAAAACCTCAAGAAGAAGTATGGCGCGAAGGGCCTGCTGGATTTCCTCAAGGATACGGTGAAGCTGATCTTCGCCGCGACGCTGGCCATCGTCTTCCTTGTCCAGCTGGCACAGGACTATTACGCCTCCAGCGCGATCCAGCGCGGGCAGTTTGCTGAGTTCACTTTCAGCCAGGTTCTGAAACTGATCTTCTGGTTCCTCCTTTTCCAATTCGTTCTCGCGGCGATCGACCTGCCGCTACAGCGCCGCCTTCATGCCAACCAGCTGAAGATGAGCCGTGAGGAAATGAAAAAGGAGATGAAGCAGAGTGAGGGCGACCCGCAGCTGAAACAACAGCGCCGGCAGAAGGCCTCGCAGATCACACGCGGCCAGATGCTGACCAATGTGAAGGATGCGACGGTCGTCATGGTGAACCCTGAACACTATGCCGTGGCCCTGAAGTGGGATCCGGAATCCAGCAAGGCGCCGGTCTGTGTCGCCAAGGGGGTGGACCATCTGGCCGCCCGGATCCGCGAGATCGCAACCGCCAATAATGTGCCGATCTATCGCGATCCGCCTGCGACCCGCTCCATGTACAGCCTGGTTGAGGTCGACGAGGAAATCCGGCCTGAGCACTTCGCCGCTGTGGCCGCCGCGATCAATTTCGTCGAACGTATTCGCAAGCATATGGAGTAGGGGATGGCAGAGAAGGGTCCCCCTCTGAAAAAGCTCGTCGCCCTGAAGCGCCAGCGGGCCGAGCAGAACCTGTTGAGTATTCAGCAGGAGCTGACGGCTCTGATGACGGAGCTGAAGCGGCTTGAAACCGATCTTGCCGCGCTCAACGGGGAAGCGGGTGGGATCGAGACCCATATCCTGGCCTATGAGCATGGCTTTGCCCAGCGGCAGACCTGGGCGATCCAGGCCTGTCGGGCAAAAATTGCGGAGAAAGAGTCCGAGTATGCCGCTGCCCGTGAAGCTCTGAAGCGGGCCTTCGATTCAGAAGAACGCCTGCGCCGCGAGGACAAGCGGCCCTGACGGTGATGCTTGATCTTTGAGGCCCGGCTGGCCACAAGTCCGCCCATGCTCGATTATCGTTTTCCGTGGCCCCAATGATGGACTGGACCGACCGGCATTGCCGTGTCTTCCACCGGTGCCTGTCGAAGCGTGCGCTCTTGTGGACGGAGATGGTCACGGCGGATGCGGTGATCCATGGCGACCGTCAGCGGCTGATCGGGTATGATGATGTGGAACACCCGCTGGTCCTGCAGCTGGGCGGCAGCGAACCGGTCAAGCTGGCCGAGGCTGCTCGGATTGCGGAGGGCTTCGGCTATGATGAGGTGAACCTCAATTGCGGGTGCCCGTCAGAGCGCGTGCAGTCCGGCGCGTTCGGAGCTTGCCTGATGGCGGAGCCGGATCTGGTAGCCGATTGCGTTGCGGCGATGAAGGCGGCGGTTTCCATTCCGGTTACGGTGAAATGCCGTATTGCCATCGAGACCTGCCAGAGCGCGAGACCCTGTTCACCTTCATCGAGAAGTATCCGCGGCAGGCTGCAACGTGTTCACGGTCCACGCGCGCAAGGCCTGGCTGAAAGGTCTCTCGCCGAAGGAAACCGGGATATTCCGCCGCTCGACTATGAACTGGTCGCGGAGCTGAAAGCCGCCCGGCCTGACCTGACCCTCATTCTCAATGGTGGCATTCCGGACATTGCGGCGTGCACGGAACACCTGAAGCGGTTTGATGGTGTTCACGGTCCACGCGCGCAAGGCCTGGCTGAAAGGTCTCTCGCCGAAGGAAACCGGGATATTCCGCCGCTCGACTATGAACTGGTCGCGGAGCTGA
>LZQP01000015.1_pt1 | contig 28146 bp, 35 predicted proteins | sample 768551 | NCBI WGS metagenome assembly LZQP01 (sample SAMN05207184, study PRJNA324509) | oil field metagenome | isolation source: sample BH-FW-16 from oil reservoir | place: India: Bombay High | collected 2015-12-03
ATCTTGCGCTGCCGCAGCTTGATCGCGAGCTCATACCGGCTGTGCTCCCGGCGGGCCAACAGGCGCAGCGCTACCGAACGAGCCTGGTATTCCGGATCGTCATGTTTCTGATCTTTTGCCATACAGGCCCTTTCCGCGATGACTTGCAAAACGATAGACTTAGCGTCCCGGGGCACCCCCGCAAACACACTACCCGAAACAGACACCTGATCGGGCCGGAAGGCGGCTTCACGCCGGAGGAGCGCGACTGGCTTCGCGGGCGCGGCGATACACAGCCCGTCAGTCTTGGGCCACGTATCCTGCGTGCGGAAACGGCCGCCGTGGCGGCGCTGTCAGTGTGGCAGGCGCTAAAGGGCGACTGGCGCTAGTAGAACCAGCGCTTGATCGGTTTCGGCGAGGCGCCTTCCAGCGGCGCTTCCAGTCTATGGCGAGGCCAACGCGGTGGTTGATCTTGCCATCCCAGACCGGCTTCAGACCCACGGATTGCAGGACTTCAAACATGCGCTGGCCAATGGCGACGTTCTCTTCAGCAGACGCCGTTGCATCGGCAGCGCCGTAGCTGATGTAGAGGCTGCCGCTTTCCACGGCGCCTTCCGTGTCCTGCTGGTGAAAGAAGACATAGCCTTTCGCTTCCCGGCCGGACAGCTCCTGGAATTCGTCCATTTCGATACCGATTTCCGCAGCGCCGCATGTGCCGCAGCAGGTGAAGTGCTGACGCGCAACGATGTCTTCGTCCTCCAGCATGTCGAATGCCAGCTGCAGGCGATCAAAATCCGTGAGGACGGGCCAGCTTTCCTGGTCCTGTATGAGGGCCGATACAGCATGAATGAGGGCGTTGCGTACCTCGATCTGGCGATCACGGTCGGTCAATGGACTGCGGAAGTCCTGCGCGTAATCCAGCAGGATTTCCTCGATTTCCTCCAGCGGCTCATAGCCGCCACGAACGTGCAGACGAGCCACATTTTCAGGTCGTCGCGCTCATCGGTGGTCATCTTGGTCATCTGCGGACTCTCTAGGTAAACTAATTCGTGAGAATAACGCGGTTGGCGTTCAAGAGAAACAACCTTATCTGCAAGCCTCATTCTGGTTTGCGACAGGGGATTCTGGATGACCACGCCTACGTCGGACATCGACGAAACCTCACCGCGCATCGCGGGCAAGCATGAACTTGTCGAGTATCTGGAAGGTGGCAACAAGCCTGCTGCCGAATGGCGGATCGGGACGGAACACGAGAAATTCGGCTTCATACGCGAAAACCTCGCGCCGCTGCCTTATGAGGGCCGGGCCTCGGTCCTCGCCATGCTGGAAGGCCTGCGCGACCGGTTCGGTTGGGATCCGATCGAGGAAGGCGGCAAGCTGATCGGCTTGCAGCGCGACGGAGCCAGCGTCTCGCTGGAGCCGGGCGGCCAGTTCGAATTGTCAGGTGCGCCGCTGGAGACAATCCACCAGACCTGCACTGAGGTCGGGCGCCATCTTGAGGAAGTCCGCGAGATCGCTGACCCGCTCGGCATTTCCTTCCTGGGCTTGGGCGCGAGCCGCTGTGGAGCCTGGCGGAGACGCCGGTGATGCCCAAGGGGCGCTACCGGATCATGATGGAATACATGGACAAGGTCGGCCGTCTCGGCCGTCAGATGATGTTCCGCACCTGTACCGTGCAAACCAATCTCGACTTCGCTTCCGAAGCCGACATGGTGAAGAAGTTCCGCGTGGCGCTGGCGCTGCAACCACTGGGCACGGCGCTGTTCGCCAATTCGCCCTTTATGGAAGGCAGGCCAAATGGCTTCCTGTCCTACCGGTCGCAGATCTGGACCGATACCGACCCGGATCGCACGGGCATGCTTCCCTTCGTTTTCGAGGACGGCATGGGCTTCGAGCGGTATGTCGACTATGCTCTTGATGTGCCGATGTATTTCGTGCGCCGGGGCGGGAAGTATCTGGACGCGAGCGGCCTCAGCTTCCGTGACTTCATGGAAGGCAAGCTGGAAATCCTGCCGGGTGAACTGCCGGCCATGGATGACTTCGCAGACCACCTGTCGACGATCTTCCCGGAAGTGCGCCTGAAGCGTTTCCTGGAGATGCGCGGGTCGGATGCCGGCCCGTGGTCGCATCTCTGTGCCTTCTCGGCCTTCTGGGTGGGCTTGCTCTATTGTCCGGTCTGCCTTGATGGGGCCTGGGACCGCGTGAAGAACTGGACGGCGGCAGAGCGTGAGGCGATGCGCCAGTCTGTGCGGACCCTCGGCCTGAAAACGCCAATTCCGGGCGGGGCGACGATGCAGGACCTCGCCATGGAAATGCTGGACCTGGCTCGCATCGGCCTTAGCAACCGTAACAACCTTTCCGCATCGGGTGAGAACGAAACGGGCTACCTGTCCGGGCTGGACGAGATCGCCCGTTCCGGCAAGACGCCAGCCGAGCGCCTGCTGGAGCGTTATTACGGTCCATGGAACCGTGACGTGCGCCACGTTTTCACCGAACAGGCCTACTGAGGTACATCCTGCCCTGTTAAGTGCCCCGAAAAGCAGAAACTGCCTTGAGCGGCTGCTTACTGCATGGTCAAACTGCGCGCTTATGAGCTTCCCGTAATGTGGGCAGCCAGTTCGGTATGCGGCCGGGGAGGGCCTTATGGGTTTTTTAATATCGTCGTTGTTCTGGGGATCGTGATTACCGCGGTTACCTGCATTCCGGTATTCACGCAGATGCGGCAGCATCCGAAAGGGCTCCACATTCTGTTCTTCGCGGAGATGTGGGAGCGCTTTTCATACTACGGTATGCGCGGCCTCCTGATCTTCTATCTGACGCAGCACTTCCTGTTCGATGACAGTTTCAGTCAGGGCCAGTACGGCACCTATACGTCACTGGTTTACCTGCTGCCTCTGATCGGCGGTATGATGGCAGACCAGTTTCTCGGTACGCGCAAGGCAATTGCCTTCGGTGCCTTGCTGCTGGTGGCGGGGCACTTCCTGATGGGCGTGGAAGGCAAACCCGCTCAGCAGCAGATGACGGTGGACGGACAAGCTTATGTGTTCGACGCAACCGGCACACAGGCTGCACGCCGAGTAAGCCTGGACATTGGGGGACGCGATGCGCCTTCAATCCTCCGGTAGAGGAGGTCTCTGAAGGGCAGTGTACCTTGAGCGCAAACCAGAATGGCGATCTTGTCTTCGTCAACCTTCCTGAAACGGCTCCGCTTCCCTCAACCATTGCCAAGGCGGATTATTCGCTGGAGGTCATCAACCGTTCGCCGCTGTTTGTGAACATCTTCTACCTCGCCCTGGCCTTCATCATCATGGGTGTAGGCTTCCTGAAAGCGAACATCTCTTCCATCGTCGGTGAACTGTATAAGGATGGCGATCCCCGTCGTGATCCGGGGTTTACCTTGTATTACTATGGCATCAATCTGGGAGCCTTCTGGGCGTCGGTTCTGTGCGGTATCGCGGGCCAGACTTTTGGATGGTGGGCAGGTTTCGGCCTTGCCGGTGTCGGCATGGCGGTCGGCTGGCTGGTGTTCACCCAGCGCCGCCTCCTGTTCTTCCTGCCAGGTGAAAGCAACTTCCTGATCATGTCGGCTTGCCGCCAGATCCGGAGCGCCTGAAGAAGTCTTTCCTGGGTCCGCTGAACCTGGAGAATTTCATCTATCTGTGCGGTCTGATCGGCGTGGCTGTCGTTTGGTTCCTGGTGCAACGCCAGGAGTTCACCGGGGGCATGCTGGCGCTCGGCTTCATCCTGTTCGGTGGCTACATGATCTGGTTCATGGCGACCCAGTGCGATCGCAAGCAGATTGAAGAGCTTCTGCTTGCGATGGTGCTTATCGTTGGGGCGATCATCTTCTTCACCCTGTTCGAGCAGGCAGTTCCTCGATGAACCAGTTTGCCGAGCGGAATACGGCCCTGCCTAACAATGGTTCTTCACCGTGACGGCGGCGCAGACACAGAGTTTCAACGCCGGCTTCATCCTGCTGTTCGCGCCGGTCTTTGCGGGGCTCTGGTCTTGGCTGGGGCGGATGAACAAGGATCCGAACACGGTCCTGAAATTCGGTCTGGCACTTGGTCAGGTCGGGCTAGGCTTCCTGATCCTCGGCTGGGGGGTGATGTTTGCCAATGAGGATTACAAGGTCCCTCTGATCTTCCTGGCGCTGGCTATATGTTCCACACAACTGGTGAACTCTTCCTGTCACCCGTGGGGCTTTCGGCGATTACCAAACTGTCGCCCATGAAGGTTGTTTCCTTCATGATGGCAGGCTGGTTTCTGGCTTCGGCCGCTGCGCAATATGTCGCCGGGATCATTGCCCAGCTGACCGCGAGCGAAACCGTCGCCGGGCAGGTGCTGGATCCGGCCAAAGCACTGGCAACCTACCAGGATGTCTTCACGATGATCGGTTGGTGGGGCGTTGGGCTGGGCGTTCTGTTCGCTGTGACGAGCTTCTGGCTGAAGCGTCTCGGTCACGGCAAGGCGGGTAATCTCAGCCATGCTATGGCGGTTGAGGCGGGTGGCCCACGCGTTGAGCGGTCTGAATAGGACTTCGCTCAGAACGTTAATCAGTAAGGGCGGCTGGATGGCCGCCCTTTTTTGTTTTCTGATCCAGAGGTGTAGGGCTTCAATTATATGGAGGAATGAACGGGTCGATTGGCAAGCCACGCTTCAGCCAGCCTTCACCGGACTCATCATTGCCGAGCATGCCTTCCCGGATATCGAAGACATGCGTGAAGCCAGCCTTCTCAAGAACGTTGGCTGCTTCCCTGGAGCGGTCTCCCGTGCGGCAGATGACGGCGATGGGCTGGTCGAGGTCGCCGAGAACCGCGCCACGCGCCTGGGCAATGAAGTCCCGGTCTTTGGCATTGATGCCGTGGCTGTCGCGGGGCAGGCCGGTCATGGCCCATCCGTCGGGGTGCGGACGTCTACGACGACCAGGTCGCCGCGCTGAACCATCTGCCAGGCGGAATCTGCAGGCAGGGTACCCGGCTCGGCAAGTGCAGGAGCTGCCAGAAACGTTGCCCCAAGAAGGCGCCCATCAGGAATCGCATTGTGTCACCGTCCTCTACTGATCGGGCACACGAACGAATCCGTCTGCATCCCTCTGCCGATTGTGGCCAGAACGTGGCAAAATGAATCCGGGCCTTCAAGCCCCAACACCCGGATGTGACAGCAATTTTAGCCAGCGCCGCCCACGGTCAGGGCACCCACTTTGAGGGTTGCTGTCCGACGCCCACAGGTACGGACTGGCCAGCCTTGCCGCACACGCCGACGCCGTCATCCATGGCGAAGTCATTGCCGATCATGGAGACCTGCTGCAGCACGGTCGGGCCATGGCCGATCAGGGTGGCATTCTTGACCGGCGCGACGACCTTGCCGTCTTCGACGAGGTAAGCCTCGGTGCACTGGAAGACAAAATTGCCGGACGTTATGTCGACCTGGCCGCCGCCGAAATCGACCGCCCACAGGCCGCGCTTGATGGAGGAGACGATTTCCTGCGGGTCCTTGTCGCCGCCCAGCATGACCGTATTGGTCATGCGCGGCATGGTCTGGGCCTCATAGCTTTCGCGCCGGCCATTGCCGGTCGGCTGCTGGCCCATCAGGCGGGCGTTCAGCCGGTCCTGCATATAGCCCTTCAGAATGCCGTCCTCGATCAGCACCGTGCGCTGGGTCGGCGTGCCTTCATCGTCAAATGAGAGGGAGCCGCGGCGGGCCTCGATGGATCCGTCGTCGATGACAGTGACGCCTTTGGCTGCCACCTGCTCGCCAATGCGGCCGGCATAGACGCTGGTGCCCTTGCGGTTGAAGTCGCCTTCGAGGCCATGTCCGACTGCTTCGTGAAGCAGCACAGCGGGCCAGCCTGGGCCTAGGACCACTTCCATCTCACCCGCCGGGGCAGGGATGGACTGGAGGTTCACTGAGGCTTTGCGGATCGCGCGGCGGACCATGTCCTGCCAGCGTTCGGGGCGGATCCAGTCCTCATAGGCTGCCCGCCCGCCTGCGCCGGTTCCCGCAGATTCGCGACGGCCATTCTCTTCAAGCGTCACGGAGACGTTGAGGCGGACGAGGGGGCGGATGTCGGAAAGACAGCGCCATCCGGGCGGAGAATGTCGACTTCGGTATGGCTGCCTGACAGGGAGACCGAGACCTGTACAACGCGCGGATCCGCTCGCCCGTGCCCAGGCATCGATTTCAGCGAGCAGGCCGGTTTTATCGAGAGTCCGGTGCCGCTGTCGGTCGATTGGCTGATACAGGCGGCGGTTGGTCGGCACAGGCCAGCCGCCAGTTTTCCAGAATAGCCGCGCTTGGCCTCAGAGGCCGTCGAGGCGGCCCGGCGGATGGCATCCAGTGACAGTTCAGAGGCATAGCCCGAGCCTTGGGCCTCGCCAGCCACCACGCGCAGGCCAAAGCCCTGATCTGTGTCGAAGGCTGCTGATTTGAGGCGGCCATCATCGAAGACGAAGCTCTCCGACCGGGAGCGTTCGACGTAAAGGTCACCATCGTCGCCGCCGCGCACGGCGTCTGCGAGGATTTCGGTGGCCTGGCGAAGATCGAAGGGAAGCGCGTTATCAGTCATTCAGATAGATGCGCGTCCATGGCGGGGGCGGCAAGGGGCCAACGTGTGGTTTCCCTGCGCGGCAAAGAGAGAAACAAGAGGGTTCAGTTGGAGACGGTGAACCGTGTCAGTTGCCATTTGGCACGTTCGAACTCCGGATTGAGTTCCACACACTTCTGGAAGTCTGCATAGGCGCCTGCCAGATCGCCCGTATTCTCTCGGGCAATGGCCCGGTTGTAATAGGCGGCGTAAAGTTCCTGGCTGTTGAGTTCTATCGCCTTGTCGAGAGAGACAAGGGCTGAGTCGAAATCCTTGAGGAAAATGTGGGCCGCCCCTTCATTGAGCCATACAGCCCCAAGATCCGGCCGCAAATTCTTGGCGACGCCATAGTCTGCCAAAGCCGCCTCGTATTTACCGGCCCGCATGCGCAGCACGCCGCGATTCGTATAGGTCGCGGCACGGTTTTCCGTTTTCATCATCTCGGCTTCGATGGCTTTGGTGCAGATTTTCTCCCCCTCCTGGGTGGAGACCTTGGCGTAGAGCGCGGCTTCGTAGCAATCGCGGGCGATTCCACCGCCAATGACCGAGACCTGTGCGGATGCGGCAGGGACGGAAAGGCTGAGGAAACTGACGGCTAGCAGGGCGAGTCTGATCATGTTGTCCTCCGGCATGACAGGTTCATGTAGGGACAGTTTATCACCTATACGATGAAGCGACGACAGGCTGCGACAATATTGAACGCGGAAAGAGGTAGGTTGCGGCAAATACGTATTGTAGATACAGGGGCAGAGATTCCAACGAGACGAGGATTCCTTCGTGCGACACATTCTTGCCGCTCTTAGCGCAGCGTTGTTCGCCGCTCCGGCTTTTGCTGCCATTCCGCGCGATGGCGCGCTGGGTATGCAGCCTGCCGCGACGCGTATTGCCGAGCGTATCCACCATTTCCACACATTCCTGCTGTGGATCATCATTCCCATTACGATTTTTGTTCTGGTGCTACTGCTCTATGTGATGGTGCGCCACAATTCGCGTTCGAACCCGACGCCGCGCAAGTTCAGCCACAATACGCTGATCGAGGTGATCTGGACGGTTGTGCCGGCCCTGATCCTGGTCGCGATTGCCAGCCAGTCCTTCCCGAACCTCTACTATCAGGACGTTCCGCCGAACCTGCAGAAGGTTCAGGACAAGGCGAACAAGCTGCTCGCGGATGGCAAGTCCGGCGAATATGAGCGCTTCACGAAAGAGTATAACCCGGAAGCGGCTGCCAAGGGCTTTGTGAACGTCAAGGCGCAGGGCAACAGTGGAACTGGACCTACACCTATCCGGATATCACGGATGATGCCGGCTACCCGCTGGAGTTTGTGTCGAACCCGCTTCAGGTCGGCCTGTCTACGGACTCCAAGGAAGGCGTACGCAACCTGTCGGTTGACTATCCGATGGTTGTTCCGGCCGGCCGCTATGTCCGTTATTACACGGCCGCTGCCGACGTGATCCACTCGTTTGCCGTGCCGGCTTTCGGCATCAAGACGGACGCTGTGCCGGGCCGCCTGAATGAGGGCTGGTTCCTGGTCGACGAGCCGGGCGTCTACTACGGTCAATGCTCTGAGCTTTGCGGTGTGAACCACGCGTTCATGCCGATCGAAGTCCGGGTTGTGCCGCAGGAACAATTCGACCGCTGGGCGCAGCTGATGCTGGCTGGCGAGTATGATGCTGCGACCGCTTCGGTGCAGAGCATTGCGTCCATCGAGCCGGCGACGAAATACGCCGCGATCACCGAATAATCCCGAGAGAGAAGAGTACGTCCCATGCCTATGGATGAAATCGCCCTCGACCACGCCCACGACGATCACGACCACAAGCCTGGTTTCTTCAAGCGTTGGCTGTTTTCCACCAACCACAAGGACATCGGCACGCTGTACCTGATCTTCGCGATGATCGCGGGGATCGTCGGTTACACGCTCTCCGGTCTGATCCGCTGGGAACTTGCTGAGCCGGGTATCGGCGTGCTGACGCGCTTCGTTGCCGGTGAAGGCGATGTGGCAATTCAGAATGCCAAGCATTTCTATAACGCGGTTATCACCTATCACGGCCTGATCATGATCTTCTTCATGGTGATGCCGGCCCTGATCGGCGGATTCGGCAACTGGTTCGTGCCGCTCATGATCGGTGCGCCGGACATGGCCTTCCCGCGGATGAACAACATCTCGCTCTGGCTGACGGTTGCGGCCTTCATTCTGGCCTGTATTTCGATGACAATCCCGGGCGGTTCGGCAGGGAACGCTTCGCTGGGGGCTGGGTTCTCTATCCGCCGCTGTCGTCGACGACCGGTCACCCCGGGCCTGCGATGGATGTGCTTACCCTGTCGCTGCACGTCGCAGGTATTTCCTCGATCCTGGGCGCCATCAACTTCATCGTCACCATCCTGAACATGCGTGCGCCGGGTATGACCCTGCACAAGATGCCGCTGTTCGCCTGGGGCGTTCTGGTGACGGCTGTTCTTCTGCTGCTGTCCCTGCCGGTTCTCGCTGCTGCCCTGACCATGCTGCTGACCGACCGTAACTTCGGTTCGCAGTTCTTCAATCCGGCTGGCGGTGGTGATCCGGTCATGTTCCAGCACCTGTTCTGGTTCTTCGGTCACCCTGAAGTGTACATCATGATCCTGCCGGCTTTCGGCATCATCAGCCACATCGTCTCAACCTTCTCGAAGAAACCGATCTTCGGTTACCTCGGCATGGCATATGCCATGGTTTCGATCGGCGTCATCGGCTTCGTCGTGTGGGCGCACCACATGTACACGGTCGGCATGGACGTGGATCTGAAGGCCTACTTCGTGGCTGCAACCATGGTCATCGCGGTGCCGACGGGTATCAAGATCTTCTCCTGGATCGCCACGATGTGGGGCGGCTCCATTGAGTTCAAGGTCCCGATGCTCTGGGCGATCGGCTTCATCTTCCTGTTCACCGTTGGTGGTGTGACCGGCGTTGTGCTGGCCAATGCCGGCATCGACCACTCCCTGCACGACACCTACTATGTGGTGGCGCACTTCCACTACGTGCTGTCGCTGGGTGCTGTGTTTGGTCTCTTCGCCGGCTGGTACTACTGGTTCGAGAAGATGTTCGGCATCAAGTACAACGGCTTCCTCGGTGGCCTGCACTTCTGGCTGATGTTCATCGGTTCGAACGTCCTGTTCTTCCCGCAGCACTTCTTGGGTCTGCAGGGCATGCCGCGCCGCTACATCGACTATGCTGATGGCTTCGCCACCTGGCACCAGATCTCGTCGATCGGCTACGCCATCACCATGGTTGCCACGCTGGTCTTCTTCATCGGTCTGGCTGAGGCGCTGATCCGCCGCCGCAAAGGTGTTGGCAATCCGTGGGGCGAAGGTGCCACGACGCTGGAATGGACGCTGTCTTCTCCGCCGCCGTTCCACCAGTTCAATGAACTGCCGCACGTTACGACCAAGGGCGGTCACTAAGCTCTGACCGACTGAATCACTCAATCGCAGCGGCCTCTCGTTCCACGAGGGGCCGTTCGCATTCGGAAGCCCCGGAAAAGGACCTGTCTCCTGTGAACATGCGCCTGCCCATTGTGATCGGTATGTATGCCTTCATCGTGGTGTTCCTGCCGCGTAACCCGGCCATCGACCGGATGTTCGACAAGGTGCGTACGATTGATCCCAACATCGCAATCACTGTGTCAGTCATTGCTTTGGCTGCGGGCTGCCTTGGGCTGTGGATATTGTGGCGTCAGCCGAAGGGCCTGTTGCGGACGAAACCAAGCCGGAAGCTCGTGATTGTAAACTCCGGCCTGGTCGGCATCGTGTTCGCTGGCGTCTTTGATGTCATGCAGCGCCTGTCCGGTGCCGCGACAGACCTGATCAGCATCATTCTGGTACCAATTGCGTTCATGATTGCTGAAGGCACCTATCTGGCACTCGAATGGCGCCTGAACCGCAAATTTGATAAGGAATGATCCGCGCCAAGGGCTTTGAGGCCCAATTGTCGCGCTGACAGCGCCGCCCCACCAACCCATACCAAATACTTCTGACCGGACCTGAAATGACCGACGCCCCCGCCACCCCGGAAAAACGCTATGGCACTGCCGGTGACTATGTGCAGCTGTTGAAGCCGCGCATCATGATGCTGGTTGTTTTCACGGCTGTGGCTGGCCTCATCGCCGCGACGGGTGTGACGGGACAGACAATGCATCCGCTGATGGCCGCGATCGCCGTGCTGGCTGTCGCGCTTGGCTCCGGTGCGGCTGGGGCAATCAACATGTGGTACGATTCCGATATCGACCAGGTGATGACCCGCACGTCGACCCGGCCGATCCCCTCGGGAGCTGTCCCGCGCGAGGAAGCGATCGCGATGGGCATGATCATGAGCGGAGTTTCGGTTCTGCTCATGTGGCTCGCCTCGAACTGGCTGGCTGCAGCACTGCTGGCATTCTCGATCTTTTACTATGGTGTGATTTACACGATGTGGCTGAAGCGCTCGACGCCACAGAACATCGTGATCGGTGGTGGCGCCGGGGCGTTCCCGCCCGTCATCGGCTGGGCGGCTGTCACCGGAAACACCCCGCTGGACGCATGGATTCTTTTCGCCATCACATTCTTCTGGACGCCGCCACACTTCTGGGCGCTGAGCCTTTTGGCGCATTCGGAGTATGAGAAGGCCGGTGTGCCGATGCTGCCGGTGACGCATGGTGCCAAGCGACCCGCCTCCAGATGCTGGTCTACACAATCGTTCTGGCCGCGGTATCCATGACACCGCTTGTTACTGGTTTGGGCGGGTGGATCTACGGCGTGGTGACCGGGGGCTGAATATTGCCTTCCTGTATTATGCGCTGCGCGTCTGGCGGTCCCATGCTGGGGACGATGGTGCGCCGGCAGCGGATCAGAAGCTTGCCCGCAGCATGTTCCTGTTTTCGATCCTGTACCTGTTCCTCGTATTCGCCGCATTGATCGTGGAGCATGCAGCCGGGCTGCACTTCCCGGTAGGAGGCCTGTAAATGAGCAATGACGATCTGAAACCGGGGGAAGAGCGTTTTCCGGAACCGGCGCATCTGGATGCAGCACATCTTGTCGCCCAAAGGCGTCGTAATATCTGGCTCGGACTGGCGCTTCTGGGATTCGTTTTCCTGGTTGGCCTGACGACTTTCATCCGTTTGAGCGGCTCGGAAGAGAACCAGGCCAACTTCTATTACAATATGAACCAGAGCGGGGGGACGCAGAAGCGCCCGCCTTGCCACCAGGTATGACACCGGACCAGGCTGCACCACCGCCGAATCTGTCTGTGGAGCCGGTGTTGGAAGAAGATGTGATCGTAGAAGAGGAGGCGCCTGAGCAATGAAGCTTTCCAACGCCAAAGTCGCGGGAATTTCGCTGGCCGTCTTTACGGGCATGCTCGGGCTCGGCTTCGCGGCAAAGCCACTTTACAACAGCTTTTGTGCGGTGACGGGCTACGGCGGCACGACACGTATTGCGACTTCTGCACCGAAAGAGATCATCGACCAGACCATCACCGTGCGTTTCGATACGAATGTGGCGGACACGGCGCTGGAATTTCAGCCCCTGCAGCGCTCTGAAGATGTCAAATTGGCCAGCATGGTCTTGCTTTTTTGAGGTTTCCAATCCAACGGACGAGGAAATCCATGTCATCGCGGCCTATAATGTGACACCGCATTATGCCGGGAAGTATTTCAACAAACTGGAGTGTTTCTGTTTCGACGAGCGGGTGATTGCCCCGCACGAGACCAAGAAGCTTCCGGTCGTCTACTTCATCTCACCAGACATGGCGGACGATCACGTGGCCGACCAGCTGGAGACCATAACGCTCAGCTACACTTTCTATGAAAGTTCCAAGTATAACGGTCCAAAGACTCAGGCATCCACAGGTGCGGCGAATTCAGCCACGGGCGGCTGAAACTGTTGCACTTCCGGTGCAGAGCAGTCTAAACAGCTCAGAGATTCTAGGGATATAAATCAAGGGGTCCGCCAGACATGGCTCACGGCGAAGTCAAACACGATTATCATCTGGTCAACCCGTCACCGTGGCCGCTTCTCGGCTCGTTGTCGGTCGTTGTGCTGGCGCTTGGCGGCGTCAATTTCATGAAGGGCCTTTTCGGCATGGAAAAGGGCACTTGGTGGCTGATGGCGGTTGGTTTCGCCATGGTCCTCTGGGTGATGGTCGGCTGGTGGCGCGAAGTCATCAAGGAAGGCGTTGCGGGCGACCATACTCCGGTTGTGACGATCGGCCTTCGCTATGGCATGATCCTGTTCATTGCCTCGGAAGTGATGTTTTTCGTTGGCTGGTTCTGGAGCTTCTTCGAATTTGCCATCTTCCACGGCGCTCGTGTTGGGGAGAACTGGGATGCTGCGAACCCGCTGTTCGCGGACGCCCTGTCCAAGTTCAAGGACTGGCCCCCGGTCGGCGTTGAGACATTCGATCCGTTCCACCTGCCGCTTATCAACACGTTGATCCTGCTTCTGTCCGGCACCACAGTGACTTGGGCACACCATGCTCTGCAGCATGATGATCGTTCTGGCGCGAAGCTTGGTCTTCTTGTGACGATCATTCTGGGCATGTGCTTCAGCGCGCTGCAGGTTTTCGAATACTCCCACGCGCAGTTCACCTTCGACGGAACGCTCTATGGGTCTGCCTTCTTCATGGCGACCGGCTTCCACGGTGCGCACGTCGTGATCGGTACGATCTTCCTGATGGTCTGCCTGATCCGTCTGATGATGGGCGGCATGTCGGCCAAGAAGCACCTCGGCTTCGAATTCGCAGCCTGGTACTGGCACTTCGTGGACGTGGTCTGGCTGTTCCTCTTCGCCTTCGTATACGTGACGCCGTACCTCGCTCTGGGCGCCGGGCACTAGACGGCCGCGCGAACCACGCGCAGACTTTCAAGGGCCCGCCGGCGCGCATACGCCCGGCGGGCTCTGCTTATTCGGGCAGGGACGTTCCCTGCAGCTGAAAGGGCCGAAGATGTATTTTCGTCCGTATCCCGTGATGACCGTGCTGACGCTGATAAGTCTTGGTATTCTTATCTGGCTCGGCAACTGGCAGTATGGGCGCTTCATCCAGAAGATGGAAATCGACAGGCAGACGCCAGACTGGACCGTGCTGGATGGGGAGGTCGTGCCTGATAGTGAGGTGCTCGCTTACTACTATGTAGAGGGGCAATCGGGCTGGATGCGCGTTGTTGCGGTCGATACAGGGGAGGCTGTCGTCTACACGCCGGTAGAGGTCGTTCAGCAGATCAATCCGCCTGAAGTCTGCACCGGAGAGGGATGCGCTGCCGGCCGCCTGTCAGCCCGTGGCATCTACAAGCCGGCATTCAAGCGCAATGCTTTCACCGCGGCGGATGACACCGACAAACGGGTTTTCTATGTCCTGGACCCGATGGAATTTTCCACGCTGCTTCCTGAGGCGATGGTGCCGCGTGTCGCTGAGAATGTGTTCGAACCGGAGGTGATCCGCTTCGTTTCCGAGAACGGGCCCTATCTCATCGACAATCCTTATGCACGGCTGCGCCTGGATGACGAATTGCCGCCACAGCGGCATTTTGGGTATGCGATCACCTGGTGGGGGCTGGCCATGGCGCTGATCGGCGTATATCTCGCCTTCCATCACCAGAAGGGACGGTTGAGGTTCCGGAACGAGGGACAATCGTGAGTATATTTCGACCCGGGGCCAGGCTCCGTCTACAGATTTTGCCGGCGCATGTCTGGCCGGTCTTGCGCCAGATGGCGGTCTATATGTGCCGGAGAGCTTTCCGCAGATTGCCCCGCCCGCAAAGGGCGAGAGCTATCATGAAATGGCGGCCCGGATCCTGTCGGCCTTCGCGGGCGATGCGATCCCGCTGGAAGACCTGAAACCTCTGTGTGCGCGCGCCTATGGCAGCTTCGCGCACCAGTGCGTCGCTCCACTTACCCAATGGCGGCCGGATGCTTGGCTGATGGAGCTGCATCATGGGCCGACGCTGGCCTTCAAGGACGTTGCGATGCAGATCATCGCGCAGATTTACGACTACCTTCTGGGCAAGTCGGGTCAGCGCATGATGATCGTCTGCGCGACATCCGGTGACACGGGCGGTGCAGCCGCAGCCGCATTCGCCGGGGCAAAACATGCTGACCTGGTGATCCTGCACCCGCATGGGCGCATCTCTCCGGTGCAGCGCATGTTCATGACGACGACCGGCGCATCGAACATTATCAACCTCGCGCTCGATGGCGATTTCGACGATTGCCAGGCGATCGTGAAGGATATGTTCGGTGACCGGGAATTCGTGGACCGGGTCCATCTGTCCGGCGTCAACTCGATCAACTGGGCGCGTGTCGCAGCGCAGTCTGTTTATTACGCCACTGTCCAGGCCGCGCTGGGTGGCCCGCTACGCTTTGTCGTGCCGAGCGGTAACATGGGCGATGCCCTTGCGGGTTATGTAGCGGCGCGCTGCGGTCTCCTGAGCGGCGGCTTCGAAGCCGTATGTGCCGTGAATGCCAATGATGCGCTGGCGCGCCTCTTCAATACGGGCGTCATGTCCCGTGCTTCTGCTGTTGCAACACCCAGCCCGGCCATGGATATCTCCGTGCCATCCAACTTCGAGCGCCTGTTGTTCGAGATGACTGGCCGTGATGCAGACGCCGTGCGCACCACCTATGACACCTACAAGCAGGCTGGTGAGGCGCCTCTGCCAACTGAGGCGGTATCGCGTCTGAAATGTTCGGGCCTGTCGGCTGCGTCTGTCAGCAATGACGAGACGATGGCGAGATGAGACGCTTCGAGGAAGAAACTGGCTGGCAAATTTGTCCGCACACGGCCGTTGGGACATTCCAGGCACGCCGTTTGCCGGAAGCTGATGTGAAAACGGTTGTTCTCGCAACAGCGGCCGCCGCGAAGTTCCCGGAGACTGTGGAAGAGGCAACTGGCCGCAAGCCGGTCATGCCCGCGCGTGCGGAAGTCCTTTACGAGCGTGAGGAAGTGTTCGAGCGGATGGAGCCTTCGCTTGCCGCTGTCCGGGTACGGATCGAACAGCATGCGGGGCGGAGCCGATAGGATGTCGCCACCCCTGCGCGAAACGCTGGTCACGACGGAGAGGCTGATGCTCGCTCCGCCGTTCAAGGCGGACTATGCGGAGTGGGCTGACTTGCGGGAGCGCAGCCGGGCGCATCTGGAGCCATGGGAACCGATCTGGCCTGCGGATGCGCATAGCAAAGCGGATTGGGGACGGCGCCTGAAGGCCTGGCATGGGAGCTGGCGAAACGGCCGGGCGCATGTGTTCTTGATCCGCCGGCAGACTGACAATCGCCTCGTAGGCGGTATCTCGATCACGAATGTCCGGGCTTGGCCAGCGCAGGCGGCAAACCTCGGCTACTGGATCGGTGCGGAGTACGAGGGCAATGGGTACATGCGTGAGGCTGTAAGCACGCTGTGTGCCTGGGCCTTCGAAATTTTGGGGCTCTGGCGGATCGAGGCCGGTACGCTGCCAAACAATGAACGTTCGCAGCGCGTGCTTACGTCCGTCGGCTTTGAGCGGGAAGGTTATGCCCGGGACTATCTGGAGATCGGCGGGAGGCGTGAAGATCACGTACTTTTCGCTCTCGTCAGGCCGGGCCGGTAGCGTTAGTTTCCCTGATCATGGCGCAAACTTCCGAGATAAGCCCCCAGGGCAACTGGCACTGGAATACTCCGGCAAGGCGCCTTTCGATTGAGGTCCCTCGTGGTTCTGTTTTCTCGGAACTCTCGGGTGACTGGTCTATCGATGCGCTGGAGCAGATGCTGGAGGGTCTCAGCCGTGGTCGCCTGGAACGGGCATTCGATGCGGGGGAGGGACCGGTACGCTGCAATCTACGCCTGTCGAGCGGACGAGGGGTGCATCTGGTCGGTGCCTTCGTTGATGATGCCGAAGCGCGGGGCATGTTGCTGACTGGCGATGACCTGCAGGAAATTGACCCATCCGACCTGAACCCCGGGCCCGATCTGGCGCCTGTGTTTCAGCCCATCGTGTCTTTGCGCAATGGCAGGTAGCTGGATTTGAAGCGCTCGCGCGATGGGATGATGGCGGTTTGACCTCTCCGCCAAGCCGTTACGAAGACGAGGCGCTAGCGTCAAACATGCTGATCCGCTCAGCTGAGGCATTGGCCCGCCTGCGGGAAGTGACCCGGCGCGATGACCTGTTCATGCATGTGAACCTGACCGCCCGAGATCTCGCTCGGGGCACACTGCCGGCGCTCGTGGAAGCCCTCATCAATGGCTACAATCTGCCGGACCGGTCGATGAAGATCGAGTTGACCGAACAGGCCGCCCTGCGCGACGCGGACTTTGCCTTGTCTGCGGCGCTGGCGTTGAAAGCTGTCGGTGCCGGGCTCGTGCTGGATGATTTCGGGACCGGGCACTCTTCCTTCGCCTGGCTGGCGGACTTGCCGGCGGACAGTCTGAAGATCGACCATGGCCTGACGCGGCGCCTTGGTCAGCATCGGACCGACACGATCCTTTCCACCATCACTTTGCTGGCAAGCCGTCTGGGCATGACCAGCACGGCCGAAGGCGTGGAACACAAGGAAGATGCCGGCCGCCTTCGTGCCCTTGGCTTCGATCATGTTCAGGGCTTTGCTTTCGCCCGGCCGATGGACATTGAATCTGCCATCCGCTTCATGCGGTACTGACCGGGACGCTATTCAGGCGTTACCAGGGTCCACCTGTAATCTGCCGCTATCAATGCCCAGGCGGCCCAGGGCATGACGCCACTTCTGCTCATGCGCGCTTGAGAAAATGAGTTCCGGGTCGAGATCGCAGACCAGCCAGGCATTTTCCGCAAGCTCCGATTCCAGTTGCCCGGCGCCCCAGCCGGAATAGCCAAGTGCCAGCACACTGCGTCGTGGCGGATGAGCTGACCCCATAGCGTGCAGAATGTCCCGCGTGGCGGTCATGCAGATGTCGCCCTCGACGGGCAGGCTGGCGCCTTCATTGAAGACGTCGTCCGTATGTAGCACGAAGCCCCTGTCAGAACTGACCGGCCCGCCATCCAGCACGAACGTGTCCGGCACATCCGCTTCGATGGGAACGTCGAGTTGCTCAAACAGCTGCGGCAAGCGCAGATGCTCCATCGGCTTGTTGAGCACGATGCCCATCGCAAATTCCGGCGAATGGGCACACACAAGAATGACGGATCGCGCGAAACGCGTGTCGCCGATGCCGGGAAGGGCGATCAGGAGCTTGCCTGTCAGGTCTGTGTCCATGGTGCGCGGAGTTCCTTCAGAACCAAGGCTGGGCCATCCCGGCAGGTTTGGCAAGGGCGAGGACTCCTTGCTTCACAGCGGCGGGCACTCTATCTCCTTGGTCAAACCTGCAGGGAGAAAAGCAGATGAGCATCAAGGTCGGTGACAAGCTTCCGGAAGCAACTTTCATGGAAATGACTGCAGACGGCCCCACGCCGCGTACAACGGCAGACGTTTTCGGCGGCAAAACCGTCGCGCTCTTCGCCGTTCCGGGGGCCTTCACGCCGACTTGTTCCGCAAAGCACCTGCCGGGCTTCGTCGAGAAGCTGGATGAGCTGAAAGGCAAAGGCGTGGATGATGTTGTCTGCACCTCGGTCAACGATGTGTTCGTTATGGGCGCCTGGGGGAAGAGCGCCGGTGCAGATGGCAAGGTGCGCATGCTGGCGGATGGCAATGGTACCTTCGCGAAGGCACTGGGCCTGGAAATGGACGGATCCGGCTTCGGCATGGGTCAGCGTTCGCAACGCTATTCCATGATCGTGAAGGATGGCGTCGTCTCGGAGCTCAATGTCGAGCAGGGCGGCGAATTCAAGGTATCCAGCGCCGACTACATGCTCGGACAACTCTGATTTAATTGGCGTAACGCCTTTTAACCAATTTAGCAGATGATCGGCGTGCTTGGGGACGGGCACGCCGATTTTGCTTCGTTTTTATTGAAAAACGGCAAACCCTCCCCACCTTTCAGGTGTGCAATAAAGGAGAGGGACTCAATGGAACCGTTTTTTGCTGTGATCGTGCTGATCTTCGTGGTCGCGATCATCGGGCTGGTATCGGCGTTCAAATTCGTACCGCAGGGCTATAATTTTACGGTTGAGCGGTTTGGGCGCTACACGAGGACCCTGACCCCAGGCTTGTCCGTTATCACGCCTTTCATCGACCGGATTGGCCGGAAGATGAACATGATGGAGACCGTTCTCGACGTTCCCCAACAGGAAGTCATCACCAAGGACAACGCGATGGTGTCCTGTGATGCGATCGTGTTCATCCAGGTTATTGACCCGGTCGCGGCTGCGTATGAGGTCAACAATCTCCACCATGCCATCCAGAACCTCGCCCTGACGAACATTCGTACCGTGGTTGGCTCCATGGATCTCGACGAGGTCCTGTCGAACCGCGACGACATCAACGCCCGTCTGCTGAGCGTGATCGACGCGGCAACCAATCCCTGGGGCGTGAAGGTCACCCGGATCGAGATTGCGACCTCAGCCCGCCAGCCGACATTACGGAAGCCATGGCACGCCAGATGAAGGCTGAGCGTCTGAAGCGTGCGGAGATCCTGACGGCCGAAGGTGACAAGCAGTCCGCCATTCTCAAGGCAGAGGGCCAGAAGCAGGCTCAGATCCTTGAAGCCGAAGGCCGCCGCGAAGCTGCCTTCCGCGATGCCGAGGCCCGCGAGCGTGCCGCTGAAGCGGAAGCAAAAGCTACGGCCATGGTGTCGGAAGCCATCGCGCGTGGTGACGTCAACGCGATCAACTACTTCCTCGGCCAGGCCTATGTCGAAGCGTTCGGCAAGCTGGCGACGTCCAACCAGCAGAAGACGGTCATCATTCCGGCCGAGTTCTCCAGCATTATCGGCGCGATCGAAGGCATCAAGGGCCTGACTGGGGCGGTCAAGGATGGCGGCAGCAAGCCACAATCCGGCGCCGTACCGCCGACGCGCTCGTAACGCTTGCCAGCTTCCGGTGCCCTGCAATCAAACGGGGCGCCGGAAAGATGACCCTGCTCTCAGGAGAAACATAATGTTGGAAGAACTCTTCACTCACCTGACCGTCTGGCACTGGCTGGCGCTTGGCCTTCTCTTGTTCGGCATCGAGATGATGACCGGGACGTTCGACCTGCTAATGATTTCTATCGCCGCCTGGACGACGGCTGTTTTCGCCTGGCTTGCGCCAGACAGCCTGACGAACTGGCAGGGGCAGGTCCTGTTCTTCGGTGCGGCATCCGTGGCCCTGTTCGTACTGGGCCGCACGGTGCTCTCCGGTATGCGCAAGACGACGCCGGAACATCCCACACTGAACAAGCGGATGGACAGCCTGGTCGGCCAGCGAGGCGTTGCTGCGTCGGACTTCTCGGTCGCCGGACAAGGGCGCGTGAAGATCGGCGATACGGTCTGGGGCGCCGAAACGGTCGACGGCTCAGAGGTCATCCATAATGGTGATGTGGTTGTGGTCGAGGGCACGCGGATGAACACGGCCCTCGTCCGAAGAAGTGCTTGAGCTGGGCTGTCAGTGCCCCGTCTCGATGAAGGCGCGCACATCGTTTGACAGTTTGGTGCCGTCGGACTCTTTGAGGTACATCATATGCCCGGCGTCATAGTAGTCGAACTGGACACGGTCCAGAACAACGCCGTTCTGATACATCGCCATCTCGGCACCGAAGAACGGGGTGGCAAGATCGTACCAACCTGAGGCGAGCAGGACCTTCAGGTCCGGGTTTTCCCGCATACCTTTGCCAAGCCAGGGCGTGACGTTCACATAAGCCGGCCAGCCCTGCTCATTCATGCTCCAGTTCCATTGTGAACCCGGCTCACCCGTCAGAACTTTGTAGGGACGGGTGAAGTCCACTTTCAACTCGCGGGTCAGGTAATCATTGATCGCGGCGACATAGGCCGTATCCATTCCGTAGCCGGACGGATCGTTCTCCGGCGTATCTGCCGTGCCTTCGCTGTCGACCCCTTTGTAGCGCCCGTCGAAACGGCCGACCGTGTAGCCTTCATTGCGCAGCAGCTCCTTGCGGAAGCGGGTTGGGTCGACCCGGAGCTTCGCCAGTTCGATCCACTTGGCGGAGACGCGAGATAGTCGCTCATATCTGCGGCAATCGCGCTTTGCTGTTCTGCCGTCAGGGTGGAGCCGCGGATCAGGGCCGGGGCCAGCGTGTCGGTGGCATAGCGCGCGCGTCAGCAACAAAGGCGTCAAAGTCATTGTTCCAGCGCGCCTTGTTGGCCTTGCATGATACCAGGCAATGGCGGCTTCTGTCGGGAAGAAGGCGATATGTGCGGAGTCGTTGCCCGGTGCGAAGCGGGCGTTCTGGAAGTCGAGGATGGCGGAGATCAGGATTACGCCATTCAGGCCAATGCCGTTCCAGCCGCCTTGTAGCTTCTCGGTCAGTGCGGCGGCGCGTGTGGTGCCATAGCTTTCGCCAGCCAGGAATTTCGGGCTGTTCCATCGCCCGTTTTCGGTCAGCCAGACGCGAATGAACTCTGCGATGCTCTCGGAGTCTTCGTTGACGCCGTAGAATTCCTTGCCTTTCGTATCGCCTAACGGACGAGAATATCCCGTGCCGACGGGGTCAATGAAGACGAGATCGCTCACGTCGAGCAGGGAGTTCTGGTTATCCTGGATGGTGTAGGGCGGGGCGCCGACGCCGCGTGCATCCGAAGGCGTGATTACCTGTTTCGGACCGAAAGCCCCCATATGCAGCCAGAGTGAGGCAGAACCTGGTCCGCCATTGAAGATGAAGGTGACCGGCCGGGTCGTCGGATCGCTCAGACCATCCCGGATATAGGCGACGGAGAAGATAGATGCAGTCGGCTCATCCTTCCCGTCGCGCAGGTAGGTCTCACCTGCGGTAGTTTTGTACTTGATGGTCTGGCCACGCAGTTTGAAGCTATGGTCGGACGTAAATACCTTCGGATCCGGGATATCAGCCTTGCTGGCTTCCGGGCCAGGTGTGCCGGGTTTGACAGGCTCATCAGCAAAAGCCGGCCCCATGGACAAAGCCAGACCGAGGGCGATCAAGCACGCACGCATTTTGGATACTCCACTATTTGCAATTGCGGCGGACCCTATCAGGTGAAGACGTCGCTGCAAGCCTTTGGGGATGGTCAATGCCTTGTCTGGCAACGAAAAACGCCGGCATCTTGCGATGCCGGCGTCTCGTTCCGGATGGAAGAACGATCAGGAAGCTGTCGGCGAAATACCGAAGCTGCTGGTGGCGTTCGGTGTTGCGCTCGGCGCTGAGGAAGAAGCCGCCGGGCGAGCATCGCTGGCTGCAGCACGCGGAGTCGCATCTTTTAGCGGGTCTTCGGAGTGCTTCACCTGGCCTTCGAACACGGCGTTCGACTGGATCTGCAGGGAAGAGTGAACGATGTCACCCTTCACATGAGCGCCGGTTTCCAGCTCAACCTTGCGAGCGCGGATGGAGCCCTTGATGCGGCCCTTCACTTTCACGACTTCGGCTTTCACTTCGCCCGTGATGTGGCCGGATGCGCCGATGGTGATGTCGGTAGCGGCCACGTCACCATCAACGATACCGTCGATCTGCAGCGCACCTTCGGAAGTCACCGAGCCATTGATCTTCATGTCAGCGCAAATGATCGACGCTGCACGCGCAGCCGGCTTCGAAGCGGCGCCGCGGATGGCATCAACGGAAGGCTGTGGCTTTGCTGGCTCAGGTGCCGGCGGTGTTGGGTTATGTTTGTTACTCTTCGTGAACATGACGGCCTGCTTTCAGGAATTTTATTGGATCATAAGGTTTGCCGTTAAACCAGACTTCGAAGTGAAGGTGGTCCCCCGTGCTTCGACCGGTTGTACCCATCTTGCCCACAAGATCGCCGACCTCCACGGTATCACCCTTGTTTACTGTAATTCCGCTGAGGTGGCCATAGCGCGACTTGAAGCCGTGCCCATGGTCGATTTCTACAAGGCGCCCGTAGCCCGAACGGGGACCTGCGTAGCTGACAACGCCAGGGCCTGCAGCGACAATCGGCGCGGCATGATAAGCCGCCATGTCGATACCGTTGTGCCACCCTGGGCGTTTTTTGAATGGATCGACGCGAACGCCGTAATTACTGGTGAGCCGGTAGGGCACGCCAACAGGCGGCCAAGCGGCAGCGAGGAAACGATGTCCTCGTAATAAAGCATTTCCGCAACGCGTGCCTGTGTCTGCGCCAGGCGGGAATAGAAGGTCGTGTCAGTCAGCGAAAGATTGCTGAGGTCCGGCCCCGCAGTGGCGTTCGCAAGCGAGATGAACGGTCCGCCGGTCTCGCTACTGGCCACAATGCGGTCAGAGCCGACGGATGTCAGCGCGAGAATGCCGCGCGCGCGTTCAGTGCGTTCTGTCGCGATCTCTTCAGCTTCGTCGAGGATCCGTTCCTGATCCATCTTGAGCGCCCGGACTGAGCCACGCGAAGTGGCCGTTTCGAACTGCGCGGTAATGCGTACAGGCTCACGCGACTGGCGGCTGTCGGCTTCCTCGATGGAGGCCAGCACGAGCAGCGCGGCGCCATCACCCTTCAGGGAAGAGGTTTCGAGATCGTCCTCACCCTTGAGCTGTTTGTAGAGGTCTTCCAGGGCTTTCTGGCGTTCTTCCCACTCGACGGTTTCCTTTTGGAAAGCGTCGGTCCGTTCTTCGAGCAGGGAGCGGGACAAGGCATCCTTGGCGCGCAGCTCCTGAACCCAGCGCTCATACTTTGCGAGTTCACGGCCATCAGGATTGCCGGAGAGGGCGCTGCCGCCACCACCCAGTACAAAGCTGCCGGTTGCGAAGATCGTCCAGCCTGCCAGCGCAGCGATGCCGGCGGCAAAGATAGCCTGCTGCCATGGAGACACAGAAATGTAGCGGACAGTGCCGCCACTACGGTGGTAAATTTGACGCTCAGGGAAGGCTTTATTGAAGGCCGCCTTCAGATTCGCGCTCCACTTCGCCATTCACGCCACCCGTAGACCGGAAAATCACGCCCCCGCTGCAATAGTCACTACAGCAGGTTTCCCAAACCCTTGGAGATAATACATACCGATTTCGATACGTGGTGAAACCCCTCGGACACATAATTCGTGTAAATTTTCGCTCATGAGGGTAAAAGGCTTGTTAAACATGGAAAAATTGCGTGCATCAGGTGAAGTTTCAAACACCCGATTTGATGACATTGAGTACATCTTCGGCATGTCCCTTCACACGCACTTTCCGCCAGATTCGGATTACCTTTTTGTCAGGTCCGATCAGGAAGGTTGAGCGCTCGATTCCCATATACGTGCGGCCGTAGTTCTTCTTCTCAACCCACACGCCGTAAGCTTCACAGATTGTGCCGTCTTCATCGGAGGCCAGCGTGACCGCAAGCTCGTGCTTGGCCGCGAATTTTTCATGCTTGGCCATCGTATCGCGTGAAACGCCGACAATTGTTGCGCCTGCCTTTTCGAACTCCTTCGCCAGGTCGGAAAAGTCCTTCGCTTCGGTGGTGCACCCCGGCGTGTCGTCCTTCGGATAGAAGTACAGGACTAGGTAGCGGTCCTTGAAATCACCGAGTTTGACCGGCCCCTGCGTGGACTCCATGCTGAAGTTCGGTGCGCGTGCGCCTTCTTTGAGCCCGATTGCCATGTAATCCTCCTATGGTGCGCCCCGGCTGTACTGCTTATACCAGACACAGCGCTGAATGGCGTGTATGTCAGGATCCGACTTGTACGGAGCGCGCCCTTGGTCCGCCAGACCGCCTCACTGATTTTTCTCGAAATCCTCGGCGGTTTGATCCTGCTTGTTCTTGTGGCGGCAGGTCTGCTGGCCGCCCGGCTCTATTCCGGGCCGATGGACCTGTCCATGTTCAAGGACGATCTCGAAAACGCAATGACGGAAGCCCGTGACGGGCGCGAAGTGCGTCTTGGCGGGGTCCAGCTGGAATGGTCAGCGCAGGATAAGCGCCTGCACATTTCCGGTTCACGCCTTCAGATGATGGATACCAAAGGCAACCTCAGTGCCGAGGCTGATCACGCGAACATCGTGCTGTCAGGGTCCTCGCTGGTGCTGGGCAAGATCGAGGTCCTGCGTCTCGACCTTGAAGGCGGCTGGGTGAACATCGATCAGGAGTCTCCCACGATCTGGTTTATCGGTGGGGAGCCGCTGCCTGAAATACCGGCCGGCAAATTACCGGAGACACCGCAGGAATGGCTGCAGCGGGCCAATCAAGTCCTTCCGCCCATTTTGGAAGCGTTGAAGGAAGGCGAACAGAATTATGCGCTGGAATATCTCGGCTTTACAGGGTTCGAATTCCGCCTGCGCGACAGCAACCAGCAGCCCGTGCTGGATGTTACCGATTCAACAGGGCGAATATCCCGAGAGGAGGATGGCATACTGGTCAGCGCCGCCGGGACTGGCGCAGGCGCGGCCTGCCGGGGGGCTTGCGGCCACCGTACGCTCGTACAGCAGGAAGACAGGCTGCATGCGGAATTCGCTGTAGCAGATTGGCCGCTTGCCGATCTTGCAGCGCGCTTTGGTGCGGAAGTGGACGCCTTCGAAGGGCTGCCGGCCAGCGCGGATGTAACGCTCGACTTCGCTCGCGCTACAGGGATCAGTGAGATCGCCTTTCACTCCAACATGGGGGAAGGTCGCGTGCCTTTCGCCGGGGGGCTCGACGTGGAGGGCCTCGACGTGACGGCGACTTATCTGGCCAATGATGACACGATGCGGATCGACCTGACCGGTGAAAAAGTCGGTCCGGCCAGCGGTCAGGCGAGCATGACCCTGAAGAACGTTCTTCAGGGTCAGATGGCACACGAGTTCGAGCTGAAGAGCGAAAATCTCATTCTGGACCTGACGCCCGTGTTTCAGGCCCCATTGAGCTGACGGCGCTGGATGCGTCAGGTCTGCTGGCTGTCAGTGCGCGGCAGATCGAGGGGCTTGATCTGAAATTCAGGCAGGAGGAGGCGGAATTCCACCTGACAGGCAGCCTGGGCCTGACTGCGGACAAGCAGGTGGGCGAGCCACCGATCCTCGGCAGCCTCTCACTGGAGACTTCAGGAAATATCACCAAGGAGACGGTCATGGCTTTCTGGCCCGTCGGACTTGGGACAGGTGGGCGTAACTTCGCGCGTGACCATGTCGAGGCAGGCGCTTTGAAGGATATCAAGGGCCATATCGACCTGAAGCGCGACAGTTTCGGCGAGGATGGTTACCTCCGTGATTCCGATCTGGAACTCACCTTCATGGCGGAAGATGCTGGGTGAAGTTCCTGTCTGACCTCCCGCCTGTCGAAAAAGGCCGCGGGACAGGGCGCCTGACCGGTAACTCGTTCCGCGTCACGCTGGATTCTGGTGAATATGGCGGATGGGATCTGGACGAAGGCGCTTTCATCCTGCCTGCCTTCAATGATCGTGGCGGAGATTTCGCGTGTTCGCGCGGGGCGTGGTCCCGTTTCGTCCATCGTGCAGATGCTGGTCGACTCCCGCCTTGAAATCGATTTCGATGCTTCCCGTCTTTCTGGCGACGGGGAAATGACCTTCGAAATGTTCCGTCCGGCGCTGGATGATGTTCCGTATGAAGACATACGTTTCACGGCGATCGGGACGGCCGAAAACGCAGGTCTCAAGGATGCCGCACTCGGCTTCGATCTGACCGAAGGCTCCACGAAAGTGAACGTGGACCAGAAAGGCATGATGATTACCGGTTTCGGTAATCTCGGGCCATCACCGGTCCAGTTTACCTGGCGCGACGACTTCAGTGATGACGGGCAGCCTTCATTGCTCTCGGCAACCAGCATTGTGACGCCGGATTTCCTGAACGAGTTCGGGGTGCTTGGCCGTGCCTACCTTTCAGGTGAAATTCCGATCGAGGTGCAGGCGGAGATCGGCGAGGGATCGAAGATCACGGCGGATACGGCCCTCGATCTTTCCGAGTCCCGCCTCGATCTTTCTGAGATCGGCTGGGTGAAGGCGCGGGACAAGCCGGCCAAGGCTTCGGTGCATTATGAAGGGCTCGAAGATGGCTACACCGCCACCGTCGTCTTCCATGCAGATGATGCCTACCTAGATGGCGATTTCACGCTGGGCGGCGATTCCAAGCTGATCTCAGCCACGCTCCGCCGGGCCTATCTGAAGAACAAGGCGGATGTGGGCGGCAAGATCACCCGCAAGGACGGGGCGCTGAACCTCAGCCTGACAGGAACCTATCTGGATCTGTCAGGCGCCATGCCGGGGGTCGGCGCGATCGGAGATGCCGACACAGGCAGCAAGACGCCTCTGCGCGTGATGGCCAATGTCGACACGCTCACCTTGCGGCCCGGACTGGACATGACCGAGGCGAAGTTCTCCATGGTGTCCGGAGCTGTCGGTCTTGAAACGTTCGAGGCAACAGGGCTTGCGGCAAACGGGTCCTCTTTCAATGCCCGCTTCGATACGAATGGCGGAGAAGCGGCGACGTTCCATGTCGCGAGCGGCGACGCCGGCTTCATCGCCAGCGCCTTCCTGGGGATCGACTATCTGGAAGGCGGCAATCTGGAAATGGATGGCACGTTGGCGAACGACAACAAGCCTCGAAATTTGACATTGCCATCACGGACACACGCCTGCGCAACGCGCCCTTCCTGACGCAGATCCTGTCGCTTGCCTCCTTGCGCGGCCTTGCGGATACGCTGGGCGGTGAGGGTGTGCTGTTCTCCCGGCTCGATATTCCGCTGACCGTCGCGGCGAGCGTTATGTCGTCAATGGCGCCAAGGCGCAGGGGCCGGCCCTTGGCCTGACCACGAACGGGTATTTCGACTCGCAGAGTGGGAAGATCGAGTTCGATGGTGTGCTGGTGCCGAGCTTTGGTATGAACTCCGCCCTCGGAACAATTCCGATTATCGGAGATCTTGTCGTTGGGCGCGACGGCGAAGGCGTGTTCTCGCTGACCTATGCCATTCGCGGCACGATGGAGAAGGCGAACGTGTCGGTGAACCCGCTTTCGGCGCTGGCGCCGGGAGTGATCCGACGGATCTTTGAAAACCCGTCGGATACCCGTATTCCGGAAGCAAAGGCCCGTCCGTCAGACGAGCCGATCCCGTCAGAACTTCCGCCCATTCCGGACGAGGAATTCTAGCCTCAGACCGGCTTCACCAGTGCGTGGCGCTTCTTGCCTGCCGACAGTTTGATCGCGCCGTCGACAACGTCCGTTTCTGCCAGCGTGGCATTCTGGTCCGTGATCGCCTTGTCGTTGAGTTTGGCGGCGCCCTGCTTGATCAGGCGGCGGGCTTCGCCATTGCTTTCCGTCAGGCCGGCTGCCGTGAAGGCAGCAGCAACTAGGTACTCGTTGAATAGTGCCGTTGACGGAATTTCGACAGTCGGCAAGGCTGCGGCAGTACCGCCCCCGGCGAACACGGCAGAGGCAGCAGCCTCCGATTCCTTCGCGGCGGCTTCACCGTGCAGCAGCGTGGTCGCTGCGTTTGCGAGTGCGATCTTGGCCTTGTTGATCTCGGCGCCTTCCAGGGCCTCCAGCGCTTCGATCTCGTCCAGCGGCAGTTCCGTGAACAGGCGCAGGAAGCGGCCGACATCGGCATCTTCCGTGTTGCGCCAGAACTGCCAGTATTCGTAGGGGCTCTTGCGGTCGCGTTCAGCACACGGCGCCATCGGCCGTCTTGCCCATCTTTGCCCGTCGC
>LZQP01000016.1_pt1 | contig 26931 bp, 38 predicted proteins | sample 768551 | NCBI WGS metagenome assembly LZQP01 (sample SAMN05207184, study PRJNA324509) | oil field metagenome | isolation source: sample BH-FW-16 from oil reservoir | place: India: Bombay High | collected 2015-12-03
CATTGACCATCAGCGCCGATGGCGGCGTCAACAGCGTCGCCAGCCCCGCCCCGATGCGTAGCCCTGCCCGCACCGACAGCCGCGCTGCCCCCGTGGACGAGACTCCTCCGCTCAGCACTTTCAGATGCCCACGGCTGTGCTTGTGGTCCGCCATGCCCGGCTGGGGCAGCAGGCGCAGCCACAATACCGGGCTGTTCTCCATCAGCCGCGTCTGAACCGGCACACCAATGTCCGCCACAAAAACGCTTCCGCAATACGCCGACGCGGGCCTCAATACATGCGCCGGCCGGAGGGCTGCAAACGTGATTGTGCCTTCCGCCAGGAAGCAAGGCCCCAGCGGTTTCGCGCGCAGGCCGCAGATGCCAGAAGGCACATCAATCGAGATGATACGCCCTCCACGCTGGGCCAGCTGCGCTGCAGTCCCTTCCAGCGCACGTGACAGTCCACCCCCGAAAAGCGCATCCAGAACAAGGTCATGTGGCGCCTCAACGGCCTCCTCCAGCGTGCCGACAGGCCCCTCCCAGAGCGCCGCCGCCTTCGCTACATCGCCCTTCAGCTCCGAAACCGGAACCATGCAGTAGACCTTCACGTCCCGCCAAAGCTTCGACAGCTTGGTCGCCGCGACAAAGCCATCGCCGCCATTGCCGCCCGGACCGCACAGAACCTGGATCGAGCCTTCCGGCCAGTTGGCATGCACGAACTCGGCAACGGCATCGCCGGCACGTTGCATCAGCTCGAAACTGTCGAGTCCCTGCGCAATCACCGCCTGTTCGGCGGCCTGCATTTCCTGCGGTGTAAGTATCGGTCTGCCCATGACGGGCTCATAGCACGCGAGTCGCGGCCTGGCTTCCGTATTCGATGACGCGCGGCACAGCGCCACTGAAATCCACTTTCGTGATCGAGCAATGCCCCGGCTTGAACACGGTCGTGCGGGTATCCTGGTCTATCAGGCTGACCACGGCATTGATCGCAACGAAGTGGGAAAACACGGCCGTATTATCGGGAAGCAGCGCCAGAACCTCAGCGATCTTCTTCCGCCAGGCATCATGATCTGCGCCTTCCTTATCCCAGGTTCCTGCCATGTAGGCCCGCAGCCATTCAACCCGATCGCTCACGCTATCCGGCGTTTCGATTTCCGAAACGACCGGCTCAACCGCAGCACTGACCCCAGCCAGGCGCTCAAACGCCGCTGCCGTTTCCCGGCAACGTTGCATCGGGCTACACACAGCGCTCCGCGCCCCAAGGCCGACCAACGCGGTCGCAGCGGCTTCGGCCTGTTTATGCCCCAGTTCACTCAGGCCGGGATTGGGGTGGTTCCCCCAACTCGCGGCCGCCTCTCCATGGCGGACGAGATAGATCATGCTGCTCCCTTGTATCATTTATTCAGTTCAGCTCCGGCCGGGTGATGACCAGCTTTCTGTCGGCATGGTGATAAGGCCCCGAGCCAGCGATGTTAAGCCGCTGAAAAGTCCCGGTAGCCACGACAGCCGATTCGAGATGCTGCCCATATTGCCGATCACCGCCCCGAACGGCTTCAGAGATGCCCGACTTTGGGGCAGCACCATTCGCATCCGTGTCCAGTCCGGTAACATCTGCACACGCCTTAAGCGGTCTATGGCTGGTTGCGCCCCCAAGCAGATATGGATGAATGCCAGCCACGGCAGGCGCTGGATATCCCCCTGTTTCCGGCGCAACCAATTACTAACACAGGTCATTTTCAGTTTGAGCTTCACACGAACGCCGTAAGTTCGCCGAAAGCAATCGCACACACTTTGACCAAATAACCGGCAACGACGCACAATTATTGACCACGCCCGTATCGGAGGGGGCCAGACACGCATGAATGTCTCGCCTAGGCTCCGGAAGCCGCCTACCGGAGTCTACAAACAGACACTCAGCGGCTGGGAGAACAGGGCCATGAAAAAGATCGAGGCAATCATCAAACCCTTCAAACTCGATGACGTGAAAGAGGCTCTGCAGGAAATCGGCCTGCAAGGCATGACGGTCATCGAGGCCAAGGGGTTCGGTCGTCAGCGGGGGCACACCGAGCTCTACCGTGGCGCGGAATATGTCGTCGACTTCCTGCCGAAACTGAAGATCGAAATCGTTCTGGCCGACAGCGCCGTCGAAGGTGCCGTTGAGGCAATCAAAAAAGCCGCACATACTGACAAGATCGGCGATGGTAAAATCTTCGTTTCCGATATTATTGATGCGGTACGGATCCGCACCGGCGAAACCGGCGATTCCGCGCTTTAATCCGGCGCAGCACCTAACAAGATTCAGCGAATTTACAGATGGAGGGCATTTCCAATGGCTGAAAACCTCATGAAAATCATGAAGGAAGAAGACGTCCAGTACGTGGACCTTCGCTTCACCGACCCGCGCGGCAAGATGCAGCACGTTTCTTTCCACAAGGACATGGTGGACGCCGATTTCTTTATCGACGGCCAGATGTTTGACGGCTCCTCGGTTGCCGGCTGGAAGGCGATCAACGAGTCCGACATGCTGCTCATGCCGGACACCAAGTCTGCCATCATCGATCCGTTCTTCCAGCAGACCACGCTTGCCGTGATGTGCGACGTTCTGGATCCGATCAGCGGCCAGCCTTACAACCGCGACCCGCGCACGACCGCCAAGAAGGCCGAAGCCTATGTGAAGGTTCGGGCGTTGGCGACACGGTGTTTTTCGGTCCGGAAGCCGAGTTCTTCGTCTTCGACGACGTTCGTTGGAGCGTTGAGCCGCACAACACCGGCTACTCCTTCGACTCGACGGAACTGCCGATCAACACGGGCAAGGAATACCCGATGGGCAACATGGGTCACCGCCCTGGCCCGAAGGGTGGTTATTTCCCGGTTCCGCCGATCGATTCCGAGCAGGATATGCGTTCGGAAATGCTGTCCATAATGGCGGACATCGGCCTTGACCCGGAAAAGCACCACCACGAAGTGGCGCCTGCCCAGCACGAACTCGGCCTCAAATTCTCGACGCTGACTGTGATGGCTGACCGCCTGCAGCTCTACAAGTACGTCATCCAGAACGTTGCCCATTCGTACGGCAAGACGGCGACCTTTATGCCGAAGCCGATGTACAAGGACAACGGCTCGGGCATGCACGTCCACCAGTCGATCTGGAGCGGCGGTAAGCCGCTGTTCGCCGGCAATCAGTATGCAGACCTCTCCGAGACCTGCCTCTACTATATCGGCGGCATCATCAAGCACGCCAAGGCCCTCAACGCGATCACCAACCCGTCGACCAACAGCTACAAGCGTCTGGTCCCGGGCTATGAAGCGCCGGTCATGCTGGCTTACTCCGCACGGAACCGTTCGGCCTCGATCCGTATTCCTTTCGGCAACAGCCCGAAAGCGAAGCGTATCGAAACCCGCTTCCCGGACCCGATGGCCAACCCGTACCTCCGCCTTCGCAGCCCTGCTGATGGCCGGTCTCGACGGCATCGAGAACAAGATCCATCCGGCGATGCCATGGACAAGGACCTCTACGACCTGCCTCCGGAAGAAGCCAAAGCCATTCCGCAAGTCTGCGGCTCGCTGCGTGAGGCTCTTGCTGCCCTCGATGCTGACCGTGACTTCCTCAAGAAGGGCGGCGTCTTCGACGACGACCAGATCGATGCCTACATCGACCTGAAGATGGAAGAGAACATGAAATATGAACTCCACCCGCACCCGGTCGAGTTCGACATGTACTACAAATACTGATCGCACAGACGATCAGATACCCGATACACGGGGGAAGGAAGGGCCGGCGCTGCGAAGCGCCGGCTCCATTAATTCCAGGAACAGGTGCCCTGCCCGCTGTTGCTTGTTCGGGGCACGGTTCCGGACACAAAAGAAAACGCCCCGGCCTTTTCAGGATCGGGGCGCTTGATGTCTTGGCTCTGGCAGAGAGATCAGCCGGCTTCTGGCTGGCTCTTCTTGGCGTGGACGTAGAGCGGCTCGGCTTTACCATCCACAACTTCGCCGCTGATCACGACTTCTTCGACACCGCGCAGGTTCGGCAGTTCGAACATCGTATCAAGCAGGATGCCTTCCATGATGGAGCGCAGGCCACGCGCACCGGTCTTCCGCGTGATGGCGCGGCGAGCAACAGCCGTCAGGGCATCCGGCGTGAAGGTCAGCTGGACGTTCTCCATGTCGAAGAGGCGCTGGTACTGTTTCAGCAGAGCATTCTTCGGCTCGGTCAGGATCTGGATCAGGGCCTTCTCGTCGAGATCTTCCAAGGTCGCGATGACCGGCAGACGGCCGATGAATTCCGGGATGAGGCCGAAACGCTGAAGGTCTTCCGGCTCCACCTCGCGCAGGATCTCCCCAACGCCGCGGCCTTCCGGATCCTTCACAGGGGCAGCAAAACCGATCGAAGCGCCTTCACCGCGCGCTGAGATGATCTTGTCGAGCCCAGCAAAGGCACCGCCACAGATGAACAGGATGTTCGTCGTGTCGACCTGCAGGAATTCCTGCTGTGGATGTTTCCGGCCACCTTGCGGCGGAACGGCCGCTACAGTGCCTTCCATGATCTTCAGAAGAGCCTGCTGAACGCCCTCACCCGATACGTCTCGCGTGATGGAGGGGTTGTCGGACTTCCGCGAAATCTTGTCGATCTCGTCGATGTAGACGATGCCGCGCTGTGCCCGCTCGACATTGTAGTCAGCGGCCTGCAGCAGCTTCAGAACGATATTTTCGACATCCTCACCCACATAACCGGCTTCCGTCAGGGTTGTGGCGTCAGCCATCGTGAAGGGCACATCCAGGATACGCGCCAGCGTTTGCGCGAGCAGCGTCTTGCCGCAGCCCGTCGGACCGACCAGAAGGATGTTGGACTTGGAAAGTTCGACGCCATCCGTCTTCCCGGCATGGGAAAGGCGTTTGTAGTGGTTGTGCACAGCGACCGACAGAATGCGCTTCGCATAGACCTGCCCGATAACGTAGTCGTCCAGCACATCGCAGATTTCTTGCGGTGTGGGGACGCCTTCGCGCGAACGGACTAGCGAGGTTTTGTTTTCCTCGCGAATGATGTCCATGCAGAGTTCAACGCATTCATCACAGATGAACACAGTCGGACCAGCAATGAGTTTTTTACCTCATGCTGGCTTTTGCCGCAGAACGAGCAGTAAAGCGTGTTCTTCGAGTCGCCTGAGCCGTTTTGTTTGGTCATGCCGTCCTCAATGCCGGTTAAGGCTTAACGTGGTTTTAAACGCCCATGCCCAGTTCCTTAACAGGACAATATGGGCATCAGCCTGCACTGCAAGTGGCAGGCCGCAATTCATGGAGAGGCGCGATCTATTTATCATCCTCTGCAGCCCGACGCTCGAACACCTTGTCTACGATGCCGAACTCCTGAGCTTCCTCAGCTGTGAGGAAAGTATCCCGGTCCAGTTTCCGCTCGATGACGTCGTACTCCTGACCGGTATGCTTGACGTAAATGTTGTTCAGACGCCGTTTAAGATCAATGATTTCCTCGGCGTGGCGTTCAATATCGGTTGCAACGCCGGAATAGCCGCCGGAGGGCTGGTGCAGCATCACACGGGCGTTCGGGAGCGCAAAGCGGACGCCCGGCTCACCGGCCGCGAGCAGCAGCGACCCCATCGAGGCCGCCTGACCGATGCAGACCGTCGACACCGGGCAGCGGATGAACTGCATTGTGTCATAAATCGCCAGGCCGGAGGACACATATCCGCCGGGGCTGTTGATATACATAGCGATTTCTTTTTTCGGATTTTCCGATTCGAGGAACAGCAGCTGGGACGTGATCAGCGCTGCCATGCCATCATCAATCCCGCCGGTGACGAAGATGATCCGCTCCTTCAGGAGGCGCGAGAAGATGTCGAAGGCCCGCTCGCCGCGGCTGGTCTGCTCCACCACCATGGGGACAAGGTTGAGGGCAGTCTGATACGGATTTGACATAAGTCGGGCCTCGGGCGTCGAAAAAAGGAATCTCTACTTTGCCAGAACTGGCAGAACGGCTGATATTTGTCCACGCAGGCAGTGCTGCAAGAGGCGATGCGCTGTGGAATGCGTTAGCGAAACGGCCATTCGACGGCCTGACTGGGCAGTTGGCTGGCCGGATCCAGCATAAAGGCCAGATAATCATCATGCACGGTGCCCGCCTGAATGTCCCGCATTAGCATGTGATAGCCTTTTTCGTAATAGACCGTGCGAACATGCGGCGGCAGAACTTTCGCCGTGCGTTTCACTCCCTCAACAGGCACAACATAGTCATTGGCGCCATACGACATGAGCGTCGGCACACTTTCCGGCAGCTTGGCACGCGATCATGGGCCCGCTCCATCAGGGAGACGAGGCCATAGACCTGGTCGATCCTGTTGGTCGGCATCATCAGAGGGTCAGACCATGTCCGCTGCAGCATTTCGACATTGTCGGACGGCTCGATGCGGACGAACCGCCGTGGCGGCTGCACGATCCAGCTGGGCCGGATATGCGCCGACAGCCACAGGCTGGTCCGGTAAGCCATGTTCATGGCTCCCCACCCTCGCAAACCAGGCCCAGAGGCAATGAACTGGTCGGCCGCCGGGGGATTGTCAGACCCAAAAGCAGAAATCGCGACAGCCGCCCCCATGGAGATCCCGACGACCGTGATCGTCGCGTCCGGGTGGCACTGCCGTGCAAGCGCCACGGCGGTCCGCAGATCCTCCCGCATCAGTTCTTCTTCAGGCCAAATTCCCCTCTCAGGCGAACGCCCGAAACCCCGCTGGTCATAGGCATAGACTGTAACGCCCTGTGACGCCCAATAAGGCGCCGCCATGTGGAAGGCATTCGCGTAATCGTTCATGCCGTGCAGGCCGACGACAACATGCCCCAATGCGGGACCATCTGCCTGTCCCTCCCAAGCCGTCAGGCCGAGCCTTGCTCCATCGAACGAAACAAATACGTTCTGCTCAACCTGAAACTCAGGTGTCACGGTTTGCGTCATTGAGTGCGGTTCCTGAACCTTGGGCGTTGCACAGGCACTGACTGCCAGCATTGAGACCACCATCAACTTTCGGAAAGAGCCGCACGGATTGCGCCCCTCAACTCGGGCAGAACGTCTGCCTCGAACCATGGATTGCGCTTCAGCCATGCGGTGTTCCTCCAGCTTGGATGCGGCAATGTGAACATACGATCACTGGTAAAGGATTTCCAGTTCGCAACTGTCTCTGTCAGGGTTTTTCCAACGCGCTGCCCAAGATGCCAGCGCTGCGCGTATCCGCCGACCAGAAGAACAACCTCCATTCGTGGCATCAGGTCCAGTGCCCTTTGCCGCCAGACTTCCGCGCAACGCTTCATCGGAGGAAGATCGCCGCCCTTCGCGTCATATCCGGGAAAACACAGGCCCATGGGCAGGATTGCCACTTTCGTGGCATCGTAGAATTCTTCCCGGCTCACCCCCATCCAGTCACGCAAACGGTCTCCTGACGGATCATTGAATGGCGTACCCGTAGTATCGGCCAAATTTCCCGGCGCCTGCCCCGCCACCAAGATGCGGGCCGTATCAGACAACTGAAAGACCGGATTAGGCGCGCGCTCCATCTCGGCCTCGCACAGGCGGCACTGATGCATATCCGCGATCAGGGACTGGAGATCATCGCTCATAAGGTCATATTTGATGCAGAATACGGCGGCGAAAAGGAGTCATCGGCATGAGCGATCAGATCTCGCGGAAATTGAACCACGTGCACGCGACTTGGGTGGCGGGTTCCGCGTGCGCAGGGTTCTGCCATTTCATGCACAGCGCATGGTTGGCCCGTTCGTCTTCTTCGATCATTTCGGTCCGGTCGACTACGCGCCAGGAGAAGGATTTGACGTGCGCCCGCACCCCCACATCGGCCTCTCGACCGTGACCTATCTCTTTGAAGGCGCTATCGAGCACAGAGACTCCCTCGGCACAGACATCGTGATCCGTCCTGGCGCCGTGAACTGGATGACGGCAGGCCATGGCATCGTTCACTCCGAACGCACACCGGCGCCGGAACGGGAAGAAGGCCAGCGTATGCATGGACTACAAACCTGGGTCGCACTACCCAGACGCATGAGGACATGCCGCCTGCATTCGATCACCATCGGCAGATACGCTCCCGGAATTTGACTACCATGGCGCACGGATGCGCATACTCGCAGGAGAGGCCTTCGGACGGACTTCGCCGGTGCATTTCCCCTGGCCCATCCTCTATCTGGCATTCGAAGCCGATGATGGCGCAAACCTCATCCTGCCTCATTCCCTCGCTGAAGAGCGGGCCATCTATCTCGTCAGCGGCAAGGCCATGATCGAGGGAGAAAGCTTTGATGAAGGTCAGATGCTGGTACTGGCAGATGGGGCCGATGTCGCCATTCGCCTGGAACCGGGCACAAAAGGCGTTATCTGTGGCGGGGCGGAAATGGATGCTCCCCGCAAGATCGAGTGGAACTTCGTCGCCAGCGACCAATCCCTGATCGATCACGCCAAAACGGACTGGACAGAGTCGACCCGCACGGGTGGATCTGAACGATTTCCAGCAGTTCCCGGCGACACAGAGGAATGGATTCCGTTGCCCTGAGAGCGATGCTTGCCCCTCGACCGAGCCCGTGCAAAACCCATCCCAACAGAAATGTTACGGAGAATCCCATGAAGAAGCTGTTCCTGGCAGCCTCTCTGCTCGCATTGACGGCTTGCGGAGAGAAGACTGCAAGGTGGACACCGCCCCCGAAGCGGCACCGACTGAAGTTGCCGCTGCGCCTGAACTGCTGCTGCCCCTGCCGGACAACACTGTTCCGGAAATCAGGGCGGAAGACCTGGCAATCCGCGTAAAGACGCTGGCAGATGACACTTTCGAAGGCCGTGGCCCCGGCACACCGACCGGGGAAGCAGCTGCAGACTGGATCGCCGCTGAAATGGCCCGCATCGGCCTTGAACCGGCTGGCGACAACGGCTCCTATCTTCAGGAAGTGAAGATGGTGAACCAGACCATCGACCCGGCTGCATCCTTCCTTACCTTCACCACCGAAGACGGAACTGAGATCCCGACCAAACTGAAAGAAGATGCAGTCATCTGGAGCAAGCACCAAGACGCGACAGAACTGACCGTCGATCCGAGCGACGTCGTCTTTGTTGGCTATGGCGCAGTCGCCCCTGAATATGACTGGAACGACTACGCTGATCAGGATTTCACCGGCAAGACCGTGATCATTCTCGTCAACGATCCCGGCTTTGCAACGCAGGATCCGGACCTCTTCAAAGGCAAGGCCATGACCTACTATGGCCGCTGGACCTACAAATATGAAGAAGCCGCACGTCAACATGCAGCTGCTGCAATTGTCGTGCACGAAACGGCCCCGGCCGCCTATGGCTGGGATGTCGTGGCAAACTCCTGGTCCGGTGCGCAATCGGATCTGGTACGTGCCAACGGCGGCGAAGATCGCGCCACGATGGAAGCTGGATCACCCGCGACAAGGCGGAAGAACTCTTCAAGGCTGCTGGACTGGACTATGAGACGCTGAAGAACGCAGCCAAGGAACCGGGCTTCAAGCCTGTTCCGCTGACAGGCCTGAAAGCGAAAGGCGAGATCACCCAGACGATCGAACCACTGACCAGCCATAACGTCATCGGCGTTCTTCCTGGCCAGACCACTCCGGATGAGTATGTTCTCTACACGGCTCACTGGGATCACCTCGGCAAGAATCCCGCGAGAAAACTGGTGCCCCAGGCGAGGACTTCTACCAGGACCAGATCTTCAATGGTGCCGTAGACAACGCAACCGGCGCAGCAGCCCTGCTTGAAATCGCTGAAGCATGGCAGCACAGCCGGTTGATCGTTCGGTCATGTTCCTGTCGATCACATTGGAAGAATCCGGCCTGCTGGGCTCTGAATTCTTCGCGCAGCACCCGACTGTACCGCTGAACAAGATCGTCGCCGGCATCAATATGGATGGTTCCCTGCCTGTCGGCCGGACACATGACATGGTCGTCGTCGGCTATGGTGCTTCGGAACTGGAAAATATGCTGACGGAATATCTTGCCACGCAAGATCGCGTCGTGAAGCCTGATCCGAGACCGGAAGCCGGTTCCTTCTATCGCTCGGACCACATCTCGCTCGCGAAACGTGGCGTGCCGATGCTCTATGCGGACGGCGGCGAAGACAAGCTGGATGGCGGCATCGCAGCCGGCAAGGCCATCGCGCAGGCATACAACGAACAGCGTTACCACAAGCCGATGGATGAATATTCCGACGATTGGGATCTCTCCGGCAATGTGGAAGACGTCACCGCGCTCTTCGAAGTCGGCAAGGCCATTGCCCAATCCGACAAATGGCCGACTTGGTACCCGGGCAACGAATTCGAAGCCGCCCGGAAGGCCAGCCTCGGCGAAAACTGATCTCTCTTGTTACCCGCCGGACCTTTTCCGGCGGGTAACACTCTTTACATGGACGATCTCGATCATGCTTTCGTACCAGCACGGATTTCATGCAGGTAACCGCGCAGACGTGCTCAAGCATGCTGTTCTTCACGCCATCCTGAGTGCGGTGGCAAAAGAAACCTCAAACTGCCTCTACGTCGAAACCCACTCCGGACGTGGGCGGTATGACCTGAATGGCGCACAGGCGACCAAGGGTGGTGAGGCCGTGGATGGCGTCCTTTCCCTTCTTGACGATGGCGCCCCCAGGCCAGTTCGCCCTTGGCTGGACTTCGTGAGAGCGCGCGGGACTGGCGACTACCCCGCTCCCCAGCCCTTGCACAACAGATCCTCCCCGCCAGCGCACGGATGGTGTTCTTTGAGAAACACCCGACCGAGCACAAGGAACTTGTCAAAGCGATGGAGAATGACCCTCGTCTGCAGCTCAAGCACACCGACGGTTATTCCGGTGCGCTCAAGCTGTCACCACGCAGCAATGAGAAAATGATCTGCTTCGTGGACCCAAGCTACGAAACCAGCCGGGATATCGATGCTCTTGCCTTGTGGACACCAAAAGCCCTCAAGCGTTGGCCCACAGGCACGCTCATCCTGTGGCTGCCCCTCTTCAAGGATGGGCGGGAAATCGAGTTTGGCGAGTATCTGACCGAGCTTGATGATTGCTTCGTCGCTGGCGCCCGCTGGCCGATGGATCCGCTGGATGAGGGCGCACTGGAAGGGTCTGCAATCGTTGCCTACCGCGCCCCGGCGGTAGCACGAGAAGCTTCCCTGAATATTGCCAGCGCCTTGCAATCATGGTGGGCACGCTGAGCGACACCCGACGCCACATTTTGCTCGCTGGTGGCGGGCATGCTCATGCCGTGGCCCTGCGCCTGTTAGCAAGCAAGCCTCCTGCCCCCCATGTCCGCCTGACACTTGCCTCTCCCTCACCATACAACCTCTATAGCGGTGCCCTGCCTGGCGTGATTGCCGGGTATTGGCCTGTTGATGCGATTGCTGTGCCGCTACAACCTTTATGTACTGCGACAGGGACGAACTTCATTCAGGACCGTGTCGAGTCGATCTCGCCTGATGCACGTATCGCTCACCTGGCTTCCGGAAAAGAATTACGCTTTGACCTAATGAGCCTTGATGTCGGTTCGGGCATTCGCGACCTGAACATTCCCGGAGGCTCAAAAAAGATCGTCCCAATTCGTCCTATCGCCCCGTTTCTTGAGCGGTGGGATTCTCTGTTAAGCCACCTCGAGACAGCAAAAACACGGCAAACCGTTCTTGTCATAGGAGCGGGACTGGCCGGCATCGAAGTGTCGCTCGCACTTGATCACAGGCTTAAGAGCAAGAGGGCTGCATCGCCCCAAGTCTGCCTTGTCGACACAGCCCCAACAATCGCAAGTGAGTGCGCTCACACCCTTCGCCGAAGGCTGAGCCGCGCCTTGCAGAAAGCTGGCATAGCTTGCCTCCTGCAGACACGGATCACCAATATTTCCGGAGACACAGTCACCCTTTCTTCGGGTGAGACCGTGCAAGCTGACTTCATCGTAAATTGTGCCGGGTCTGCGCCACACGACTGGATTGACCAAACAGGCCTAAAAACGATCAACGGGCGCGTGGAAGTGGACGAATACCTGCGCTCAACAAGTCACCCGCACATATGGGCTGCTGGCGACACAGCCTACTTCAAGCCCAAACCATTAGCCCCTGCAGGCGTATTTGCTGTGCGCGCCGCCCCCGTTATCGCCGAGAACATTCGACGTTACTCCAAGAACAGCGAGCCATACGCCTTTCGTCCGCAATCTGACTACCTGAAACTTGTCAGCCTGGGCAGACGACGAGCCATTGCCGAAAAATTCGGGATAACCCTGGAAGGTGGATGGGTCTGGAACCTCAAGAAATCTATAGACTTCTCATTCCTACGGCAACACAGCCTGCCCCCGGGCGACTGACAGGATCGCGTCTGCAGATATGTCCGCAGATGAGTGGCCGTCGCCCTGCATGCGAGCAAGAGCCTCGCGCTGGGCCACTTTCTGCGTCTCGAGCAGCTTCGGGTCCTCCAGCCACCCAATGGCTTTCGCGGCGATAAGTCCCGGCTTCTGTTGAGTCTGCACGAACTCCGGCACAATCTCGCGGTCATCAGATACAATATTCAGAAGCGTGATATGATGCTTCTTGTATAACAAGCCACGCGCAAGCGCCCAGGTCAGCCATCCTGTACGGTAGGCAACAATCATGGGCGTGTCCTGCATGGCGAGTTCACTCGTCACCGTGCCGGAGCAAGCCAAGGCAAGGTCGGCCGCAGCCATAGCGTCATAACGCTCTTCTGGTGCACGCAGAACTTCTGCCCAGTGCGAAACTTCAGGAAAGGCATCATCAAACAAGTCAGCCATATTCCCGGCTGGCGAGATGATTATTCGAACGCCCTCAACGGATTGCGATATGATCCGCGCCGCTTCTATGAGAGCCGGAGCAACTTTTGCGAGTTCGCTACGGCGGCTGCCAGGCAAGACAAGACAGACCTTCTCGTCAGGGCCGATACCATGCCGAATCCGAAATTCGTCACGATCCCCCGGCGTATTGCGCGACAGGGCGGGATTCCCGATGACAGTTACAGGAAGCCCAAATGGCGCATAGTATGGCGCTTCCATATCGTGCATACACAGAAGATGATCGACAATCGCCGCGAGGGTTTTGGCCCGCCCGGGACGTGTTGCCCAGACTTGTGGCCCGATAAGCTTGATAAGCTTGATCTCCGGTGCGCGCGCTCGCACGCGCTGCGCCACCCGAAGCATGAAGCCCCAAGAATCCACCAGTACGACAGCATCTGGCTTGTACGCAATGATTGCGTCCGCCGCCGCATCGGCCAGCTTCACAACCGTGCCATAAGCTTGATGCCCTCAGCAAACCCAAGAACAGAGAGTGGTGAAATATCAAACGGAGAGTTGATCCCGACAGACGCCAGCTCCCGCCCGCCGATGCCGGCGAACTCCACGTCATCAGCTCTCTGACGTATTGCTTCCACAACCTCACGCGCGAGCAGGTCACCTGACGCCTCACCCGCAACCATGAAGATACGCAATGCGCTCATGTGAGGTCGCCCGGCACAAATCCGAAATGAAAAAAACGCCCAACCTCTCAGCAGCTGCTTCCATTTCCGGGCGTTGCAACAAAAGCGCCCCACCTGCCTCAACAGCCAACCCGGCGAGCCCGGCGGCGGCGACTAGTTCCACGGTCGACACACCTGTTGTGGGAAGGTCAATACGCCGCTCCTGATCAGGTTTCGGGCGTTTTGCCAGAACACCGCGTCTTGCACCTGGCTTGCCACGAATTTCCTCCGGCAATGACGCGCACCGCTTCAGCATTTCGTCCGTGCCTTCCTGAGCCTCCACGGCCAGAACCAGGCCATCACAAACGACGCAACCTTGCCCAATATCCAGAGCACCCGTAGCGGCGGCGACTTTGGCGGCATGCCGAATATCCGCCATGTTGTCTTCACTCGGCTGCGGCCCGGCGATCAGGCCCGATGGGGCCAGAAGCGCCTTGTTGGCCTCTTCACTGCCGATCACATTAAAGCCGTGCTTTTCAAACTCACCAACCAGCACTTTTAGCAGGGCGTCATCGCCCTTGCGGGCTTCGGAGATGACCTTGGGGAGCAGCATTGCTCCACGCATGTCCAGCTTCAGGTCCTTGAAGTTCGGACGTTTCACAATGCCGGCAAAGACCACATCCTTGCAGCCAGCCGTTTTCAGGCGATCGATAACGCCGCCAATTTCTCCAAGCCCAACCACGTCGCCAGGATATTCTGCAAGAGCCGGTTCCTCGAACCCCTTGAGGCGAAGGACGTACACCCCTTGCCCGCTGGCAACCGCGTTACTCGCAATGGCGACGGGAAGTTCTCCCAGCCCCGCGATCAAACCTAATGGAGCAGCCATAACTCAAGCCGGTTTGCAGATCGGCCGGTCCCCTCCGGCCTGGATGAAGGAAATAAGCTCCATGGCAAGCGGCTGGTCTGCGAATTCGCGTGCAGCATTTTCCAGACGATCCTTGAACAGACCATCTCCGAAGAAAACCGCCTTGTAGGCGCCGCGGATCTGCATCAATTCGGTTTTGCTGAAACCACGGCGTTTGAGGCCAACCATGTTCAAACCGGAGAGCTTGGCGTGGTTACCGACGACCGAACCAAATGGGATGACATCCTCAACCACGATCGCTCCGCCACCAATAAAGGCATTACGGCCGATCCGGGAAAATTGGTGAACGGCTGACAATCCACCGAACCACACATTGTCGCCCACTTCGATATGGCCCGCCAATGAAACATTGTTCGCCATCACGACATGATTACCGATCCGGTTGTCATGCGCGATGTGAGCTCCGATCATGATGTAGCAATGATCGCCAACCTTTGTCAGGCCACCAAACTTCGGCATGCCGGCGTGCGCCGTCGCGTATTCCCGGAACGTACAGTTTTCCCCCACCTCAAGCCGGGATTCCGGCGAGGCCTGAAAACCGATGACCTGAGGACTACAGCCCAGTGTGGCGTGTGGGAAAAGAATACTGTTGCGGCCAAGGCTGGTATAGCCCGTCACGACTGAGTGGGAATGCAGATTGCACCCATCCCCGATGACGGCATTGGCGCCGACATGGCAGAACGGCCCGATTGTAATATCCGCACCCAGTTGGGCCCCGTCTTCAACATACGCGGTTGGGTGGATCTGTGTTGGCATGTCAATGTCTCTGCAGTCTGGCGGAATAACCGCGCCGATCAGCCATTCTTCTTCGGGTTTGCCTGTTTCTGCAACCAGGCCACTTCCCGCATCCATTGACGGATCGGTTTCGCCGGTGTCCCGCCCCAGGTTTCACCATCCTCAATGTTGCGGAACAGACCAGAAGACGCCGCCAGACTGACATTTTCGCCCACCACAACATGATCAGCAATGCCGACGCGTCCCCCCAGCATGGAGTGGTTGCCTACTCGAACAGAACCGGAAATACCTCCAAATGCCGCCATGATTACCGACCGGCCGAAAACGACATTGTGTGCGATCTGGCAAAGGTTATCGATCTTGGTCCGTTCGCCAAGGATCGTGTCTTCAAACACCCCACGATCGATACAGGTGTTCGCGCCAACCGTGACGTGGTCCTGCAGGATCACACGGCCAAAATGAGGTGCGTCTCGCTGGCCATCGGGCGCAGCAAGAACACCAAAGCCAGCCTCGCCGATACGCGCGCCCGCCAGCAGCGTGACGTGGTCACCAAGGAGCGCACAAAACACGCTTGTGTTCGCCCCAATCTGGCAATGCCGCCCGATCTGCACACCGGGGCCGATCGACACGTTGGGGCCAATCCAGCTGCCCTCACCGATGACGGCCCCAGGTGCGATAACAGCCCCTGGAGAGACACGAGCCCCTTCATGCACCTGGCGTCCGGTGAGATACGTGCCTCACCCGTCCAATCCAGATGCCGCGGTCGATACATCGCCAACGCCGCCACCGCGTGGACATAGCGCGGGAAACGCGCAACCAGCTTCGCCGCCCCCTCTGGCACAAAGCGAGGTTCGCCTCATTGGTCACAAAGAGACGCGCATTGGCCGAAATGTCTGGTGTGGATTTGCCGTCACCATCCAAAAATGCGAGATCGCCTACCTGCGCATTCGCCGCTGAAGCAATGCCTGTTACGGACAGGGTGTCATCCCCATCCAGCACGGCCCCGGTCATCTCCGCAATCTGCCCGAGCGTCAGAGCCCCAAGAGGCGTATAGAATCGCGGATCAACCGTCACGATGGGCTCCGTTACTGCGGATTAGCCGGCTGGTCAGGAATCTTTTGACGGGTGACAGCCAAAGTAGGCGTCGCCACGTCCAGCTTCTGGATAACCAGCGCAGTCGCATCAATCGAGTCAGCCGAATAGATCACGGAGCTTTTGGAGACGACCAGCTGAGCATTCTTTTCCTGAATGACCTGCAGCAGAACCGGCTCAAGCGCCTTGTTGAAGGTCGCAAGGGCAACGCGCTCCGTCAGCGCAAACTCCTGCGAGTATTTCTGCGCTTTGGCACCAAAAGCATTTGCTTTGGCCTGGTAGTTGTTGAGCTCGGTCACAAGTGCCGTGTCAGCATTGACCTGATCACGAGTCTTGCCAGCCAGCTTTGCATCCAGAGCCTTGCCCTGCGTCTGTAGCGTGGTGCGCTCCGGGGTGAGCTCGGTGTTCATCTGCTTTTCGATCGTATCCAGCTTGGCAGCCATATCTTTGCCTGCCTTGCTGTCCCGAAGGATTTTCACTTCATCGATAGCCACAACAGTGCTGCCTTGTGCAACCGCCGCAGGTGCTGTGACTGCTGCGCTGCCTATCAGTAGAGCGAACGCGAACAGGAGTTTCTTTAGTTGGGACATGCCAGTCTCCATTCTGGGGGCTTGCGATTAGAAGCGGGTTGATGTCGAGAACCGGAACGTCTCTGTCCGGTCATAGTCCTCGCTGCGGAGGATCTGTGAGAAGTCAAAACGGATAGGTCCGAACGGCGAGTTCCAGAAAACGCTGAGACCTGTGGAAGCACGCAGCGATGCGGCCTCCTTGGTCATCTGAGCGGCGGGGAACCCTGTAATCGGATCCGTGGTGTAGAAGCTCGGCGCCTTGTCCGGCCCACGCAGGGTGCCAAGTGAGCCGGCTTCGAGGAAGAGTGCGCTCTTGATGCCGTATTCCTCTGGGAAAACATTTGGCAGGCTGAGCTCAAACGTCCCCTGATAGTAAAGGTTCCCGCCTTGTGCGTTCAGGCGCCGGGTCGCGACAAGCTCACCCGTCTCAGGATCGACAACACGGAGAATCTCACGTGGACCAAGACCTGCCACGTCAAAGCCACGGAAAGTAGACCCACCACGGAAGAAGCGATTGTTGATCCGAATGCCTTCACCGTCTTCCAGTGGGAAAACGTAGCCACCTGACAGACGCGCACTGGCCACAACACTCTTCCAAATCCCACGATAGAAGGAAGCACGTGTCTCCGTACGCAGATAGTGAACATCACCACCGATCCCAGCGAGATCCTGGTTCAATGAGAAGTCAAACCCCCGGGTTGGTGTGATGGGGTCGTTCGTGCGATCCCAATACAACTGATACCCGATGATGCTTGAAAGGTCCGAACGCTCAGACCGGCAAATGGTCTCACGATAGAGGTAAGATGGGTCACATCGATCAAGTACAACCTCCTCCCCATCAATCACATCGTCGGGCCCAGCAAGCCTGAAGGTATCGTCCGACGTATCATCAGGTGTATCCAGGCCACCGACCTGAATGACGCGGGAAGAACGCCGTCCGGTTTCGAGATCAATCAGGTACGGAATATCCGTAACATTGATATCATCATACTGCAGACGATAGCTGAGCCCCAGCTGCAGCCGTTCCGTCAGCGGAAAGCCAACCCGCACACCGGCACCATAGGTATCGCTGGTGAAGTAGGAAATGTCCGCGAAGTCCTGGCGGGTCGCGAAGACATCAACCCCCGCCGAAAGGTTCCGGTCGAGGAAACGCGGCTCTGTAAAGCGCAAGTCTACAACTTGCTGCCGGCTTGAAGAGGATACGCGAGCGACAACGGTCTGACCGCGGCCACGCAAGTTACGTTGGCTCGCCGAAAGGTCGATCAGGTAGGAGTCAACAGAGGAGAAACCTGCAGCGAACGAAAGCTCACCGGTCGGCTGCTCCTGCACCTTCACGTTCACGACAGTCCGGTCCGGCTCATCTGTCGGAACTTCTTCGATGTCGACTTCCTTGAAGTAACCGAGCGCACGCACACGGTTTTTCGAACGATCGAGAAGGATCCGGTTGAAGGCGTCGCCTTCCGAAATCCGAAGCTCGCGGCGATCACGCGATCCAAAGTCTGTGTATTGCCGACAATATTGATCCGGTCGATGTAAACGCGCGGACCTTCATCCACGACGAAAGTCACATCAATACGACCCGTCTCCGGGTTCACATCCAACTGGGGCCGAATATCGACAAAGGCATAACCCGCAATACCGGCAGCATAAGTCAGGGAGTCGATCGTCGTCTCGATCAGGTCCCCTCTGAACAGGGCTCCTTCCTGAATCGGGACAGCGGCCCGCAGCGCATCCGCATTGAGTTTCTCAAGCGCCGTCTCGACCTTCACTTCACCGAAGTCATACTGGCGGCCCTCATCGACCGTCATGGTGATGTAGAAGTCCTTCTGGTCCGGTGTCAGTTCTGCGACTGCGGACGTCACGCGGAAATCATAATAGCCATTGTTCTGGTAGAACTGGCGCAGCTGATCCCGGTCATATTCGAGACGCCCCGGATCATAGTTGTCATTGGAGCTGAAGAACCGCCAAAAACGGGACTGCTTGGTGACGATTTCACTGCGCAGACGGGAGTCTGAATAAGCCTCGTTCCCGATGAAGTTGATCGAGCGCACGCCCGTCACCGGACCTTCCGTGATCTGGAAAATCAGATCGACCCGGTTTTGCTCCAGCGGCTTGTATTGCGGCTCCACCTTGGCAGCGAACCGGCCGGACTGGCGATAAAGCTCAAGAATCCGCTGGACATCGCTTTGCACACGCGCAGCGGTGAAGATGCCACGCGGTTCAGCCTGGATCTCTTCCTTGAGCTTGTCTTCCTTGAGCGCCTTGTTGCCCTCGAAGATCACACGGTTGATGATCGGGTTTTCGACAACCCGGACGACAAGATCATCCCCGCGCCTGTCAATCGAGACGTCCGCAAACAAATTGGTTGCAAACAAGGTCTTCAGGGACAGGTCGATCCGGTTCGGATCGAAGGAATCACCAGGCTCCAGAAGCAGATAGGATTGAACGGTACGCGCTTCGATACGCTTGTTACCTTCAACGACAATCGAACGGATCGTGCCACCGTACCGATTGTCTTCCTGCGCCTGTGCCGATCCGGCGTCACCCACCACACCCGAAAGCGCGAAGACGCTGGTCGCCATGAAGGTCGCTGCAAGAAACTTACGCATCGTCGAATAAACTCTCTGATTAGTCCCTGATCCGGCCGGCTTAACCGCCCCCGCTGCCAAATAGGCCGGTTTCAATGATGTCGCCCCAAGTGATAACGACCACCATCCCCAATAACAGGATCAGCCCGAATGTCAGGCTCACTTCCTGTACTTTTTCCGGTAACTGGCGCCCGGTCAGGAACTCGTATGCATTAAATACCAGATGCCCGCCATCCAGGACGGGCAGCGGCAACAGGTTGAAAAAGCCAACTCCGACTGAAATCGAAGCGCACATGCTGAGCAGCATCCAGAAGAGCCTGGAAAGGCGAGTCCCCACAGGAACGTCCTGTTGTTGCCAGACCTTGTTGACCACTCGCCGGGAAACATCGCCGATGCCGACCGGACCTGACATGGTGTGGATGGACATCCGCCCTGTTACGATGCGCGTCAGCATCGTGACGGTTTGCTGCATCGTTGCACCGGTCTGCAGCACGCCCTGCCCAAGCGCCTCAACAGGGTTGTACCGGGTTGGCGGAAGAACACTGACATTGTCGAGCGCGACGCCAATCGTGGCCTGGGGCACGACCTGGCCGAACTCGTTTTCCCGCAAGCTTTCCTTCGGAGTCACCGAAAGCGCTGTCTCGGCCTGATCCCGGCGGACAACAAACGTTACAGGTGTATTCGGATTGAGGATCACTTCCAGCTGGACGTCCCAGGGACTTTTGATCGGTTTGCCGTTCGCCGAAACAAAAACATCGCCAGCCTCCAGGCCGCCAATCTCTGCAGGCGAGCCCGCATCTACAGACACCAGACCGACCTCAAGGTTCGGGCGGCCAAACATGCCGAGGAAAAGCGCGAAGATCAGACTGGCCAGAACGAAATTGGCAAAGGGGCCAGCAAGGCTTACGATAGAGCGCTGCCCGACACCGAGGTCCGGATAAGCGCGTCCGACCAAGCCGCCTTCGACCTTGCGACATCCCCGGCAAGCTGGCTCTCGCCTGCAAACTTTACGAAGCCGCCCAGTGGAATCCAGTTGATCCGCCACCGAGTTCCGCGCTTGTCCTTGCGCTCGTACAGCGGCTTGCCAAACCCGATGGAGAAGGATTCAACCGCCGCACCGAAGGCGCGGCCGGCAAGGTAGTGGCCAAACTCGTGAACAATAACCACGATGCCCATCATGAAGATGAGGCAAGCCAGAAACAAAGGACCTTGGCTCAGCAACTCACCCAAGCGTTCTACCCTCCGCCCCACCACCCGGGGCCCGCTTCAAGACATCTTCCGCTGCAGTCCGCGCGTATCGGTCCAGATAGCCGATCTCTTCTAGCGAACCACAAGCCACTCCGGCCATATTGCCGGAAAGGAAGCGACTCAACACTTCCTTTACCACCCAGCTTATGTCCAGAAACCCGCATTGGCCCGCAATAAATGCAGAAACCGCTGATTCATTAGCACAATTTAATACCGTGGTTGCACCGGGACCGGCAGCGATTGCCTCACGCGCCAATTGAATTGCCGGGAACCTGCCTGCATCCACTGGCTCAAAATCGAGTTTTCCGAGGCTGGCAAGGTCCAGGCGTTCCACCTGTGTCGGCACCCTCTCCGGCCAGCCAAGGGCATAGGAAATCGGTGTGCGCATGTCCGGCGACCGAGCTGTGCAATGACAGACCCGTCCGTAAAATGGGCCATGCCGTGGATAATTGACTGCCTGTGAATGATCACATCGATCATTTCCGCCGGGACATCGAACAGATACGCCGCTTCAATGAACTCAAGGGCTTTGTTCATGAGGGTCGCACTGTCGATGGAATTCTTGATACCCATGGCCCAGTTCGGGTGAGCCGCTGCTTCCGCCGGGCTCACCAGGCGCATCTCATCAAGCGTTGCAGTCCGAAAAGGCCCACCCGACGCCGTAATCGTCAGCCGCTCCAGCTCACGGCCGTCCCCCAGGCATTGATGTATCGCGCTGTGCTCGGAATCGACAGGCAGCACATTCACGCCCACGCGCTTCGCCTCTTCCAGGATCAGCCGACCGCCGCAGACGACGCTTTCCTTGTTGGCAATCGCAACATCGTTTCCGGCCTGGACCGCCGCCAGTGTGGATTCCAGCCCGGCCGCACCGACAATGGCCGCCAGGACCGTGCCGAGCGGGTTGCAGCCTCAACCACAGCAGCGTTGCCGCCGGCCACTTCGATGCCGCTTCCGTGGAGCTTCGTCTTTAGGACCGGCAACTGGCTTTCATCCGCGATCACGGCGATTTGCGGCCTGAACTCCAACGCCTGCTCAGCCAGCATGTCCGCATTGCTGCCAGCGGTGAGCGCGACGACGTCAAAACCGCCTTCGCCATCCCTGTTAGCATGCCGGATGACATCAAGCGCATTGCAGCCGATGGATCCTGTGGATCCCATTACAGATACAGAACGCCGGTCACTCATGACTGGAGCCCAAGCACATCCGGCAGATTCGGTGCAATGTAGAATGTCAGTACGGAGATGAATGCGACAGCTCCAAGCCCGTCGACACGGTCCATGACCCCGCCATGCCCAGGAAGAATTGTACCGGAATCCTTCACTCGGAACCGGCGCTTCAGGCCGCTCTCGAACAGGTCCCCAACCTGCGCCACAACAGAGATGGCAATGCCGGCAAGGATCCAGCCGATAAATGGCACTCGCTGAATGTCCGCAGCGGCAGTCCCGCAAACGATACAGGCGACAACAGCCCCGATCGCACCGCTCCAGGTCTTGTTCGGGCTCTCCTTCGGCAGAAGCCGCGGGCCACCCAGGCCCCTTCCGGTAAAGTAGGCTGCTGCATCAGACGCCCAGACAAAAGACATGAAGTAGAGTGCCGCTGAACGGCCATCCCAGGGCCCTTCCCGAAGAAGCCAAAGCGAAGCCGGGAGAGCCGTCACGTACAGAAGGCCGAATATGGCGCTGCCCCGATGGTTCCACGCGCCCTTCGCAACAAGTGCGGCGAATATCGCGCCCGCGATGAGGACGCCAATCGAGACGGCAGGCATTACGAGCGCAGGGAGAGACATGTCAACGCAGCAAACACGACCAAAAGGAAAGGCCGCGTAAAGCCGCTGATATGCCCCCATTCCCAAGCCATCACGCCCGCGGTCAAAGCACAGGCAACCGCAAGCCCCCAACCACCTGACCAGACAGCTGCCAGGCCGAGCGGGATCAAGATCGCTGAGGATATCAGCCGCAGCCCCAGATTGGAAAACCTGAGCTCCCGGGGTGTCCAGTCACCCATCAGTTTGCCTCCGGCGACACCGCGCCAAACCGTCGTTCACGGCTCCTGAACTCAGCGATCGCCTGCTCCAGCGTCGACTTGTCAAAGTCCGGCCACAGCACATCCGTGAAAACCAGCTCAGCATAGACCGCCTGCCAGAGGAGAAAATTGGAAAGACGATATTCTCCGCTCGTGCGGATCAGCAGATCGGGATCAGGAATACCGTCCGTATCGAGGAAGCCGGCAAACGCCTTTTCATCCAGATTCTCGGCCGCAAGCTCACCGTGCTGGATTGCGTCACAGGCCTTCCGGGCCGCTCGGAGGATCTCTTCCCGGCCGCCATAATTGAAAGCAATATTGAGATAGAAGTTCGAATTGATCTCCGTCTCGCGTTCGGCCTTGTCCACGAGCTCGGCAATATCGGCCGGTAAGCCCTCGCGCTTTCCCAGTACCCGGATGCGGACGCCTTCGCGTTTGAGGCGGGACAGGTCGCGCTGCACATAGGCTTTCAGCAAGCCGAACAGCGCGCTGACCTCAGCGGCTGGCCGGCGCCAGTCTCGGTCGAAAACGAGAAGACGGTCAAATACCGAATGCCGAGTTCCGGCGCAGCTTCCACGGTCCTTCGCAGGGCCTCGACCCCTCGCTCATGACCCACTGCCCGTGGCAGCCCCCTCGCATTCGCCCACCGCCCATTACCGTCCATGATGATGGCAACGTGCTGCGGCCCCGGAAGCCGCTCTGCCCCGGCGCCCTCTGAAGCGGGGGCGGGTTCGCGGGACATCAGACCTGCATGATCTCCGCTTCCTTGGCCTTCAGGGCATCATCGACCTTTGCGACGTAAGCATCCGTCAGCTTCTGGACTTCCTCGGAAAGGGCGCGGTGCCGATCTTCACTGATCTCACCGTCTTTCTCCATGGCTTTCAGCGTATCCATGCCGTCCCGGCGGATATTGCGGATCGCGACGCGAGCAGATTCGGCATATTTGCCCGCAACCTTCTGAAGCTCCTTGCGGCGCTCTTCATTCAGGGGGGAATCGGGAGGCGAAGGTTCTGCCCGTCCATAACCGGGTTCAGGCCAAGCCCGGAATCGCGAATGGCGCGATCCGCGGCGCCCACAACAGCCTTGTCCCAGACGTTGACCGAAAGCATCCGTGTGTCCGTCACCGTCACCGAAGCGACCTGGTTCAACGGCACGGTCGAGCCATAGGCAGGCACCATGATCGAATCGAGCAGATTGACCGAAGCGCGGCCAGTACGCAGGCCGCTGAATTCCGTAGCGAGCGAAGCCAGTGCGCCTTCCATACGGCGCTCAAGGTCTTTCTTGTCATAGCTCATTTGGGTGACGCTCCCTTGTTCGTAATCGTTGTCGAGGTGCCCTGCCCGTGCAGCACTTTCAGCAGGGAACCTTCTTCCTTAAGCGAGAACACCACGATCGGTATGTTGTTGTCACGCATCAGGCTCACAGCCGAGGAATCCATCACGCGGAGGTCCTTCACCAGCAGCTCCTGATAGGACACGTCTTCATAGCGCGTCGCTGTCGCGTCCAGCTTCGGATCAGCGGTGTAAACACCATCCACCTGCGTCCCCTTCAGCAGGGCATCGCAATTCATTTCGATCGCACGCAGGGCGGCGCCGGTATCGGTCGTGAAGAACGGGTTGCCGATGCCGGCCGCGAAAATCACGATCCGGCCCTTTTCCATATGACGCTGGGCGCGCCGGCGGATGTAGGGCTCACAGATCGCATCCATGTGGATGGCGGACAGGACGCGTGTCGGCACGTCCATGTTCTCAAGCACGCTCTGCATGGCGAGCGCGTTCATGACGGTGGCCAGCATGCCCATGGAGTCCGCCTGGGCGCGCTCCATGCCCTTTGCGGCCCCGGCAACACCGCGGAAGATGTTACCGCCGCCAATCACAAGGCAGATCTCGGCGCCGGCATCGCGGGCACCCTTGATTGCCTTGGCAAATTTCTCGCAGGTCGGGATATCGATTCCGAACTGGCCGGGGCCCATGAGGGCCTCTCCCGACAGCTTCAGCAGTACGCGCTTGTACTTGAGTTGGCTTGTCTCGGGATCCCCGCTCGGCATCGTCAATTTCCCTTCGCTGAAGACCTTACGGCCTCCTAAAGATTCCCGGCCGCCTGTCATGGGCGGCGGGATGTTCAAAGCCCCTTGCGGGCGGAAAGGCAAGCCTGATCAGGCGCCTTTTGTCATGGATGCAACTTCGTCTGCGAAGTTGTCCTCTTCCTTCTCGATGCCTTCACCGAGTTTGAAGTGGACAAAGCCGTTCAGCGTAGCGCCTTCGCCTTTCAGGAACTCGCCGACCGTCTGGTCAGGGTTCATGACGAAAGGCTGCTCGACCAGCACGACTTCCTTGTAGAACTTCTGCATGCGGCCAACGATCATCTTCTCGATGACGCTGTCCGGCTTGCCGCTTTCGCGAGCCTGCTCGGTCAGAACGCGCTTTTCAGCTTCGACGATGGCCGGGTCCAGCTCATCCGTCGTTGCAGCAGCCGGCGAAGTTGCCGCGATGTGCATCGCAACCTTGCGGCCGATTTCGTCCAAATCGCCAGAGCCGTCGAGCGCAACCAGAACACCCACTTTGCCCATGCCAGCGGCTTCGGCGTTGTGGATGTAGGAAGCAACTTTGCCGCCAGCAGTGACCTTGGCCGAACGGCGAAGCGTCATGTTCTCGCCGATCGTGGCGATCAGGCGCTTGATCAGGTCATCAACCGAACCTTCGCCATCCGGCGACGGTGCAGCAGCCAGAGCCTCGACGGAACCGTCGGTGCCAAGGCAGCCTTGGCGATACCAGCCAGAGCGGACTGGAACTTCTCGTTACGGGCAACGAAGTCCGTCTCGGCGTTCAGCTCGACGATTGCGCCGGTCTTGCCGTCTTCGGACACCTGCACAGCCACCAGGCCGTCAGCCGCGGTGCGGCCCGACTTCTTGGCAGCCTTGGACAGGCCTTTTGCGCGCAGCCACTCAACGGCTGCGGCTTCGTCACCATTGTTTTCGACGAGCGCTTTTTTTCGCGTCCATCATGCCGGCGCCCGTTTTCTCACGGAGCGCCTTCACAAGCGCAGCTGTAATCTCAGCCATAGCTGTATTCCCTCAGTCTCGATTGTACCGGCGCGGCTTATGCGCCGGCTTCGTCAGCCGTTTCGTCCGCTGCAGCAACATCTGCCTCAGCCATAGCCGCAACGTCTTCGAGTTCACCCAGGTCCACACCGAAGCCGGCGCTGGACTCGGCGAGGCCATCCAGGATGGCATCGGCGAACAGGTTGCAGTAGAGCGAGATGGCGCGTGCAGCGTCGTCGTTGCCCGGGAAGCCGTAGTCGGCATCCGCCGGGTCACAGTTCGTATCCAGGACGGCCACAACCGGGATACCCAGCTTGCGGGCTTCCTGGACAGCGATGGCTTCCTTGTTGGTGTCGATCACGATCATGGCAGACGGCAGGCCGCCCATGTCGGCGATACCACCCAGAGATTTCTGGAGTTTCTCGCGGCGACGTTCCAGGTCGAGAAGTTCTTTCTTGGTCAGGCCAGCGCCGCCGCCCGTTTCAAACATCGCGTTCAGTTCGCGCAGTTGCTTGATCGAGTTGGACACGGTGGACCAGTTGGTCAGCGTGCCGCCGAGCCAGCGGTGGTTCATGTAGTACTGGGCGCAGCGCTGTGCAGCCTCAGCAACCGGATCCTGGGCCTGGCGCTTCGTGCCGACGAACAGAACGCGGCCGCCCTTGGCAACCGTATCGCGCACGAACAGCAGTGCCTGGTGCAGAGCCGGCACGGTCTTCGAAAGGTCCATGATGTGGATGCCGGAGCGCTCGCCGTAGATGTACGGCTTCATGCGCGGGTTCCAGCGGTGGGTCTGGTGACCGAAGTGAACGCCAGCTTCGAGCAGCTGACGCATGGTGAAGTCAGGAAGGGCCATCGATTGTCTCCATCCGGTTGGCCGTCACGGGTGGAACTTTGGACCCCAATGGCCCGCGGCACCGGATGCACCCGTGAACTGGTTTAAGATGAGGCGGGCTTATACAGATATTCCCCTGTCGGGCAAGCGGTCTGAGGCCTGTTTTGGCAGGACTTCAGGTGACCATTCCATGACTATAGCGGACTATGGCATGACCAGACATGACCTGGCCGGATCATCAGGCGGCCTTCAGGGGCTCCACCCGCTCCACCCCCGGCACATCCTTCAATGCCCGCTGGGCTTTCAGGCTGATCGTGTAGGTCGACGGCAGTTTGAGGATCACCAGCCGCCCATGACTATAGCGGACTATGGCATGACCAGACATGACCTGGCCGGATCATCAGGCGGCCTTCAGGGGCTCCACCCGCTCCACCCCCGGCACATCCTTC
>LZQP01000017.1_pt1 | contig 26861 bp, 29 predicted proteins | sample 768551 | NCBI WGS metagenome assembly LZQP01 (sample SAMN05207184, study PRJNA324509) | oil field metagenome | isolation source: sample BH-FW-16 from oil reservoir | place: India: Bombay High | collected 2015-12-03
CAACAGCCATCGACCTGGTTCCGGCGAATGGTTGTCCGACCGGTACTGCTGAGACAACACTCGCGGCAGATGCGAGCAATAATTTCAATGAAGTTCAGGTCTGTGCGCTTGGCGGCGCATCCGGTTCGACGATCATTACCACCGACCTCAGCATTCCTTCGAGCACGACGATCGCTATTCGTGGTCCGGTGTTTATCGGTGCTGACGCAGGCAGCGGCGGCACCTCAGCCGTTCTGACTGTCGGGGAAGGCGTGCGCTTTTTGGTGCGTCGGGAACCGATGATTACCTGGTGATCTCTCGTGGTTCTCGCATCGAGGCAGTTGGTACGGCTACCAATCCGATCCGCTTCACCTCGCGCGCAAAAATCAACGATGAAGAAACGGGTTCCAGCATCACGCAAGCTTCCACCACTGCCCAGTGGGGCGGGTTGGTGATCAATGGTTTTGCACCCATCAACGCATGTATCAGTGCGGCGGCTGTCGGCGGTTCTGCTGATTGCGAAAAGTCTGGCGAAGGGTCGTCTGGCCGCTTCGGTGGCGATCAGGCCGATGATAATTCCGGTACGCTTCGCTATGTTTCCGTAGAGTACGCGGGCGCTCGCCTTACAACTGAAGACGAACTGAATGGCATCGCTTTCCAAGGGGTGGGTTCGGGCACAGTCGTTGATCACATTCAAGTTCACAACAACCTTGATGATGCCGTTGAGTGGTTTGGTGGCACGGTTGGCGTTAAGTACTTTGTCGCAACCGGTACTGGCGACGACTCGATCGACTGGACTGACGGCTGGTCAGGTAAACTTCAGTACGCCATCGTTCGTTCTACCAATCCGTCTTCGGAAGATCCGCGCGGTATCGAGGCGGATAACCTGAACAACGCCAACGCCGCTGAGCCGTTCTCGAATCCGAGTATCTCGAACGTCACGCTCGTCGGCACCACAGGTAACCAGCAGGGCGTTCTGCTGCGTCGTGGTACCAAAGGCCGTCTTGTCAATTCGATTGTTACCGGTTTCGAGTCGGGCCTTGATGTCGATGACACGCAGACCTTCGACAACTACACCGCTGGCGACCTGGTGATCGAGAGCCTCTTCCTCGACAATCCCGTCAATTTCACGGCGGATAGCGATGGGGTGCCGGCATTCCCGGCCAGCGCAAATCTTGTAACTGGGAATAACACGCTGTCGGATGAGTTCTTCCCGGGCCAGCAAGAGCTGGGCGTTCCGGTGTCTACGGTTCTGTCGGGTGATGCCTTCTTCGATGCGACTGACTACATCGGTGCATTTGCGCCAACAGAGAGCGTCGAGAGCAACTGGGCGACTTTCGCACAACCGGGCACCCTGTTTCCGGCAGCTGCAGCGAACTGTCCGACCGGCACCACGCAGAATGGTACGCTCGACAACAAGAAGCTCTGCGTCATCAGCGGTGATACTGAGCTTACCAGCGATCTTCACCTCACGGACGGTGATGAGCTGATCTACGAACTGTCCGGCTTTGTGCGGGTTGGTATCGATCAGGGCGCGGACCCCAGCAATCCGGTAGCGAATTCTGCTGCTGCCAATCTGACGATCGATGCAGGCGTCACAGTCGTTGCCGAGGGCAATGATGACTATCTGGTCATCGCTCGCGGTTCCAAGCTTCTGTCGAATGGTACAGCCAGCCGTCCTGTCGTGTTTACCTCCAAGGACAAGATCGCTGGTACTGGTACGTTCGATCAGGACACCCGGGGTATCTGGGGCGGTATTGTGATCAACGGACGGGCGCCAATCAACGCCTGTGCCTCTGATACGGCCACTGGCGGCACGGTCGATTGTCAGAAATCCGGTGAGGGGTCTTCGGGCTTCTTCGGTGGCGCAAGCGCTGATGACGACTCCGGTCAGATCTTCTACACCCGCGTCGAATATGCTGGTGTGCGTCTGACGAATGAGGACGAACTGAACGGTATTGCCTTCCAGGGCGTCGGTTCGGGCACCCAGGTTGCTTACGTTCAGGTCTACAACAACCTCGATGACTGCTACGAATGGTTCGGCGGTACTGTCAGTGCAAAGTACCTGCTGTCCACTGGTTGCGGCGACGATCAGTTTGACTGGACGGATGGCTGGCAGGGGTCACTGCAGTATGGCATTGCGTATGGCAGCGTTTCGTCTGCTACCGGATCGATCTCTGAGACCCGCGTGGCCTTGAGGGTGACAACCTGAATAATGACAACGCAGCGACGCCGGTCTCTACGCCTCGTATTTCCAACATCACGATCATTTCCGGTGGTGATCCAAATGCTGACACTGGTGCTGTGTTGCGCCGCGGCATGCAGGGTACTGTCGCGAATGCGATCGTGCTGGGCTGGCCGGATGCCGGTTTGGATGTGGATGATGCGCAAACGATCACCAACTTCAACAATGGTGACCTGCAGATCCAGTCCTGGTTCCTTTCCGATAACGGCGATGATCTGGAAAACGACGGTGAAGACCCGACTTTCACGGCAGCAAACAACCTCACTACTGGCCAGGCAATCACCATGAGCGGCTTCACGTTCCGTGAAAACCGCCCAGGCGTAGTCCCCGGTGCCAACGAGAACGCTGTGCCAGTGTTTGATGTGACGGGTATCGGTGAACTGGAACCGACGACTTACATCGGTGCTGTCGAGGACGCCAACGACACCTGGTTCCTTGGCTGGTCGGTCGACCAGGCAGGAAACCTCACCAGCGCGAACTAGTTCTCGCGTCGGCAATCGGGTGGAGCAGCGCGTACCGGCTGCTCCACCTCTTATGCTTTCATAGCCACTCATTCGTGCGACTGGTTCAGCTTCGCATTCAGGAAACAAAGATGAAACGTTTCATGTCCGCCCGCTCTGTCCTGCTGACGAGCGCCTGCCTGGCGTGGATTTCTCCCGCACTGGCCCAGGACGCCACGGTTACAGATCCGGCGCCAACCGTTGAAGAGCAGCCAGCGCCGGTTCAGACTGAAGAAACCGAAGCACGTCAGCAGACTGTTGTTGTGCGCGGCCAATTCATTCCGGATGAAAAGCGCAACACATCTGAAGTGTCCGCCCTGATCGATGAGGGCGATTTCAATCTGCAGGGTGATGGAGACGCTGCTGCTGCACTGGCGCGTGTGGCCGGGATCGCCGCAGCTGAGGACGAGTTCATCTACGTGCGCGGCCTGAACGAACGTTATTCGACAGCGCTGCTGAACGGTTCGCCTTTGCCGAGCCCGGCGCCTCTGCGCCGCGTTGTGCCGCTGAACCTGTTCCCGACCTCCACACTGAAAAGCGTTCTGGTTCAGAAGACCTATTCACCGAACCTCCCGGGTGAATTCGGTGGTGGTACCGTCGACCTTCGGACCAAGGCTGTGCCCGACGAGCCTTTCCTGACGGTTGGCGTGAAAGCCGGCATCGATGTGCAGACATCGCTGAAAAATGGCCTTATGTATGATGGCAGCGATACTGATTGGCTCGGTATCGACGACGGTGCGCGTGAGCGCCCGTCTGTGGCAGACGGCCTGACCCATGAATTCGGCCGGCAACTGACGGACAATTCCTCGCTGCTGGTCATGCAGCAAGGCGAGGTCAATCCGAATAGCGGCTTCGACATTTCGGGTGGAACTCGCCTTGATCTGAGCAATGACATTTCGATCGGGTTTACGGCCTCCGGCGGCTATTCCAACGATTGGGAAACAAAGCGCGGTGAGCGCAGCTTTGGCGCGATCAACTCCGGCACCGGCCGGCTTGAGCCAAACCAAAATACACCCGGGATTCGACGCAGAACACGATTGGCCTCAACGCACTGGCCACAATCGGGGTCGATCTGTTCGATAATCACCAGATCAAGTTCACGGGGCTGGTGACACGTTCTTCCGAAAAGGAAGCGCGTATCGTCAGCACCGGGCTCGACGGTTATACTCAGGAAGATACCCGTCTGCGTAATGATTATCTGGAATGGATCGAGCAACAGCTCTGGTCGACGCAGGTGCAGGGCGAGCATTTCTTCCCCGGTCTGCATGATCTCAAGGTCGAGTGGCGCGGGTCCTATTCCGAGGCACTGCGTGATGCGCCTTACCAGCTCTCCAACATCTATCGTATCGCGGATGATGGCAGCCTTTCCCTGTCCAACAGCCCCAGCGCGAACCGGATGCAGTTTAGCCGTATCGACGATGATACGACCGACTTTGGCATCGACCTGACATTGCCGCTGGATCGTTCTGGCGATTGTTTCCTGTTCTGCGAAACGGAACTGAAAGCCGCTACGCCTATGTCGAGAATGACCGTAAGGCGACCAGCTTCATTTACGACATCAATGGTGTCGCAGGTGCGCCAGGCGTTGACGGTCGGATCGGTACAAACCGTCTGGACTATATCTATGCCTACCTGTTCGCTCCGGATGGTCCCGGTTACATCACCGAGATCAAGAACGACGGTTTCCCGCAGCTGTACCTGGCTACGCTGGAGATCGACGCGGGATATGTCGGTATCGATACTCAGGTGACACCGTATATCCGCGCTGCAGTCGGCGTGCGCTTTGAGGATGCAATCCAGGCTGTCGATACTCAGTCTATCGGCATGGATCTTTCGACGAACTATGTTGAAGGCGTTATTGACGAGCAGGACTGGTTCCCGGCAGTTACTCTGACCTGGAACCCGATGGACGAAATTCAGGTCCGGGGTGGCTATTCCGAGACGATTACGCGTCCTCAGTTCCGTGAACTGGCGCCGGCTGTGTTCAACAACTCCGAAACGGACGTGACCTTCTTCGGTAACCCGTATCTGGTGAACGCGTCGATCAAGAACTACGATCTGCGGGCCGAATACTACTTTGCCCGTGACCAGTTCGCGACCGATCGGCCTGTTCTACAAGGATATTACGAACCCGATCGAGGAAGTTCTGGTACCGGCAGAAACCCTGCAAACCAGCTTCATCAACGCGCCTGCCGCAGAGCTTTATGGTTTGAGGTGGAATATGAGCAGGTCCTGCCGATGCAGCAGTGGACAGGCTGGTCCTTCTTCGATGATCGCGATCTGCAGCTCAAGGCCAACTATACCTGGTCGGACTCTTCAGTCGATGCTGTTGGCGAAGTTGCTGTCAACGTCGGTACCAACCTGAACCCTGTTCGCGGTTATGAAGACGCTGCGGGCCTGATCAATGATGGCCGGCGTCTGCAGGGCCAGTCCGAACACCTCTTCAATCTCCAGCTTGGCCTTCTGAATGAGAGCGCACGTTCGGAATACAACCTGCTCGTGAATTACGTTTCGGATAGGATCCGCTCAGGCGAAATTGCTGCGCGCGGTGTTCCTGCATTCCTTGAACAACCGCCAATGACCGTGGACTTTGTGTGGAACAAAGGCTTCAATATGGGCAATGGAGATTACGAATTCTCGTTGAATATCCAGAACCTGTTTGGTGAAAGCTACGAGGCATATCAGGAGTATGGCTCTGACCGTGTCTATGTGGACACTTACAAGCAGGATACCGTATTCAGCGTGGGTTTGAAGCGGAGGTTCTGATCGTTTGACTGGATCTGGATCCGGCATGCTCACAGGGGGGTCCGCGGTGGAGAATATCCGCCGCGGGCTCATCCGTTTTATTGGGCCTGCAATTATGGTTACCGAGATTGCTCTGGTGGCCGGTTTGGCATTTCTGATGGCAAAGATTGCCTGGCTGGTAATCGAACCGGGCGGCGCAGTTTCCGGGATGGAACCGCTTGCTCAAAATGCCCGCGCCGAAACCGAACGGGTCAACCGTGATCTTGTGGGCGACATGACGCTTCTGGTCACCTCAGACCCGTTCTCGCGGTCTGCCGAACCTGTCGCAGATATTCCGGAAGCACCCGAAACGAAGCTGAATCTGGTCCTGAAAGGGGTCCGCGCGTCTGCGGATGGCACAGGTGTTGCGATGATCGTCATGCCGAATAACCGGCTGAGCATATTTGCACCAGGTGAGACCATCCTTGATGGGGTAGTGCTCGACCGTGTCTATGGGGACCGCGTGACCTTGCGAAAGAACGGCCAAATTGAAGCCTTGTTGATGGCGAGCGGCGCTGACCGGCTTTCAGTTCTGTCATCTCCTGGTGAAACGGCGCCAAAGGCTCAGTCCTCAAGCCGTGGCAGCGAAGAAGAGCTGATCAGTACAACCGCCACCGATTTCCTGACTAATCTCGTCATCAATCCTGTACATCGCGGCCAGGAATTCATCGGATATGAGATAGGGAGCCGTGGTGACACTGCGCTCCTGGAGCGGTCCGGTCTCCGGTCTGGGGACATCGTGCTGTCAGTTGATGGCATCCCGGTCGGGACAACAAGCCCCGGGGAGCTTGCCATGAAGCTTTCTTCATTAAGAAAAGTTCGGTTGAGAGTTGATCGCGACGGCCGCCAGATCGACCAGGTATTCACGCTGCCGGAGAACCCGTAGCTTATGAAATTGAAATCCGTCCTCTCCGCAGCATTGTTTGCGACGATTGCGCCAGGTGCGTTGGCTCAGGCAGGTCAAAGCAGCCCGGAGCCTTCGCGCCACATTATGAATTTTGATGATGTCGAGCTTTCGGCACTGGTCGCAGATGTGTCGACAGTGACGGGCTATACGTTCATCGTGCATCCGGATGCGCGAACCAAGCGTGTAACGGTATCTTCGTCGACACCGCTGACCCGTGATCAGGTGTTTGATGTCTTCCTGTCTGCATTGCGGGTTCATGGGTTTACGGCAGTGCCCGCGGGACGTGCAACGTATCGTATCGTGCCGGAGCGCCAGGCTGTATCCGATGCAAGCGTCTCGGCTGCGGGTTCGAATACGTTCACGACAGAAATATTCGCCTTGAAGCATTCCAGCGCCCGGGATGTGGCGGCCGTGATCAAGCCGCTGATTGCGGAGCAGGGGCAAATTGTTGCCAACGATGCTTCAAACACGCTTGTCGTCGTGGATTATGCATCCAATCTGCCGCGTCTGCGCGCCATGCTGAAACAGATCGATACAGATCCATCCGTCACCCAGACAATCAGCCTGAAGAATATCCCTGCGCGGGAAATGGCGAGCATCCTGGCAAGTCTTTCTGTTTCGCCGGGAAAAAACGGTGCTGCGGTCAACTTCCAGGCTGTTGCTTCGGATACGGGAAATGCAGTGGTCCTGCAGGGTGACGATGCTCTTGTACGGCGCGCAGTGGAAGTGAGTCGTGAGCTCGATTCACATGACCGGACCGAGGATACATTACGGGTCATTCCGTTGAATAATGCGAACGCTGTGGATCTTGTGCCGGTGCTGCAGCAGATGGCCGCGGCTATGGATGCGCGCCGTGCTGCCGGTGGGGAGCTTCAGGGCGTAACAACCATTGCGCACCACGAGCCCACGAACTCGCTCGTCATCAGTGCGCCCCCGGAAACACTGGGTGCGCTTGAGAGGATCATTACCGATCTGGACCGGCGCCGCTCTCAGGTGCTGGTTGAGGCGATCATTGTTGAGATGTCGGATGACACGGCACGCGAACTTGGACTGCAGTTCCTTGTTTCGGGCAGCAACGATTCAACAGTGCCATTCGTTTCCACGAACTACTCACGTTCTGCGCCCAGCATGCTTGCGCTGGCCGGGGCGCTCAGCTCCAACACACCTTTCAATACGGGTGACTCGGATACCAATCCATTTGCTGAAGCTGCAGTGAACTCGCTGCTCGGTTTGTCCGGGCTGAGTGTTGGTGTCGGCGGGCAGGATGGCGATACGCTTTTTGGTGCGATCCTTACTGCTGTAGAAAACGATACGCAGTCGCGCATCTTGTCCAAGCCGTTCAACATGACACTGGATAATGGCACGTCTAAGCTGCTGGTCGGGCAGGAAGTGCCTGTTGCTACGGGTGAGGTGCTCGGGGATTCCAATTCCAATCCTTTCCGGACTGTGGAGCGCAGGGATGTCGGTGTCGGGCTGGATGTGACGCCCCGGATTTCAAATGATGACACGATCCGCCTCGACATCACGCAGGAAGTCTCGAACATCGCTCAGGCGATTACGACGGGCTCCACGACAGATTTGATTTTCAATACACGGAAGATCAGCACGAGTGTGATCGCCGATAATGGTGAGATCATCGTGCTAGGCGGTCTGGTCGAGCAAACAGAAAGTGTTACCAACGAGAAAGTACCGGTATTGGGGGACATTCCTGTTGCCGGGCGGCTGTTCCGTTCGGAGGGCAAGGGATTGGGACGCACAAACCTGATGGTCTTTATCCGTCCGACCATTGTGCGAAGTCGCGATGATGCGCGTAACGCCACGGCGCGCTCCTACCGCTATCTGCGGGCTCAGGAGCTGTGGGAAGGTGAAGGTGATAGCGGCGCCTCACTGGACAAGTTCGTCAACCAGGTTCTGGGGAGTCCGCCCCCGCAATGAGCACTTTGCCGGCCATTGAGCAGTTCACTTACGCTTTTGCCAAGGACAAAGGGGTGGTTGTCCTGCCGGGACGTGATGAGCTGACGCTTGGGGTAAGGGCGGGTGCAGACCCGCTCGCACTGGTGGAGGCGCGGCGTGCGCTTGGGACTGCGTTCAAACTTGAAGCACTGGATCGTGATGCCTATGAGCGCATGCTGGCTGACGTTTTTGCCGCGGATGCATTGGCGGGCGACAGCGTGAACGCTGCCGTGGATGCGCGGGGGGGGCTGGAAAGCCTTATTGATGACCTGCCGAAAACGGCCGACCTTCTGGAGGGGCAGGATGATGCGCCGGTCATCCGCCTCATCAACGGCTTGATCCATGAAGCAATGAAACGCCGGGCTTCAGATATCCACATCGACCCCTTTGAGGACACATTGTCCATCCGTTACCGGATCGATGGAGACCTGGTGGAAGTGTTGACGCCTCCGCGGAAACTGGCAGCTCCGATTGTCTCGCGTATCAAGGTCATGTCGCGTCTGGATATCGCTGAGAAGCGCCTGCCTCAGGACGGACGTATTTCTCTCTCAGCCGGCGGTAAGTCTATAGATGTACGGGTTGCCACACTGCCGACCCGTTATGGCGAGCGCGTCGTGCTCCGCCTTCTGGACACGAAAAACGCACTGCTGAACCTCAAGGAACTCGGCATGGATGTCGATACCTACGAGCGGTTCACTGAAGTGTTGAGCCAGCCCAATGGCGTGATCCTCGTCACTGGCCCGGTCGGCTCCGGTAAGACAACCACCCTCTATTCGGCGCTTTCCCGGCTGAATACCGGCCGCGACAACATCATGACCCTGGAAGATCCCATTGAGTATGGCTTGCCGGGGATTAGCCAGACGCAGATGGACCACAAGGTCGGGCTCAATTTCGCTGCCACACTGCGCTCAATCCTGCGGCAAGACCCAAATATCGTGATGGTGGGCGAAATTCGGGATTCGGAAACTGCGGAAGTCGCATTTGAATTTGCATCCACAGGCCGTCTGGCTCTCTCAACCCTGCACACCAATTCCGCTTCGGGCGCCATTACGCGACTGCGGGATATGGGGGTGGAGGACTATCTGCTTTCGTCGACGCTGCGGGCGATCATGGCGCAACGACTGGTGCGCCGGTTGTGTCCCTCCTGCAAGACATCAAGAAAAGCAACGCATACAGAGTGTGAATCGCTCGGCCTCCATAGCGATGCCGACCTGACCGTCCATGACCCTCAAGGGTGCCTTTCTTGCGGGCAGACCGGCTTCATAGGCCGTCTTGGCGTTTATGAGTTGCTGATAGCAGATCGCGATATCCGGAATATGCTCAGCGATGGCGCATCGGAAGATGCGATCGATCAGGCTGCATTTGCGCATCATGACCGTCTTCTGGACAATGCGCGCCGCTATGTGATTTCTGGTGAAACCAGCGTTGCCGAAGTATTGCGAGCCTGCCGGAAAGGAGGCCAGTAATGGCCGCCTTTGAATATGTTGCGCTGGACGCAGATGGAAAACGCCGTTCAGGCGTTATCTCCGCAGACAGCGCGCGTTCGGCCCGTAAGGAATTGCGGCTGCGGGACCTCATGGTCCTCAACGTCAATCCTGTTTCGGAAAAGCAGTCCAAGGTGGCTGTGCGTCGTGCACGCCTGAGCGACAAGCAACGTGTTTTGCTGGTGCGCCAATTGTCAGTGCTTTTGAAATCAGGCTTGCTGTGGAGCAGGCTCTGGCCGCCTGTGCCGGTAATGAAAACCCGGTTAGCGTTCAAAAGCAGTGCACACTGTGCGTGCAGATGTGGTCGAGGGAGCCCGTTTGTCTGAGGCCATGACCCTCGCGCCGGGCGCCTTCCCTCCGCTTGTCCGCGCTGTGACATCTGCGGGTGAGATGTCGGGTAAACTGGGTGACATCATGGAGCGCCTCGCGACCTATCTGGAGCGCAGCTATCAGTTGCGCCAGAAGGTGCGTGCTGCCCTCATTTATCCGGCGCTATTGTCTGTCATGGCGCTAGGGATGGTCATTGCATTGATGGTCGTAGTGGTGCCGCGCCTAGTTGAGCAGTTTGACCTGTTTGATGCGCAACTGCCATTGCTCACGCGTATCGTTATCGCTCTGTCCAATGGCGTTCGGGAATATGGGGTGCTCGTCCTCTTGTTACTCGCCGCCTTCACATTCCTGTCGGCTCGCTTATTGCGCCAGCCGGCCATGCGACGCAGACTGGATCGCCTGATCCTGCGTTTGCCTCTTATCGGATCGCAAGCACGAACAGTCGCTGCTGCACGATTTGCACGGGTCTATTCGACGCTCTCTGCATCAGGCGCAACTGTACTCGAGTCACTGGAAGGGGCGAAGGCGCTGCCAATAATACGGTGATTGTGGATGCTGCGGATTTCATCGCGGAGCGCGTCCGGGAAGGTGGATCCATGTCGTCCGCCCTGTCCGCCACTGGGGTCTTCCCGCCGATGATGGTACACATGGTGACGAGCGGTGAGGCTGGTCGTGATGTGCCTGGAATGATGAACCGTGCGGCAGATTTCCTGGATACCGAATTCGAAACAGGTTCGGCTGCGCTTCTCGCGCTCGCCGAGCCTTTGATTATCGTGCTGATGGGCGGAATTGTCGGGCTGATTGTGATGTCGATCATGCTGCCCATTCTTCAGCTCAACACGCTGGCCATGTCATAGGAAGTATCGCCATGATCCCATACAGAAAGAACAGACGCACCCAGCGCCGCAAGGAGGCTGGCTTCTCGCTGGTCGAGCTTATGGTAGTGATATTCATAATGGGGTTGCTGGCCACCTTGGTCATCATCAACGTCGCGCCAGTGGGGGAGCAGTCGCGTGTCGGAAAGGTACGCGCAGATATTGCTGCGTTCGAGAGTGCCCTCGAAATGTACAGCCTCGATATGTTTACCTATCCGAGTGCGGATGCCGGGCTTGCCGCGCTGAAAACGCCGCCTGCTGGCGCAGATATCGCGACCTATCGGCCGGGCGGGTATATCAAGCGCCTGCGCGATGACCCGTGGGGCAATCCCTATCATTACGATCTTCCGGGGCAGAGATCCGGCGGTGCCTATGACATTTATTCCGCAGGACCGGATGGCAAAGCCGGGACGGCGGACGATATAGGCAACTGGGACTAGACGAGCCGTGAGGAGTGTTCGGCATCGGGATGGCGGCTTCTCCCTCGTGGAGATTATGGTCGCATTGTTTATCATGGCGCTTGCCAGTGCCATGGTCGTGATGGTGATGCCTTCACGTCCTGATGCCCTGCAGAAAGAAACGGAGCAATTTGAATCGGTTCTTTCGCGAACACTTGACCAGGCGATCAGCCGCGGACAGGCGCAAGGCATTCGTATCGAGGAAAATGCCTATACCGTCTATGCGCGCATAAATGGCCGTTGGGTGCCAGTCAGAGGGTTGTCCCATTCTCTATCCGGAGGCGTGACCGTCATCACGACAGGCCCATCGCAGAAACGAACAGAGGAAGTTCGTCCACAGATCGTTGCGGATGCTTCGGGTATCGTATCGGGCCCTGATGTACGTTTCTCCAAAGGGGCTCAGACACGCGAAATTCAGATGCCGGGGCGACCGGAACAATGACGGATCGCGGATTTACTCTGGCTGAAGTACTTGTGGCTCTGCTTGTCTTTTCCATGGCTGCGATCGGGCTTGCGCATCTGGTGACTGAGACAACATCCAATGCCGGGCATACGCGTCGATTGGCGCTCGCCAGAATTGAAGCGGACAACCGCCTGGTGGAAGCGGTAATGGATCCGGCGGTAGTGCGGGCAGGTTCCGTGTCCGGAAAGAGTGAGCAACGCGGGCAGGCGCTCGAATGGCTCCGGCAGGTTGAGCTTCGCAACGAGAATGGCCTTGCGGGCATTCGGGTCACGGTGACGGACCCGATTACAGGACAGCAGCTCGCTCTGCGGGAGACCTTGGTGCAGGTGGTGCCATGAAGAAGGAAGCAGGCTTCACCTTGATTGAGATGCTGGTTGCACTGGCCTTGACCTCCATGATTGCTGTGGCTGGATCAACTTTGCTTATCAGTACTGTGAGGGCTTCGGACCGTCTTGGGAAGACAACACAGAGCGTGAGTGAAATAGATCTCGCCCACACGCTGATGCGGGACGACTTTGCCAATGCTGTTTCTCTCATCGGCGAGCCTGGAAGCCCGGAATACACATCCCGGCCCTTTGTGGCGTTTGTCCGGGACGGTTGGAACCACCCTGTGCCGGATGAAACGCGGGCCAGCCTTCTTGCGGTAGAATATCAGTACAGTGCCGGTACGTTGACACGGCGTGCCTGGTTGCGCCCTGAGCCGGCGGCAGAGACGCCATATGTCGAACGTGTGATCGCGACGGGGCTTTCCCGCATGTCGGCACGTTACTTCAATGGCCGCGAGTGGGTGCCGGACTGGAATGCCGGTGATGAAGGCTTCCCAGCGGCTGTGGAATTGCGTCTGGAGTATTCAGACAAGGATGCTCTCACCGAACTCTTTATCATGGGTGGGGGCGGATGAAGCTGACAACAGATCGGGAACGAGGCGCAAGCCTGTTGTCCGTACTTGTGATCGTCATGTTGATGTCTGTTGCTGCTGTTGCTGCAACCGATGCGCTCGCACGTTCTGTATTGATTGCGAAATCCTCTGGCGCCAGGGCGGAAACCTTCTGGACTGCGCGCGGCGCCGCGAGTGCGGCTGCGTCATATCTTACAAAAATCGTGAAGGTGAGCGAGGGTGTCCTGAACAGCGAATCCGATCTCTTCACGCAGCCCATCACTCTGCCTGCAGGAAATGGCATGGTTATGCTTCAGGCGAAAGAGGCTTCGAATTGCTTTAACCTCAATGCCATCTCCGGGGGCGCTGGGGAGAGTGAGGGAGACGACGCCTCGCTGCAGGCTTACGAAGACTTTCTGGTGTCCGTGGGCATGGACAAGGCAGAGGCGCAATCTCTGGCGGAGAAACTGGCGGACTGGGTGGATGCCGATTTTCCACGCGCACCTATGGTGCAGAAGATGGCTATTATGCTTCTCAAGCAGAACCGTATCGAGCCGCAAACGCGGGCCTTCGCAGTGTCAGCGAGCTGAAAGCGATTGCTGGCTATGATGCGGAAGTGCGGGCCCGTCTTGATAATCTTGTCTGTTTGCGCCCCAGTCGTGAGCAGTCCGTTCTCAACATCAACACGCTGACACTGGAACAGGCCCCGTTACTGGTCGCGCTGTTTTCCACGGAGCTGTCTGTGGACGATGCCAAAACCCTGATCGATTCACGACCCACAGGCGGTTGGTCTGGTGTCGAGGCATTTCTCCAGCAAGATACCATAAACCGGATTGCGCCAGATGCCCGGAACGAGACCGCGCTGTCGATTGCTTCCAGTTACCTGACGGCTGATATCGATATTGGCACAGGCGACCTTGTCACAACCTACCGCGCGCTTTACCGGCGCGCTGAAAGCGGAGACGTATCCTTGGTCTCCATGGTCCGGAGGGATTTCTGATGGCGCGCCATCTTGTTGCCCTGATGCCTGCACCTGGTGAACCATGGCGCTTCGCGGTGGTGGAAGCTGGCGGTGGGGTCACTGTATCACCATCAAATCCCCCAGCTGCCTCAGACGAGGTGACCGTTGTTGTGCCAGCGACAGAAGTGACAATCACTTCTGTGCGCGTTGTCGGCGCACGGCGGGCAGACTGGCTGCGAACGGCCCGCTTTGCCGTAGAGGATGATGTCGCCGTTCCGGTCGAAAACCTGCACGTTGCCATTGGTTCGCGCAACAGCGTGGGGACTCAGGCTGAAGTCTGCCTTGTCGCGAAGTCCGAAATGGAAAACTGGATGTCGCGCCTGGGGGAGGCAGGGCTGGATGATGCCCGTCTTGTGCCGGATGTGACGCTTCTGCCTGAAGGAGCTCCACCACTGGATGTGGGAGATCGTGTTCTCGTTTCCGGGGCGGATCAGAAGTTTGCGATTGATAAGTCACTTCCTGCAGAACTTGTCTCGGCACTGACCGACCGGGTATCTGCTGAACCTGAGCATACGGCTGATCCGCTTTTGGCGTTGGCGGGCTATGTTGCAGCAGGGGCCAACGGTATTGATCTGCGTCAGGCGGATTTTGCGCGCAAGGCCGAGCTCCCTGTCGATCTGAAACGTTTTCGTCTTCTTGCTGGGCTTGCCGCAGCCTTTGCTATTGCCTGGGGCGCCTATACCTTTGCGAGCATACGGGCCATGCATCAGTTGGAGGCGGTTCTGGGCCAGCAGACCCGGGCGAACTTCACTGCACTATACCCGGGAGAGCCGGTTCCCTCGAACATTCTTGCTGCGGTTCGCGCGCGTTCAAATGGGGCTTCACGTCCAGTTGCGGGCTTCCGGGACATGACGGGTGTTCTTTATGGCGCGCTGGCGGGAGATGAGGGAACACGTCTGTCCAGTCTGCGCTACGACGTAGAGAGTGGCCGGCTGGAGGCCAAACTTTTCTATAGTGCGTTTGGGGATGATGAAGCCCTGAAGTCAGCCATTGAGAGTGGCGGGCTTGTTGTTCGTCTGGGGGATGCGCGAGTGGAAGATGGTCGCGTCGTGGGTGATATGGTTCTGGAGCTGCCGTCATGAACGATTTCTGGTTGGCGCGTTCCGCTCGTGAACGTCTTTTGATCCTGATGGCAGCATTGCTCGTGACGGCACTGTTGTTGAATGTGCTGCTGGTGCGTCCGTTGCGTACAGCGAGACAGAAAGCTGAGCTTTCATTGGCTGTTGCATCCCGGACCCTGGATGCTGTTTCGGCTGCGCGTGCCAATGTGGGAACAGAACAAGCGACGGGTGGCCCTGTTGTCTCAGGCGAAGACCTTCGTGCCCGGCTGGTTGATCTGGCCTCCCAGAGAGGCCTTGCTGTTTCCCGTCTCCAATCGAATGAGCGCGGTGCAATTATCGTCCAGTTTGATCAGGCTTCAGTGCAAACGCTGTTTGCCTGGCTGGAGGCAGCTGAACGTCAACTTGGGGCCGAGCCGGCCCAGGCATCCATCTTCGCAGATACGTCGGGTACGGTTCGTGCCAGCTTCGAGTTTCGTGGAGGCGCCTCGTGATGCGAAAGTGGCTGCTGCTGATACTCTTTGCAGGCGTGTTCTTGTTTGCTTTGGCCGCAAATGCGCCGCTCTCATTTGCGCTCAAGAAGTCTGGTGCCATTCAGCAAGGTGTCTCCTGGCAGCAGGCGCGTGGTACGGTCTGGCATGGTCAAGTGACGGGACTTGCGGTGAGGGGGGAGCCTATCGGCGCGGTAGAAGGGGATTTCAGCCTGATGCGTGCGCTGGGTGGTAAGCCAGGGCACCTTCTGCATTGGGTCGGCCCACAAGGTCGCGGCTCTGGTCTTGTGACACCGGCTAATAAGGGGCTGCGGATAGAGGAAGGGCGTACTGCGCTGATTTTCAATGCAACGCGTATTTCCCCCATGTTTCCCTCGCGGGATGTTGATCTGCGTCTTTCGAATGCTTCGATCGAATTTGATCAGGATGGGTGCCTTTCTGCCAGTGCCAATGTTGTGACGGACGCGCTTGCCCGTATTTCAACTGCCTACGGATCGAATTGGCCTGAGTTATCCGGGACGCTCTCCTGTCAGGACGGGGACTTGATTGTATCAGTGGAAGGGCAGGCTGCGGATGGGACTCATATTGCTGCCAGTGCTTCGCTGTCTGGCCGTGGGCGATTGGAACTTTGGGATGTGCCTGAGAATCAGGTGAAAGCACTGCTGGTGGCAGGGTTTACCGATGAGGCAGGGCGGCTCGTTTATGAGCAACCGATCCCGAATGGAGGGTCTATTCAATGAAACTGCGTCTCTTACTGGTTGCTTTGGCCTTTCTAGGGGGGTGTGCTTCTGCCGGTTCGGTTGCCGCATCAGCGACTGATGCAGGTCCTGTGGCCAGCACTAAGGCTGTTTCCCTTCCACCTCAGACGCTGGAGCCGGGAGGGTGTGCATTGTTTCTCTGGACGCGCGATGACCCGCGCCATTTCGTTCTGTTTTTTCCGGCCGGGGGGCTGGAAGCCGAAGCTATTCTGAATGGGCGTCAACAAACGCTGAGTGTCGAAGCACAGGATGGCGATGTGTTTGGTCAGTTCATGACGCGCATGAGCATGAGAGACGCTGACGGAGAACACGTTTCGCTGACCCTTGCGCCTGGTGACGAGATTGAGGGCGGGCGAAAAGTGCCGCTGGCGCGCATGATTTCGAAAGACGCAGAGGGATGGGAAATCATAACACCGCTTACAGGACTGACTGCCTGTCAGGCTGAGTAGGGTCCGGTATTCTGTAGTAACTACTACAGTACACAAATATTCCACAATAATGGATGTCATTGACACGTAACTGTCACACAATGTAGTGTGACAGTTATGTTACATTACGCCTACAAAATTCTGTCCGTTTCGGCGCTGGCCTTTGCGGCTCTGAGCGGCCCTTCCTTCGCAGACACTGCGTGCGACCTCTCTGATGGTTACGGCATGACGCCGACAGCTTTCCAGAAAGAGGCTGATGCCTGTCTGGAGGGTATCAATGGAATCAAGACTGACACTTTCCTGGCAAATGAGCTGTTGCGTCTCGCTGGTGAGAAGCGAGAGACACAGGGCGCGCAACAAGTGGAGTCGCTCAGTTCACTGATAGATGCTGCGCGTCTGCATGCGTATGACATGGCTGTGCGCGGCTATGCAGCTCATGAGGACCTTGAAGGCCGCACGCATCTGGACCGGGTCCGGATGATGGAGCGTAGCCGGCTGATCGGTGCTTTCGGTGCGAATGTCGTGGTCGTGAAAGCGGGAACCACAGCGGAGGATATTCAGAAGGCCCTTCTGGCGGATGAAGCCAATGCCGCGAACTTCAAACGGAAAGAGTTTGACCATATGGGCGTCGCCGCAATTGAGGCGAATGGCATGATCTATGTGGTTGAGCTGTTTGCTCGCGTTGATGGTCGCTGGACACGCCAATTCCGATGGTCGCTGCGCCTCGCACCAACCTTGCCGCAAACTACAGTGACAAATTGGAACCGGTTGCTGGTCCGTTGTGTCCGCGAGTGGTGAGACACTCTTGCGGGGGATCGGGGACAAGATGCCAGCGTCCCTGCCAAATATATCCGAGGGCTTCCTTCAAGTGGATGTGGCTCTGGGTAAGGATGTCTACACGCTCAAAGGCCCTGCAATCTCATCGTCCCTTTAAGACGTAATGCTGGAAGTTCCAATTCGCCCGGGCCATGTGCCCGGGCGTTTCTGTTTCATGGTAATGATTCTATGATGCGGCTCGCTGTTCGAGGCGTTGTGGGGCGGTGTTCATGTTTCTTGATGTAGTGCTCTGGGCGCTTGTCCTGTTGCCGGCGCTGGTGGCGCTCACCTGGATCGACATACGTACGATGCGGCTGCCGGATATGATTACCCTGCCTCTGATCGGCGTAGGCGTTGTGCAGTCGTGGTACTTCGCTGGTGCCGGATATGATTACCCTGCCTCTGATCGGCGTAGGCGTTGTGCAGTCGTGGTACTTCGCTGGTGAGGTATGGAGTGCCGGCATTGGTGCAGCCGTTGGCTATCTGTTTTTCGTGGTCATTGAAAAGGCTTACCGCGCAACGACCGGCAAGGATGGGCTGGGCCGCGGAGACGCGAAACTGCTCGCCGCCGGTGGGGCCTGGTGTGGATGGATTGGCCTGCCGTGGATTGTTCTCATCGCGAGCAGTTCGGGCTTGGTGTTTGCAGGCCTCATGGCCGTTTCCGGACGTAAACCAGACGGCGCGATGCCGTTCGGGCATTCCTGGCGTTAGGCATCGCGGCTGTCTGGTTGGGTCAGATACGGCTACTCATGTTCTGAGTGTCGGCAAGTTTTCCGGTCAGGCCGCTGCGGCACGCGCAGCATCACGCGATAGTTCCGCGTTGCCATCAACAGGCAGGCGATAGAGCCGAAATTGAACAGCAGCATGACTTCCAGTGCTTTGGCGAGCGAGTTTTCTGCTCCTTGCGCAGCGAAATGATCACTGAGCTCGCCAGCGATCCACGGGCCGCAGCCAATGCCAATCAGTGTCAGGCAGAACAGCATGAAGGCAGACGCAAATGAGCGCATGCGCACCTGCACCAGTTCCTGAGATGCAGTGTAGGCAATACTGGCATAGATCAGACCGATGAAGGCCGGCACGAGGTTCCAGGCGTAAGCAACCCAGACGTTTGAAGCGTGAAGGAACATCCAGGCGAAGGGCAGGGCGAGCCCGGCACAGATGGCAATCATGAGTGGCCGCCAGCGCATGTCTTTCGCGGAAAGCCGGTCACAGACCGCGCCAAGAACAACGGCGCCAAGACTGCCGACACCTCCGATCAGTATGCCCAGTGGCAGGGAGACCTCGCCAGGGGTCAGGCCGTAGGTGCGCTGCAGATGCCCGGATGTGAACACGAGGAAAGCGTTGGAGGAGATGCAAATCAGAAGGCATCCAGCGAGCAGCCAGAGATATGAGGTTTGCTGAAGAATGAACGAAACGGTTTCACCGAAGGAGGGGGCTGGGCCGGTCACTTGGTGCTGGTCAGCCAGGCCGCGCGTGGGCTCCTTCACTGTGAAGCGAACCAACAGGGCCAGTATCAGACCGGGGACACCGGCGACAAAGAAGGCTGCGCGCCACCCGAAGTGTTCATAGATGATGCCGCCGAGGGCAAAGCCCGCCATCACGCCAAACCCGATGCCGGTCGTGTAGATGCCCATGGCCGTTGCCCGCTCTTTTGGGGGATAAAGGTCGGCAATCATGGAAGTCGCAGGCGGCGTGCCGCCGGCTTCACCGACCCCGACACCCATACGTGCCAGCAATAGTTGCCAATATGTCTGTGCGAGCCCGGAGAGGGCCGTCATGGCAGACCATATCGTCAGGGCGAGTGTGATAATGTTCCGGCGATTTCCGCGGTCGGCCCACATTGCGACAGGAATGCCAAGTGTGGCGTAAAATCCGGCGAAGACTATGCCCGTCAGCATGCCCAGGTCGCCATCCTTCAGGTTCAATTCTGCCTTGATCGGTTCAAGCAGGATGACCAGAACCTGACGATCAATATGATTGAAGGTATAAGTCAGTGTCAGGACGGCAAGCACCCAGGCGCGGCCAGGGATCGCGGTCGATTGTACGGGGTGTGTTTTAGAAGTCATGTGCGGGCTTCCACATTGGCAAGGAAGTTTCGGATACCTTGAACGGCCTCCGGTTCATCGAGGATCGGGGCGTGACCGACACGAGGCACAGTAACCAGCTGTGCATCCGGATGACGTTTGATCATCTTGGCGGCGGTCTTTTCTGAGAGAATGTCTGAGGTCTCGCCCCTGATCAGGAGCAAGGGGGCTTTCGACATTTCCTTGTAAAGCTTCCACATGGCTATCCGGGTGAGCAGGCCGGGGCGTACCTGGCTGACTGTGCGGGTGATCTCCGGATCATAATCCAATGCAACACGGCCATCACTCAGTTCGCGATAAGTGCGCCGGGCGAAGGCCATCAATTGCTCAGGGCCATAGTCGGGGAAGATGTCCGCTTGTACTTCCCCGACTATGCGGGCCGCGTCATCCCACCCGGCCATAGGTTCGTTGTTGCTTGTATAGGCGGCAATTCTGTTCAGACCTGCTGTTTCAAACACCGGTCCGACATCATTCAGCACCACACCGCGTACACGCTGGGGCATTGCCTTCATCATGATCATGGACATCAGTCCGCCCATGGATGTGCCGATCAGTGCGACACGATCAAGTTTCAGGTGGTCGAGCAGGGCGGCCATGTCGCCAACATAGGTCACTGGCGAATAGTGCTCTGCATTCTTGTCCCGATCGGATAGTCCGCGGCCGCGGACGTCAACAGCAATGAATTGATATTGCTCAGGCAGCGCGGCGATCATGGGCTCGAAATCCTTGTGATTTCTCGTCAGTCCATGCATGCACAGCACACTGAGTTGTGCGTCCCTTGGGCCATATCTCTTGGCATATAGATTCAGCCCATCCGATGACTGGTAGCGGATGTCTTCAGTCATAGCTTACACTTTCGAATGTTTGCCGGAGCTCGCGCTTCAGGATTTTCCCGTTTGGATTACGGGGGAGGGCATTCACTATTTTCACATCAGACACGCGCTGCTGCTTGCCTACCCGTGAGTTGCACCATTCCTTGATATCTGAAGGGGGATGTCAGTGCGCAGCACAACCAGGGCCAATGGTGTTTCGCCCCATTTCTTGCTGCGCACCCCAATAACGGCAGCTTCAGATATAGCTTCATGTTGCATGAGCTGGGCTTCGATGTCCTGAGGGTACACATTCTGTCCTCCGGAGAGGATCATGTCCTTCTTCCGGTCAACGATATAGAGGAAGCCTTCTTCATCTACGCGGCCAATGTCTCCGGTGCGCAACCAGGCTTCGCCCGTCGGAGACGTCCATGTCGCATCCAGTGTGGCATCCTCACGGCGCCAGTATCCCGGCATGACAATCCGGCCTGTTGCCACGATCTCCCGGGTGTGCCCGGCGGAACTTCGTTATCAAGTTCGTCCACAATGCAGAGGTCCGTGCCCAGAAGGGGCTGGCCAACGGACGCAAGATGGTGATCTGCGACTTCCGGATCCAGGGTCGTGATGACCCCCTCGGTCAGGCCATACAATTCAATGACTGTGGGGCCGAACCTATCGAAGAGCTGGCGCTTCAGATCGGGGTACAGGGGCGAACCTGCCGTCATGATTGCCTGCACGGCAGTCGGCTGAGCGGGATCCGGATCAGCCTCCATGATTTTTTGCATCTGAAGAGGCACCATTGAGGAATGCGTGATGCGTTCCTGTGCGCAGAGATGCCAGAAACGGTCTGCATCGAAAGTGTCTTCTATAATCAGCGTCCCACCTGCGAGGGCTGTGCAGAGCAAGCTAACCCAGGAAATGTTGGAGTACATGCCAATAGTGACGAGTGTGCGGGCCGCCCCGTGATAGCGCAGCGCAATTGACAGGTCTCCAGCCCAATCCCGGCGGCCTTTTTGGGTGTGTACGATTCCTTTTGGCGTTCCGGTCGTGCCTGATGAATAGATGATGTTAAGCGGCGTGTTGGGCGAAATCGTGAGCTTCGGCTCGTCCGTTGCAGCTATCTCGGTCCAGTCTTTAAATGGTTTCCAGTCATCCATTGATCCGGTGGAGACACGAATGAGTGAAGCGCACTCATCGAAAAGAATTGCGTGTTTTTCTATGCGTCTGGCCTGATCTTCAGTGCAGATGATCATTCGGGCATCCGCATCCCTGACCATGCCGGCGATCGCTTCTTCTGTAACAGACAGATTGATCGGAACGCTGGTCATCCCGGCTTTGATCAGGCCAAAGAGGACCTCTAGCATCTCAATGCCATTGGTCATCAGGACGATGACGCGATCACCCGGGGCCAGGCCTTCGGCCAGAACGGCATTGGCGACTTGATTTATACGCGCGTTGAAATCCCGCCAGTTCAAACGCAGATCACCACACACGACCGCCTCTCTTGTGGGGCGCCAGCGTCCGTGAAGGCGAAACACCTCCGGAAACAGCGCCTGTGGCATCGTGTAGTGACTCACCGTTTCTTCCCCTGATCTTGGATACCCTGTACGGGTACTTCTTCTTTTCAACAATTGTTGAAATTGGCCTAAACAGCGCCAGAACGCAAGCATAAGGTGGGGCGTTGTCGGCCTTTCTGACGTCGCGGTATCGTTGATCTATCGATAGCTGAGGTTTACTAGCGAAGCATGAGCGTAATCAGGACAGAACCGAGGCTGGACCGGCGCACAGCTATTCTCGATGCCGCGGAAGAGCAGTTCGCAAAGCATGGCTATGATGGGGTGACGCTTCGTGCGATCGCGAAACATGCTGGCGTCGATGTGGCATTGCCTAATTATTATTTCGGGCCGAAGCGCGACTTGTTCGATGCGGTCCTTCTGCGGCGTGCGGAGATCCTGAACCAGGCGCGTCTGGAGCAACTGGATGCCTGCCTCGTTGAAAGCGAGCGCTCTCCGACAGTCGAGGCGATTATCCGCGCATATTTGCGGCCGATGCTGACGGGAGATCATGTACGCGAAGAAGGGTGGAAGAACTACTACGCCCTGATTGCCTATGTGAACAACTCACCTGAATGGGGCGGCAAGCTGATGACGCAGTTCTTTGATCCGCTCATTGAGCGTTTCATTGATGCGCTCCGCCTGGCCTTGCCGGGGATTGAAGATCGGGACCTTTATTGGGCTTATCATTGCCTGTCAGGGGCTCTGACGCTGACGTTTGCGCAGACTGGACGTATCGACAGCCTGTCTGGTGGTTTGTGCCATTCAAGCGATCTGGAAGATGCGTACGAACATATGGTTCGGTTCACAGCAGCTGGGTTTGAATCATTCCGTGCAGAAGCGTCTTCGAAAAGAAAGGGCGGCCCTGAAAAGGGCCGCCCGCGCGTCGTTGAAGGAGGATGACGCGCCTAGTGCTTGATCTAGAAGTCAGCCGACAGCGAAACGGTGAACGTACGCGGCGGGCCGTAGAAGGCCGAGTAGGCAGAGTCGAGACCGAGTTGGCTCGGTGTGACAAAGTTGTAGGCTGCCACCCGGTATTCCTGATCCGTCAGGTTCCGGCCATGCAGGCCAACCCGGTATTTGCCGGTCGGCGAAGTCCAGACCGCACTCAGATCAAAGAGGTAGTAGCCCGACGGGTCTAGCTTTGGTCCGCCGCCCGGGAAGATTGCGCTTTGCCCGGCCGGGAAGCCTTCGTTCGGCACGTTGAACAGGTAGTACTCGTCACGGCCGGAGACCGTGCCGGTCAGCGAAATCTCTCCGCGGTTCGAGCCCAGGTCCCGAGTATAGTTGGCTGAGATCTGGCCCTGCAGTTCCGGCGTGTTCTGCGTCACGAAGGAGCTGGCGACGTTCGTGCCGCCCGACAGGATCTCATTGATCTTGGCATCGATGTAGCAAGGGTCGCGAACAGAGTCAGGTTATCGGTCGCAAACCAGGTGCCTTCGATTTCCAGACCCTTGTATTCTGACGAACCAGCGTTGAATACGGATGAGACGAACGTGTCATTCACGCCATCATTGTTGGTATCCGCACCACTCTGCACCGTGATTTGCTGATCGGTATAGTCAGCGAAGAACACTGCCGTGTTGAGCAGGAGCTGTCACCGAAGAACGAGCCTTTGACGCCGAATTCGTAGGAGTCGACTTTTCCGGACCAAACCCTGGCGGGAGAGGCCAGTCGGATCGAGATCCTCGCGGGCCCGCGGGTCGAAACCACCGGCTTTGAAGCCCTGTGCGTAGGTCGCATAGAGGTTCAGGTCGTCGGTCGGTTTGTACGAAACGGAGACGCGAGGCGTGAACTGATCGTCCTTACGCTCCACCCCTTATAGTCGGTCTGAGTGACGAGATAGATAGAGGTTGTGTTCGATGGATCAAACGAACCGGTTCCGAGGCCAAGCCAAGCTTCTCGGAGCACGTCAGCTGTTGTCTTGTCTTCGGTGTAGCGGCCGCCGAGCGACACACTCCACTTGTCATTCAGCGCATAGGTAAAGTCGCCATAAATGGAGATGTTCTCTTTCTCCTGCGCGCCGCCTTGGTAGATCGAGAGCCCGAGGGAGCTGAGGATGACGTCGAACGCGCCATCGGCATTACCATCCAGGTAGTAGATGCCGGCAACGCCGCTAAGCGGGCCGTTATTATAGAGAAGCTGGAATTCCTGCGAGAACTGATCATCATTGTAGTATGCAGGCACGTCGAAGTCAGGCTGTGGCAGGGCGTCGAAATCGATCGGCGTGACCGTCGAGCCTTCGCGATAAGCTGTGATCGACTTCAGGGTGACGATGTCGTTGACATCCCATTGAGCGGTTAGCGAGTAGCCTTCCGTTTCCACCGAGTTGTCGTCGCCAATGCCAGCGCGGGTGTCGTAGATGTCACCGGTAACCGGGATCGTTCCATCTGCACTCGGAAGCAGGCGGTGACCGTGCTTGGCGTTGGAATCGTCTTCGGACTTGTCATACGCGAACCTGACTGAGAAGTCGTCCGTCGGCGTCCACTCGGCGCTAAGGCGATAGGCCAGCAGGTCCTTGTTATAGTGCTCGGCACCCGTGTTGAGGTTCTTGCCGTAACCGTCACGCGTGTATTTCGCAATGGCGCCACCGACAGCAAACGTGTCGCTGAGCGGTGTCGATCCGGAAACGATGATATCGGCCTGGCTGTAGCTGCCGAGATTGGCCTTGACCTTCAGGTCTGGCTCGTCGCCGAGCGGTTTGGTGACGTATTTGATCGCGCCACCGATGGTGTTGCGGCCGTAAAGCGTACCTTGCGGGCCGCGGAGCACTTCCACGCGGTCAACGTCAAAGATGTCGAGGATCGCGCCCTGGGGCGGGCGATGTAGACGTCGTCGACATAGAGGCCAACGCCGGGTTCGAAGCCCCAGAGCGGGTCCTGCTGGCCAACACCGCGGATGAAGGCGATGAGCGTGGAGTTGGAGCCACGTGCGACTTCGATCGTGGCGTTCGGGGTCGAGCGCTGGATGGACGTGATGTCGACCGCGCCGGTGACTTCCAGGCGTTCCGACCCGATTGCCGTGACGGACAGAGGTACGTCCAGAAGGTTTTCCTCGCGCCGTTGCGCGGTGACTGTGACGCTGCCCAGTCTGCGAGCGTTATCTTCGGGCTCGTCTGCCTCCTGGGCCCATACAGGCAGAACCGGCGTCATGGCGGTGGCGGCGAGCGCATACAGTGCGAATCTGGTTTTTAGGTGCATCCTAATTCCTCCCTGGTAGATCGCGTCACTTCAACGACTGTTGAGTAAATTCAACGCTTGTTGAATTCGAATGAGCACGTTGCTTTGAGGAAGTCAATTATCTTCGCGAAAGACCATTTGGCTGTTTTTACCGATGAAAGCAGGGTGTGGCTTTCACGCATCAGCGATCCTTCCGGGGAAGGGATGACGTTGTTCGTCAGCAATAGGGGCAAGTCTTTCCTTTGAGGGGCAGACGGGTGCAGTCATGAAAACTATTCAAAGACACTTCGGTGCCACGCTCCCTGTTGCAGTGGGCTTAATTCTGTTGTGAATTGAATTTTCAGGGGAAAGACGGCTGTCCGGTCATTGAAACGGCTGGTTTTGAGTGAGGAAGTCGGTTCGTGAATAAGAGACGCAGCATACTGGTGTTCACTGCACTGATCAGCGCGTGCACCGCGCTGACGGGGTGTCTGTCGAGAAGCATCAACACCCGGCCGACAGTGGTTTCAGATGGTATGGGTTCCGATCTCCGGATCTTCCTGGATGACAGCTGCCTTCCCGAGGAAACCCGCGGTCCGGGCGACAGGACCCTTGGGTTCGGTCAGGAACTGGCGCTGCAGGCCGGCATGTTGATGTTTGATTCTGTTGGCGCCTGGCTTCAGCAGATGGGGGCTCCCAAGATCGATCGGAGTACGGGTGTTGTTAGCGGGAAACTGTTTACCAGTCCCGACATGATGGAGTTCAATCGCAATACCGGTTGTGTCCACGTCGTCCGCGAGGGCTTCGATCCGTCCGGTCCATCCTTTGGAAACGCGCCGCGGGAATTCACGACGGACTGGACTCGTCTGGGACTCGTTTCGCGCCCCTCTTTCTATGCAGAGATCAGGCTGAAGCCCGATGAGGAACGCTCCGGTTATTTTACGGGTGAGTTGTTGAAGGTTGTCGCCAACGATTTCGAACGTCAGGCACGGTATGATTCCCGGGATTACCTGCTTGTCCTCGACTTTGAGCGGCCAGAGCCGCGCACCTATGTCCAGTTCACGCCGGATGGAGCAGTCGAATTCCATGATGCTTCCGGCTTTGCGCGCGGGGTGTTCAAATTTCCGGCATTGCAGCGCGGGGCGTATATTTCGGGGCCAGCGGCAAAGGGGTTGGAGACCGGCTGGATGCCGCTCGACTTCTCAGGCATTGACCGGGATGCGGGGATCTTCAACCTGTTTGTGGATGTCCTCGAACTGAAGCGCGGCGATCCCTTGTTGTCTGACGTGGGCTCGTTGCTGCGTTCCAGCGCAGTTCAGAGCGCCGCAGAAGAAGAGCTGCGCAAGCAGATCGACAAGGAAGGAACGCGTCGCGACGAGGAGGAAGAGCGCGCCGATGCCCTGATCGCGCAGCGCAGTCGTGAGCGTGCCTTGCGGCGGTCTGTGCTGGATCTGCGGCGTACCCTTGCAGATGCTGACACGACTTCCGACTATCTCACCGCTGCGCGTGATGATGTGGAAGACGCATTGTTCGATATTGACCATCAGTTCGGCTGGCGTGGGCCAAAGCCGGATGACGAAATCGATGCGGCGAATGCGCTTCTGGATGAGGCGGACCTGCGCCTTGAAGCGCTGCTTGCTGCAGAACTAGGTGAAAATCAGTAGGACACGGTTGCTGCGGCCCAGTCTGACAACCCGCCTTCGCTGGAGCGATTGGCAACTTCTGTCAGCATGGCGTGGGCCAAAGCCGGATGACGAAATCGATGCGGCGAATGCGCTTCTGGATGAGGCGGACCTGCGCCTTGAAGCGCTGCTTGCTGCAGAACTAGGT
>LZQP01000018.1_pt1 | contig 26335 bp, 23 predicted proteins | sample 768551 | NCBI WGS metagenome assembly LZQP01 (sample SAMN05207184, study PRJNA324509) | oil field metagenome | isolation source: sample BH-FW-16 from oil reservoir | place: India: Bombay High | collected 2015-12-03
TATCCTCCCTCTGACACAGCAATGGATGTAATCGCCGACTGTATAGGCGTCAGGACCGGGACCGCCCCCTCCGGGAAATCTTCCTTTTCCTGCTTGAGCCCTTCTTCCGGAGAAGTAACGCCCTCGAAATACCTCGTCCTTGAACTCGCTCCTTCCGATGACAATGTCTGGATCAATTCACCGGCTCGCCGCACCGAACACGTCCAGTCGCGTATATCGGCTGACGTCAGTAGAGCGTTTAGCAGGTCTGCATTGGTTTCGACACCTGCAATATGAAATTCCTCAAGGGCACGACGCCCCTTTTCAAGGACCGCCCTGAAATCACTTGCCTTGGAATAGACGATCAGTTTTGCGAGCAGTGAGTCGAAATTCGGATTTGTCCGATAGCCGCTGTATCCATAAGTATCGACACGAACACCGGGACCGCCTGGAGGCTGAAAAGCGGTCAGCACGCCCCCATTCGGAATGACTTCCCCCTGGTCGGACACCGTCTCGGTATTGACTCTCAGCTGGATCGCGTGGCCGCTGGGCAAGGGTACCGAGCCTGATCGAGTCCAATCGTTTTCAGTGTTTCACCGCCGGCGATGCGCAGCTGTAACTCGACAAGATCGATCCCGGTGATCTCTTCCGTAATTGTATGTTCGACCTGGATGCGGGGGTTGGCTTCAATAAAATAGCTCCCCTTCGTCCCTGAGCTGTGGTCTCCACAAGGAACTCAACCGTACCCAACCCCTTGTAGTTGCTCGCCTTGCCGATCTGCACAGCTGCATCCAGCAAGTTTTGGCGAATTTCATCGTCAAGTTCCGGTGCTGGCGCCAATTCAATAATTTTCTGGTTGCGCCGCTGGATCGTACAATCCCGTTCCCATAAGTGGATTACATCCTCGCCATCGCCGACAATCTGGACCTCCACATGTCTGACATCTGGTAGAAATTGCTCGGCATAGAGCGTGTCTTCGCCAAATGCAGCTAGAGCTTCAGCCTTGCACTGCATAAATGCGTGCTCAATTGCAGCTTCGTCATCAACAATGCGCATGCCGCGTCCACCACCGCCATTGGCAGCCTTGATGATAATCGGCCCGTCTACTGAATTGAAAAATTCCCTTGCGGCATCCACCGAACTCACTGCGTCGACACCTCGGATAACAGGAGAACCCGCCCGGATTGCCAGCGCGCGAGCAGCAATCTTATCCCCCAGCATCGACATTGTACCTGCGTCGGGGCCGATAAATTTAAGCCCATGCTTTTCACAAGCAGACACAAAGTCCGCCCGCTCACTGAGTAGCCCGTACCCCGGGTGAATGCTGTCACACCCAGTTTCACAGGCAATGTTGATAATTTGCTCAATGCCGAGATAGGCACGAACTCCTGCCCCCCGCAACTCTACGGATTCATCAGCATGCTTCACATGCAGACATTGCTCATCATCCGGCGAATAGATCGCAACAGTGGGTATACCAAGATCACAAGCAGTCCGCGCGATACGAATTGCAATCTCGCCACGATTAGCAATAAGAATTTTCTTCAGGCCTGACGACATATCTATCAACGAAACTCCAATTTTGTAGAAACAACTTCCCGCAAGGCAGGCTTCAGAACCTTGCCTGTTGCGTTACGTGGCAATGCCTCAACTGTCAGGAGGAAAGCTGGGATCTTGTACCTGGCAAGCCTGGTCTGGCAGAAGGCACGGAGCTCCTCCAGAGTAAGGGCTTCCTGCTCTTTAAGGGCGATGACGGCACATCCCACCTCCCCCACTTACTATCAGGAACCCCGATGACAGCGACTTCTGAAATCACTTCGATATCATAAAGAATGTTTTCAACCTCTGCGGGGTAAACATTCTCACCTCCTGAAATGTACATGTCTTTCAGGCGGTCCTCAACGTAGATGAAGCCGTCCTCATCCACCCTGCCGATGTCTCCAGACCGCAGCCAACCATCAACAAATGAGTCTTCATTTGCACACGGATGGTTCCAGTAACCAGGTGTTACATTCGGGCCGCGCCACCACAGCTCACCCAACTCTCCCGGGTCCGCTTGTTGGCCATCAATCCTCATTACGCGCACTTCGGTATGCAGGGTTGGCTTACCAGCTGAACCGATTTTTTCCGGCACGTCGCTTTTGGGAAGCAGACAACAACAAGGCGCTTCTGTCATGCCGTACCCTTCCTGAAGCCGCACCCCCCTCTCAAACCAGGCCAGCACAAGAGAGTCCGGCACCGTCTCCGCCCCAGTCACAGCGACCTCCAGCCGGGAAAAGTCGGTCGCCTCCATATCGGGATGCACCAGGAGCGCATTGAAGATAGCCGGCACTCCCAGAAAATGCGTAACAGCCCCATCGGGACCGTTTAGAGCGCGCAGGGTTTCACCCGGATCAAAAGTGCGCTGTATGATATTGCAGCCGCCTGCATAGGTAACCGGAAATGTAAAAGTGTTGATCGCCCCGATATGAAAGAGCGGCATGGACGCAAGAAAAATGCTTTGGCTCGTCAGTGCCGCCGCAACACCAGCATTGATCGCGGCAAATAGCATGACCTCGTGCGTAATGATGACCCCCTTGGGACGCCCAGTCGTACCCGAGGAATACATCAGCATACACATCTCACTGACGGGTTGTCGTATCTCTTTCTTCAGGAGCGGATTCGCGTTTGCAAGGGCGTGTTCATAGGGTGAGGCGCCCCCAACACCATCTGTCATCAGCCAGTGCGACACATCGGTTATGCTTCGTAACTCTTCGACGACACCGGCGAACTCCTGATCAGCAAAGACGACGTCCGCTCCGGCATCCTTGATGATGAAAGCCAGTTCCTGAGCCGTCAGCCGGTAGTTCAGGGCCAGACTTACCGCGCCCAAACGCCACGTTCCGAAAATGATTTCGGTTACGTCCGTGGAGTTCATCGTTAGATATCCGACACGGGCACCGGGCTTTACGCCCAAGCCTTCAAGGTGGGCCGCAACGCGGCCACCCTTTCGTTCATCTTGGCAAAGGTAAAACGGCGCCCGCTGGCGAGATCGACCTGAGCCAATGCGTTCGGAGACACCAGGGCATGCCGCTCTATCCAGTCAATCGCATCTGGCTCCGCTTTGCGCGGGATGGCAGGCGCCTCGGTTTTCGATCGGTCCACAGCTTTTCCCATGCCGTCATCCTCCGGTCTATTTGACTTATGATTGATCATGTTGGGCCACTCCCCTGCGCCACCCGGATCAGTGCTCCAGAGAAACCTCAAGACCGATCCGGCGCCCCTTCGATAGGGGTGAGAATGTGCCAGCAGCCGGATAGGCATCGAACGGCAGGTTGACGCCATTGCTCAGCGGACCACCGAATGGGACCTGCGTATCACCACCCGCCGTCACTTCATCAAGCAAGTTCTTGCCATAGATCGACACGGACAAGCCCCTATACGGCGTGTTCCAGGTCAGATTTGCATCTACCATGTCGGCGGCCTGGACCCAGCCAAAATTATTGTCCGAGTATGCGAACTCATCCCGATGCTGGAAATTGGCGCGGCTGACCAAGGTTCCCTTGTCCCCAAGGTCGACATCCCAGATAAAGCCGACACCCCATGTCGTTTCAGGAACACGCGGAAGCGCCAAGTGCTTTGTCCGCCGCGTCCACCACGCCATCACCGGAAATATCGAACTGTACTTTATCGTATTGAGCGTCGATCAAGCCGACATTGGCAGTGACGAGAAAGTTCTCGGTAAAGGCATAGCGCCCTTCAAGCTCGATACCTTTGATGCCGGCATCCGCAGTGTTCAGGATTGTCTGCACAACCCCCGCGGTGGGATCGGATAGATTCAGCTCGCGCTGCATGTCCTTGATTGAAGTGTAGAACAGGGCCCCATTGATCTGAGCACGACCATCTTGCGTCTGGTGTTTCACACCGATTTCATAGCTGTCGACGGTCTCCTGATCAAAGGAGCGCGGTTTGTCTGATGGGAAAATCGCCTCGAACGCCGCTGGCGCGGTTATGCGGAAGTTGTAGCCACCTGAACGAAACCCGCGAGTGTAGTTCCCGTAGATCTGCGTCGCGTCTTCCGGCATGTATTGGAAGCCGACCTTCGGCGTCCAATTGGACCAGCTATCGGAATCCGTGAAGCCATTATTCTCTGTGGGAATATATGGATTGGTTCCGTTCGCTGAGCAGGATCCTGCGACAACGGAACACTCAGGACGTGGGCGAATATAGGTTACCGCAGCATCCTTTTCCTCATTTGCGTAACGCAAACCAACAATACCGCGAAGCTTGTCAGTGAGTGCGTATTCCACCTGCCCGAAGATACCGTACACAGCATGATCCTGAGACCCGCCACCATAGAATGTCAGCGGGCTAAGCGGCGGAAGATCACGTACCTCATCATAGGCAACGTCCTGGCTGAAGTAATAGACACCGGTCGTTACATCGGCACGCCCGAAGTTACCCGCATAGCGTAACTCGTTCGATATCTGCTCCTGGTCGGTCACGGCGCCTGCATGGAAACCAAAGAACGGCAACGCATCGATGTCGCTCAGGGCTGAGCTTGTAAAATCGCGATACCCCAGGATGTTCGTGACTGTGCCGTTTCCAAATGCAACATCGAAGTCTGCACGCAACGTCGCAAACCAGGATTCCGTATCCGAATAACCAGGGGCGTCGATTGCCAGATCAAAGCTGTCGCGCTCATAGAGACCACGGTTTTGCGAAGCCGGACCATCGCTACGAGACTGGAAATACTCGACTTTTCCGAGCATCGTGAGCTGGTCCGAGGGCAACCACTCCAGCGCACCACGTACAATTGTGGTTTGCGCCTCTCCCTGATTGTCCCCGTTGTAGAGGTTTTTGAAATATCCGTCGTCGGTATTATAATAAACACCGAGCTTGCCATTCAGCTTGCCCTCAACAATCGGGCCAGTGATGACACCCTGCACTGTCGCGCTTGGCCCGCCGCGACCATCGTCGACGGGCCCCTCGACAGACGCTTTCAGCTTGTACCCGAACTCATCCCGCGGATTCCCCGTATTGATCAGAACGGCGCCCCCTGTCGTGTTCCGGCCAAACAGAAGCCCCTGAGGACCACGCAGGACTTCGATGCTGTCGACATCGAAAAGGTCAAAAATGACGCCGTTGTTGATACCCAGATAAACACCGTCCACGAAAATACCGACAGCCGGGTCGATGGACGGAATGGAGGAGTTTATGCCCAGGCCGCGAATCGAAAAATTGGCTGTGCCACGTGTGGTCCCCACATCATCCATCGACACGTTGGGCGTGCTGTAGGACAGATTGGTCAAGTCACGCACCTTTAGCGCCTCAATCGAGTCCGAGTTGAAGGCGGTAACGGACAGGGGCACATCCTGAATATTCTCGCATCGGCCTTTTTGGTCGCCGTGACCGTCACCGTCTGCAGGACTCTCGAAACTGCATTCTTTTCATTGTCGCCAGCATCCTGAGCGGCCGCTGGCAAGGCGACAGCCAGCACGCTCACGCACGCACATCCACACAGCAAAGATTTCAGAACCATAACTTCCTCCCGGTTTCGACCTCTCGAACAGATGCCGGGATGGCATCCGTATTCTGGGTCATTATTCCATCTAGTCTGAGCATTGACCGAATGGTCTGTCAATTGACCAATGGTTCAAATCCATTGACATTCAGTCGGTAATGACAAGAATATTTGGCATGAGCGAACTCAGTGGCTTTCCAACCCAGGCCGAATTGTGGGAAATGAAACGCAATGAGATCCTGCGGTGCGCCGCCAGGGTTTTCAGCGAAAAGGGCTATGAAGGCACATCCCTGTCTTCGATCGCGTCCGAACTCGGCGTAACGAAAACGGCCCTCTATCACTATGTGTCCAACAAGAAGCAGCTTCTTGCTGACTGCTACCGTCAAACAATAGACCATGCTCTGGCGACACTTGGCGACGCGGAAACTCGGGATGTCCCCGCCCTCGACAAGCTGAAATACGTGCTGCGTGACTATGCCATGATGGCAACCTCGGGAGGCTATCAGTACCTCTGGCGCGATGTCAGGATTGTCCTGGAAAACGACAAAGCAATTTCCTTCAGCCCGAGCGTGACGAGATCGACCGACGCTTCCGCAACATCCTGCAGGCCTGTATCGATGAAGGCACCCTCCGAAAGGATACCGATCTGAAGCTGGCCTATTTCCACATCATCGGAGCACTGAACTGGATGGCTGTCTGGTACGATCCGAATGGTGCATGGAGCCCGGAATTCGCCTCGGACCAGATGGTCGAGAACATTCTCCGGGGCTATCTCACAAACTGAAGGCAGGACGGTTACGCGGCGACACCCATCCGGACACCGCGAAGGGTGAAACCTCCCGAATAAATCGGAAGCCCAGCGGCACGCGCACGCGCGACAACCGCCTCAGGATCTGGGTAGCCAAACATGATCCCGGCAATTCCCGACCGGGCCATATATGCGCCAAGCTTCCTGAATTTAACAAACTTGCCACCAAAATGAAGCTTGAGGCCTAGCTGCTCCAAAGCGCACTCCGTCTAGGCAGCCCAGCGACGGGCCATACCCGCCAGATCTAACTTTACGGTTGAACCAGTCCGATTGGGCAAGCCAGGGCGTATCTCTCCGCAACGGCAAACATGAAGACCTGGTGAGCTATGATGTCTTCCTGAAAGCGCAGGAGCGGCTCAGCGGCAAAAATACGCTCCGGCCCGACCCGACCTCAACAAGGTGTTCCCGCTTCGGGGTAGCATTGCGTGCGCTGACTGCGGCAACGCTATGACCGCCAGCCATTCAAAATCAAAAACCGGAAAGCACCACCCTTACTATCACTGCGACACGAAGGGCTGTCCTTCCAAGGGCAAGTCGATCCGCAAAACCGAGGTCGAAGGTAAGTTCGAAGGGCCGCTGCAGAGCGTGCGGCCCAGCGAACCTATCTTCGAGATGATACAGGCGATGTTCAAAAATGCCTGAGAGCAACAACGCCAGAATGGGCAGGTCATGTCTCAGGCCATCAAGCGTTCGATCCCGCGGTGCGAGACTCAGATCACGCAGCTTCTGGACCGCATCGTAGATGCTTCCAGCGATAGCGTCGTGAAGGCCTATGAAACGCGCATTGCCAAGCAGGAAAAGGAAAAGCTCGCGCTGGCCGAAAGGTTCTCTCAGGAAGGCAAACCGAAGCACCCATTTGGCGAAATGTTCGAACTCACAATGCGCTTCTTGTCAGACCCTTGTAATATCTGGAAAAATGGACGTTTCGAGGACAAACAAACCGTGCTCAAACTCGTCTTTTCCTCGCCTCTGAAATACAAGAAGAATGAGGGCTTTCGAACCCCGGATTTCTCCAGTGTTTTCAGCCTTCTACAGGAGATTTCAGGATTAAAAGAAGGGCCGGCGGTGGTGTCAGACTAACTCGAACCAGTCTCCGTTTTTCCTGGACGAGCAGGTCTCAGGCAGAGATCAGCTCACGCCATTCGCGATGCGCGGTGTCACGGTTCTTCTTGAAGTTTGAACGGGAATAGAAATGCCTTTCGAAGTTGAAGTGATTGTATACTGAAGAATAGATTGACGCAAACTTCTGAAGACTTCGCATTCGCCGGAAACGGGACATCGCTCGCTCTATTCGTCGAAACGGCAGTTGTGAGTTTTGGCCCGGTTATTGAGGTGTCGGCCAGTTTCCTGGCGCGCTTCATTCCCGATCATCTTCCTTGCAGCACGATATGAACGGCAACGATCCGTCACGACTACCCGTTGGCTGCCATATCGTTTTATGGCGTTTCTCAATAATTTCAAAGCGGAGACTTACCTCAGTCTTTGTGACAAATGACTCAAGCACTTCACCTTCATGATCTACCGCACGCCACAAATAGTGAGTCTGCCCACGGATCTTCACAAACACTCATCCAGATGCCATTGCCACTGAGTTCGTTGGCGCATTCCTACGGATTCGGATCCGTCGTTTCCTGATCTTGTGGGCAAAGAGAGTACCGAATCGGTCGACCCAATGCCTCACCGTTTCGTGGCAAATATCGATCCCACGCTCATGGAGCAGGTCCTCAACATTACGAAGCGATAGCGGCAACCGCACGTACATCATGACGGCAAGCTGGATGATTTCGGGCGATGTCTTGAAGTGGCGGAAGAGTGATTTCGTCATTTGCCGAAGCTACGCTTCCAAATTCACCTCCTCAACCCCGGTTCCGCTGACAATGCCCTCGTCTCTAAATCTTCTGTTGGACGACCAAGCGACTGAATAGAGATACACCCTCTACATATCCCATCCTGGGTCGATGGCTGCATAGTCGGTGTGGAAGTCCTGGGTGTGATCCGGCAGGCGCCAGTCGTCATGCATCAGGCTGGCTTCAAAGGCCACACCTCGCACAACAGCGAGCTCCGGCATGACCATGCTGGTCTGGTCCATGGCAGACACCTGCCAAGGCGCCATCATCGTTGCCAGGTCAAGATCCCGAGACAGCTCCAGCCCAGAGAAATCGAACTGGTCTGCATATGGCTCAGACAAGGGCTGCAAGTCCACCATGGCAGTTGACTGGCTGAGTGCCTCACCGGAGACAGACGAGCCGGCATTGTTCAGCGCCGCCTCGACATCCGCCACGCTCCAGCCAACAAACCGGATCACCACACCCTGGTCGGAGAACACAGCATCACTACCGTCCTGGCTGACAAAGCCCATCGCCTCGGCAACATCTGCATAGCCAAACCCCGTCAGAACGATCTTGTCCGCGCTGTCCAGCCCGATCAGCCTGTCAGACCCGGTATCCGTGACATCGAAGTTGAACGTATCCGCCCCATTGCCGCCCCGAAGCTCATCATCCCCGGCACCGCCTGTCAGCACGTCGTCATTGTTCCCGCCAAGCAAGATGTCATTGCCATCCCCGCCATCAAGGACGTCCTCGCCGATCCCGCCATCCAGCGTGTCATTACCGGTGCCGCCATCAAGAACATCCGCTCCGATGTCCCCGATCAGTCGGTCATTGCCCGCATCACCGCGCAGCATGTCATCCCCGGCCTGACCACGAAGGACATCCACACCGTACCCGCCAATCAGAATGTCCCGGCCACTGCCTCCGAACAGGACATCATCGCCTGATTGCCCCCGCATTGTGTCCGCATCATTGCCGCCGTAAAGCCGGTCATCCCCGAACCCGCCATTCAGCTGATCGTTCCCGTTCCGCCCAACCAACACGTCATTGCCGTCTCCGCCGTCCAGAACATTGCCACGCGAACTGCCCTGGAGCATGTCCGCAAAGTCCGTCCCCACTGCGTTCTCGATCAGCTTCAGCACATCCCCAAAGCCGCCCCGAGTTCAGGCCCGAATTGGACGTCATCAGGTCCAGCACGATCGCCGTGGTCTCGCACGCATAGCTCGCCGTGTCGACCCCAGCCCCGCCATCGAGAATGTCAGCACCCGAACCGCCGATCAGGACATCGTCGCCGGTGTTGCCGCGAAGAAGGTCGTCGCCGGAACCGCCGCGCAGCTCATCGTTGCCTGCGCCACCGGAGACGATTGAATCACCGGCGCCCGTCGAAATAAAGTCATCACCATCACCTGCGGAGATATAGCCCACAAAACGTCCACCTGCCCCGTCGAAATGGTCAGCGCCAGCTCCGAGATATATATCCCCCAGAATTGTGCCTGTATTGCTCAACGCATGGCGCCCGTCGCTTTGCGACAAGTCGATATTACCGGTAACACTTCCCGAATTGTTCAGGGCAATACGACCATAACTCACCGTGCTCGGGTCTTCCTGAACCAGAACGATGTCGCCGACGATTTCGCCCGTATTGTCCAAGTTGAACCAGCCCGAATATTTATCCGTGATATACACGGCAATTTCCGCAGAAATCAGACCGGAATTGTCTATCGTGGAGGAATCATTCCGGATGGCAATGGCGATAGAATAGAAGTCGCTTGTGGAGGGGGCGCTGGCCGTGATCTCGCCTGTATTGTTCAGAATGCCGCCGGCACCCAGAAAATCCATTGCGATGGCGCCGTCGCCGCCATGCGCGCTGATCGTGCCCGTGTTGAGAACATCGCCACCGTTATAGCTGGAATAGCCATATGCAAACCCGGCGGAAGAATAAGCCTCTATCACGCCATGATTGGTGTCGGGGTTCGTTGGGCCGCCACTAAAAGAGCGGACCGCAATGGCGGTTCCTCCTGCCGACTTCGCGATAATGATGCCGTCTGCTTCATTCGTAAAAATTCCGTTTGAGCCGTTCACGAACCCATAGGCCGTCGACAAGGCGCTTGCCTCTATCCGGATCTCTCCATGATTGGTCAGGCTGCCAAGGCCGACGGTGAAAACTCCGAACCGGGGAACCTCGCTTCCTGCCGGCAGGTTCGTCGCATCGTTCAGAATTGTTCCATAATTGACAATGTCTGCTCCCGGATTGTCTGCCGTGATGACAGCCCAGCCACCGTCGCTGACCCAGACCGTATCGACCTCGATCGTAAACTGTGTTGCGTTGAGCGATGTGTTCGGAACGAAGTCCGTCATCCGGCCACTCGTCACATCATACCCGGTAACGTGATACACGGGGCCTGTGAGATCTGCACCTTCTATCGTGCCTGGCAAGGCCGCGAGTCCGCCGGAAGCGATTGCCCCCAAACCTGAACCGGTTGGAGCGCTGCCACCGACAGAGACCGACACTCCGGATTCGACAAGGAGCGTTTCTGCTCCCAGAGTGTAGATGGAATACGTCACACCTTCGATCTGCGTGTTCGCGCCTCTTATCCAACTATTGGACAGAAAGACCTCCGAACCAGAAACTCCAGAGACCCGCATCACGTTTCCATCAGACAGCGCGCTGACCGCGCCTGCGCCAAGAACCAGGCTCTGCGATCCGCTCAAGGCAATTTCGTCGACGCCGGTAACACGGCCACTGGCCGCGACCTGCCCCAGGTCCAGCACGGAAACACTATCGGGTAAATCCCAGATGTCGTGCCCAGCCCCACCTTCAATTTTGCGGAAAGTTAGATCATTTGATATGATCAGATCGTTGCCAACCCCACCGGAGACAAAATCACCACCCTGAGTAATCAGCGTATCATTGCCGGACTCACCATAGAGTCGGTCATTGCCCGCATCACCCGCCAGACGGTCATCTCCGCCTCCGCCCAGAAGCAGATCCTTTCCGCGACCGCCTGTGACCCTGTCATTTCCTATGCCTGCGGATACGATGTCCGCAAAAGCGGATCCGAGAAATGTGTCATTTCCGCTGCCCAGGTCCGCAACGCCATCGAGTTCACCTCTCGTATTGTCAAACGTGTCATCATCCGCACCAAGACTTACAAGGCCCGAGATGCGACCGGCATTGAACAGGTAGTCATCGCCTTCATCCAATCGGATTTCGCCGTCTATCAGACCGCCTTCGAAATTATAGACTTCCTGGGTGGCCGACTGATTGGTGCCGCCTGTACTTCCATAATTGCGCCCCCAAATCGCGATATCGGCGCGAATGGTTCCTGAGTTTTCGATGACGGCATCTTCGACTTCCTGGTTGGTGACGTAGATGCCAATGGATTGAAAGCCGCTTTCCGTCGTCCGCGCCTCTATCAGGCCGGCATTGTCCACAAGGGGAAGGTCGGAAAAGCGGGTGCCCCTGCCGAACCAAAGCCCATAGGCCAGGGACGCGCCTTCGACAAGGATTTCTCCTGTCGCGTCATTTACAACATGGCCCCCGTTCTCAAGTGATACCCCGATAGCGCCCCCTGAAACGTCGGGTGCGTAATTGAGCGTCGCTTGCGCAGCGATGACACCGCTATTGGTAATCGAGGCATAACTGTTATCAGTCAGGATCGCCATTGCGCCGGCGCCGCCGCCAATTGCCATAATCCGACCTGAATTTGTAAGATCGGAGTCCATAAGCCCGCCAATAAATATGACGCCATAGGCTGTCTGAAACCCGTAATACCCGGCTCGCTCAGCGGTATATTGATCTCGCTAATGATGTCGCCGGTATTTGTAAGATTGATGACCCGAAGGGCGGTTTCCGAAGACAGGTCGGAATAGGTCCAGATCGTCCCGTTGTTGATCAGATGGGTCGTGAAGTGAGGCCAATTGTCTGCGAAGACCAAAGGCGAGCCATAAGTCGGATTATAGTATGCCAAAGGCGGGTTGCCCGGGATGTCCAGATTTACGGTGTAGATGAAAGATTGGCTGTCGAGTGTGATGTCTCCATCATCAACCAGAACAAGCGTTGTGGTCCGGGTTTCTTCGTTCGGACGGTCTGGCAATTGCGGGAATGTGAACATTGGCGTCTCAGCTGCGGAGTTGTATCTCAGGACGCCCCACCTGTTGCATGTGCAAGGGTTCCTGCGGTCCGGTTTTATTAGGACAGCTTCAGCTCCGAAGACAAGCGATTTCCCCTTAGGGTTGGTCACATCCAGCAAACATACTCGCATACGCGAGCATTACGCTGGCAAGTGAGAAGACGAGAATTACGGCGCCGCCCAAAGAATGCAAAGCGGGAAGGTGAGAGTCACATTCGAACCGTCGGCACACTCATCGGATTGCAAGTGAGATCGTCCGCGGCGGCGGATGCCTCATAATGGTGCTGTCAGACGAATTCGAACCAGTCTCCGTTTTTCACGGACAAGCAGGTCTCAGACAGCGAGGAGCTCGCGCCATTCGAGAAGAGCCGCGTCGCGTAGCGATTTGATCCTGGCCCTGCTCTCGATATTCCTTTGGTGATGGAAGTGGTTGTATACAGACGAATGGATTGAAGCGAACTTCTACAGACTTGCATGCGCCGGAAGCGAGACATCGTCCGCTCTCGTCGGCGGAATGGCAGGTGAGAATTTTCAGCCCGATTATTCAGATGCCGGCCAAATTCCTGGCGCCCCGCATTTCCAATCTCTTTCATGGCCGCGCGATAAGAATGGCACTTGTCGGTTACTATGACATGCGGATTGCCATACCGCTTCATGGCTTTTCTAATGAACTTCAATGCAGAAGCCTTGTCTTTGGTTTTCGTGACGAAAGACTCAAGAATTTCGCCTTCATGATCCACCGCGCGCCAAAGGTAGTGAGTCTTCCCACGGATCTTCACGAAGACTTCGTCCAAATGCCACTGCCATTGCGGTGCCTGCCCCATTCTTTCCGAACGGCGCTTCCGGATTTTGTGCGCGAAATTAGTGCCAAAGCGGTCCACCCAATGCCTGACCGTTTCATGGCAAAGTCGCCCCCTCGCTCGTGAAGGAGATCTTCCACACTCCGCAAAGATAGCGGAAATCGAACGTACATCATGACCGCAAGTTGGATGATTTCCGGTGATCTCTTGAAGTAGCGGAAATGTGATTTCGCCATTTCGCAAAGCTACGCCTCCGAAATCACCTCCCGAAACCCGGTTCCTTTGACAATAACCCTTTGCGCGGAGGCGAGGGTACTTTTCTCTGTTTGGGGGTATGGCTGGCGGTGCTGTCAGACGAATTCGAACCAGTCTCCGTTTATCGCGGACGAGCGGGTCTCAGGCAGCGAGAAGCTCGCGCCATTCGAGAAGAGCGGCGTCGCGTAGCGATTTGAACCTGGCCCTGCTCTCGATATTCCTTTGATGATTGAAGTGGTTGTATACAGATGAATGGATTGAAGCGAACTTTTGAAGACTTCGCATCCGCCGGAAACGAGACATCGCTCGCTCTCGTCGGCGAAAAGGTAAATGTGAATTTTCGGCACGATTATTCAGGTGCCTGCCGATTTCCCGGCGATGAGCATTGCCGATCTCGCTCATGGCGGCGCCATACGAGCGAAGCTTGTCCGTGACCACGACCTGCGGATGCCATACCGCTTCATAGCTTTTCGTATGAATTTCAATGCTGAAGCCTTGTCGCGCGTCTTTGTCACAAAGGACTCGAGAACTTCGCCCTCATGGTCGACGGCGCGCCACAGATAGTGGGTCTTCCCGCGGATCTTCACGAAGACTTCGTCTAAATGCCATTGCCATTGCGGTGACTGCCGCATTCGTTCGGACCGGCGTTTGCGGATCTCGTGCGCGAAGTGAGTACCGAAGCCGTCCACCCAATGCCTCACCGTTTCATGGCAGATATCGATGCCACGCTCATGGAGCAGGTCTTCGACGTTCCGAAGTGAAAGCGGAAAACGCACATACATCATCACCGCGAGTTGGATGATCTCGGGCGATGTCTTGAAATAGCGGAATCGGTTCTGGCTCATTTCCGGAGCCTAAGCTCCGGGATGCGCCGTCTCAAGATCGGTTAGTCTGACAATGCCCCCGGCGGGGTAGATGGCGGGGTCAAAATTACTCGGACTCAGAAATAGCCAATAAATACTGAAGGTTACCGAGACCGACTGGCGGTGCTGTCAGACGGATTCGAACCCGTCTTCGTTTTTCGCGGACCAGCAGGTCTCAGGCAGCGATCAACTCGCGCCATTCGAGAAGAGCAGCGTCGCGTAGCGATTTGAACCTGACCCGGCTCTCGATGTTCCCTCGATGATTGAAGTGGATGTACACAGACGAATGGATTGAAGCGAATTTCTGCAGACTTCGCATGCGCCGGAAACGGGACATGGCTCGCTCTCGTCGGCGGAAAGGTTGGTGTGAGTTTTCGGCGCGGTTGTTCAGGTGCCGGCCGGTTTCGCGGCGGTGCGCGTTTCCTATTTCGCGCATTGCGGCACCATACGAGCGAAGCCTGTCGGTCACCACCCCCTGAGGATTGCCATACCGTTTCATGGCTTTTCTCATGAATTTCAATGCGGAAGCCTTATCGCGCGTCTTCGTGACGAAGGACTCCAGGACTTCGCCTTCATGGTCGACGGCACGCCAAAGGTAGTGAGTCTTCCCACGGATCTTCACGAACACCTCGTCCAGATGCCACTGCCATTGTGGCGAATGTCTCATTCTTTCAGATCGGTGCTTGCGAATCTTGTGCGCGAAGTAAGTCCCGAACCGATCGACCCAGTGGCGGACCGTTTCATGGCAAATATCGATCCCGCGCTCGTGACGTCGGTCTTCGACATTGCACAGAGATAACGGAAATCGAACGTACATCATGACCGCAAGTTGGATGATTTCCGGTGATGTCTTGAAGTAGCGGAATGGGTTCTGGTTCATTTTTCGAGCTTATGCGCCAGGATTGGCGGCCTCAAGCTCAGTTCCGCTGACAATGCCCAAGTTACTCTGACAATTCACTCTGGAGAAACTCAGTCCCATCTCGAAATTTCAAAACACTCCGGCCTCACCCTTTTGGCTTGAATACGCCCGAATAGGTCAAACCAGCGAAACCGATGAGAATAGCACCTGCGATCGAATATGCCGCTGACCACCATCTCCAGAAACTGACCTTTTCGAATGAAGCAGCCTTGGCCGGAGTTAATGGAATTTGGCCCACTCGGTTGAGTGGGTCCCAGCAAATTCGCATTTATTGACCTCGTTCAGACTCAATATCGGTACCGCAAGGTCCAATGCGTAAAGCGCAGGATCTGCATTAGAACAAATGGAATTAGAGTTACTATCCTGAACCAACACCCCCTGGCCTATCATCGCCCCGACACTGATTGCCCCCAACGCCCAGAATATCCCCAATGTAACAATGGATCTGTATATCGACTGGCCGTACCCAAATGCTTGCTCTGCAAATAGCCAAACAAATGGCTTAGCCCAGAATGGATTCTGCCTATTGGCCTCCCTTTGCTCTTCCCTAGCCACAACCCTGGCTTCCCTATAGTGCCCAGCACGTATCAACGCAGCTGCACACTCTCTCCATGGCTGCTTCATGAATGGACCGCCAAAAAACCAGTGCGCGTTGTGTTCACCGCTTTTCTTAAGCCAGCTGATCCTGCCTCCGATGCTCTTGGCGTCCGAAAATCCATCGATATCCAAATTCCGATAGGACAATCCATCCAGGACCAATCTTGAGCAACCTTTCCAGCCCCCAATTGGATCGTCAGAAAGACGGCCCACGTTGGCTCCTCGCAAATTTACCTGTCCATGGAACTCCGACTCTCGTACAATCAATGCACCACCTATTGCTGCATCCCTAGCAACAAGTGCAATTCCGTTTGATGGAGTAACTGCGAAGTCTTGGAAATACATGCTTCCTACAATCTTGGCACCAACCAAGAATACGGCAGAATTGATTTCAACTTTTTCTTGGTCTGGGCCCATGCTACCCAGATAGCAATCGCCTTCAATCCTCACACGATCAAGCGCAAGCGCGAACTCTCTAGAAGAGGTGATCTTGATGCTAGCTGCATCCAAGCTACCTCCCACAGTTGCTCCAGACATTACAACAGTACCGATCGCTTCGAACTGCATCATAGGATCCGATGAAAGAGCTAGATCTCCCCCCACATGAGCACCTGTAATGTCTAGTGCACACAGATTTTCTCCAGTGGCCTCTATTCTTGAGCCATCCAAGTTAAAGTCCCGACCAATTTTTACTCCTCTCGCCCGCACGCCACCAATCAAATTGCACTGACCTGTGGGCCCTGAGCCAAAGTCCAACGTTCCTTGTATTTTCGAATTGTGCAGGGAAACGGCAGGACCACTCGCGCAGGCAACTGAAATGGCAGGTGCATGAAAATCGTGCTCTATATTGGAAGCGTCAAATTGGATGCCACCATCAAAATGCAACTCCGAACAATTTTGAGGAACGAGCACCACACTTCCGCCAATGTCCACAGAACTACAGTCTAAAGATAATGGACCAGTTGCGGTAAGCCGAACTCCACCCATCCACAGGCTTCCCCCAATTCGCGATCCGCTAAATACAACACTACCAGATATTTCACATTGAAAGTCCTTCGAGAGAAATTGCACGTCTTCTCCAACCACGCATGATGTCGCTAATACTGACACTCCCGAATCCGAAGAAATCTTGCTGTCTGCTATAAATAGGCATTTCCCGATACCTGCGCTAATCAAAGACACTCCGCCATCAACAATGGGAGCTTGGCCACCAAGCTGGTAAAACCCGAAGTTTCCACTCACGTCACAGTACGAACAATCAATGGCGGGAAACTCGCCTGAGCGAACCTGCGCCCCTTGGAAAGTGACTGCCCCCTTCACCCTAATCGCCTTGAGGGAGAGAATGCCCGCAATCTCAAAAGGATGCTCGATCGAAGTGGCGAACATGACATCACCACGGACAACCACATTGTCCAAGTTAAGCGCAAACTCTCCTGAAGAATGTGCCTCTAAATTAACACCGATGAAAACTAGCGACCCACCAATTGTGGTTCCCGATAGCAGCATGGCGCCACGACAAGTTGCTCTTCGAGAATCGGATGGCAGGTAAAATATATTTCCTCCGACTACGGCTGATTGCATCCTCACCGCTGAAGAGACATTTTCTGATTTGAGTTTGGACGCAACGAACCCTGCCCCATTGAGCCAAACATCTCCCCCGATACGGGCCGTATTCATCTTGAGCTTCAACTCGTCCTGTTCACCCGTTACGGGAAGCGGGGTTACGTCCGTGAGGTCCAAGTCTCCATCAACATTGATTCCTGACGCTGAAAGCCGCCTGAACCTGCTGGCTTTTAGTGAAACTCGAGCGAATCTCGCGTCATCGAATTTCACTTCATCCTCAATGTCGCATTCTTCCAGCGTTAATGCTGGCAGGCCCAAACTGCCCGCTCCTCGACAATCGGTGAGGTCTAGGGAACCAACGATTTTGGCGCCCTTAATCCGCAGGCCTGGAAGTCGGACTTCTACATTCGGATTCAACCCTATCAGGATGTCCCGGATGAAATTCGCGGGGACGATAGGCTTGGCTCCGTCTTGATTCGTAAAATCAACGACCTCGCCCCGATTGGTCTTTTCTTGAATGACCTTCCGGACGGAATCTTCATCCAGCATTTTTCTGCCTCAATTTTGAGTTATCTTGTAATGTACCAACCAGAACCAAACTTTGAAAAGAACTATACCTTGCCTTTGCGGTCGACCGCGTCTTTGGCCGCGCAAGGTGAATCGCCAGAATTTCTTTCTCTACTTCTTCTGACTTTCGTCCCTATCCGGTCGTCCCCTTGGCCCCCAGTGACGTGCAATTTCCCTATTTCCAGCTTTACTTAGGCTGGGGAAACGATGCACCAATTCACTCGGCACAAAGCGGTGGCATTGAAGCACTATAGGGACCCACCCAAAAAGTGAGCTGAATGCCTGCATTAAAATTACCTGTGTCCCTCCCGGATGAAGGCATCCTTGTCGGGTACGACCTGGAACACGAGCACCACAAGCCTGTCGTAGGATTTGCACTTGCCAATGAAGATGAAAGAGAGACCAACGGGGTTCTCGAACCCGTTGTCTACAAAGGAGGTGGCCACCTCCTGACAATTGCGCCTACTGGCGCCGGCAAGGGGGTGAATGCCATCATCCCCACACTTCTCCGATACCCTGGTTCGGTGATCGTCATCGACCCAAAAGGTGAAAACTACGCTGTCACAGCGCGGCGTAGGAGAGAAATGAGTCAGCGAGTTGTATTGCTCGACCCATTCCTGGCAACTGGAGCGGAATCCAGGGATACTTTCAATCCACTCGATTTGATCGATGTGACCTCACCTGGCTCGGTTGATGAAGCTGCAGTTCTTGCAGAACTGATCGCTGCTCCAACGAATACGCACGATCCGTTCTGGGAGAACCGGGCCCGACAGCTAATCACAGGCATTCTATTGCATGTGGCGAGTGCACGGCCTCCCATCCTCAAGCACCTGTCAGAAGTCCGCTACCTGTTAAACCAAAATGCTGATGACGTGGATTTCACCGCAAAGGAAATGCGGAAATCCCGCCTCGAAGACGTCCGTATGATGGCGAGTATCATCGACACGGCCGAATCCCGTGTGAGGGCCTCAATAATATCGACTGCCCAGCAGCAGATGGAATTCATGAGGGGCCGATTGGTATCCGCAGCGATGTCCCGAAGCAGCTTCCCCCTTGAAGATGTTACAAATGGCGAAGCACTCTCCATCTATATTGTCATTCCGCCTGACAAGCTGGAAAGCCACAAGCAAATGCTCAGGCTGTGGGTGGGCGCGCTGATGATACTCCTGTTACGTCGTAGGCATCCTCCAGCATTGAACACCCTTTTTATACTGGATGAGGCGGCGCAACTTGGACATTTTGGACAACTGCGCCAGGCAATTACATTATTGCGCGGATACGGACTGCAGACTTGGAGCTTTTGGCAAGACCTTAGCCAACTGGCACAACTTTATCCGGATGCATGGGAGACAATGCTGAACAATTGCCGCGTTATCCAAGCGTTCGGATTTACCAACCTTCAGATGACTCAGAAACTGGCAGATCGAATGGGCTTTCCGGACGCAAGGGAGCTATTGAAGCTCGTTCCCAACAAAATGCTACTAATGATGGCTGGTAACGAACCCATGATTGTACAGCGTCCAAGTTACCTGACAGATCCCTGCTTCCGTGGCCAAGCTGACCCAAATCCTTTTCACAGTCGGGGAGCCGGAATTATGGCAACTAAAATTCGCCCGCTGGAGCGGCATCTCGACGAGTTGAATGCGCACTCCAACGGTGAGCTTGGTACACCTAGCAAAGTCGATGTTACCGAACCTGAACCTCCGTAAGCGCAGGGGGCGGTGGAAGCCGCATTCGAACCGTCGGTATACTCAGCAACCTTCGAGTTGGCGCACCTCGCAAGTCAAATGCTCCAAAACCCCGGATTATGTGTTTGCGTCAGACAATTCCGAGCACTTCGCATATTCGAAGGCGGACAGATTTTCATCTATAATTTAGGCATCACAGAATTGACGAGCAAGACAACCGTGGTGGAGTCCTATAGATGCCCGAAGATCAACGTCCCTATACAATAAGTCTGCTGATTTCAGACTACGTAAAAAGCCCTTCTCTACGTCATCTCCGCGATCCCTACTCCATAGAGAAGCTGGCAAAGGATATCCTTAGAGCGTCGATCGTCGGCCACCGCCCTGGAGAAAATGGGACAGCCTGAGAGAAGAGCAACTGAAGGCGGCAGCACCGACCTGGATTCCAATCGAAGACCTTCGAAAGCACCTCAACCAACTGCCAGGAGAACCACTCACTTTAACGGATGTCACTCAGCGCATACGGGATATCCAGGAAAACGGATTTGAACTTTATCCTGATGATGAACTTCAGGAGGCCTGTCTTGCCAAGTATCAGGAGGAGCTACAGAGTAGCACTGAAATGACGGCCATCATCGGCGCTCTTCAGGAATTCGTCGATAATGAACGGGAAAGATTAAGAATCGAACATATCGAAAAGCTGAAAAGACTGCGTGCTGACGAGAAAGAGGCAGCCAAGCACAGGTTATTTTCAGGAGCTGATTGCAACTGGACATCGCTGAACAACCCTAGTGAGTGGTATTGCAGGACTAATGGGCGCCTCTTTAAATTACTCAAGAACAAGGACAAACGGTGGCACCTTTCCCGGATTCAAATACTTACTGACGAGAATGGGATCATCCTAGGAACGTACAGCGGGCGTGGAGAAGCAACGAAAGCGGTCAAACAAATAGCCTATCAACCGGAACCACGATATTGACCAGCGGAACGGAGAACGCCCCATAACCCCTGATTATGGGGCATCAAAACTGCGCAACCTCACCAGTCACTCTAAGCTCAACGGCCTGCCTGTTTGAGACGCCATACCGCAGCCTCTACAACCTCACGTGAGAACTCTTCCGGAAACTTCGTAACAGCAGTCTCAATGGTCCAATCAAGCAATCCAATTTCATGTAGTCGCCTGAAACCACTTTGAATATCACCGCTTACAACGAGTCTCGAGATAGCAGTCACTGTGCCATACCGTTGTCGCATACCAATGAACGTAGTCGGATGATATCCGCGCTTTGCCGACAACCGAATTGTCTCGTCTATAAAGGATTCTAAAGCCAACGTTGCCAATTCCACCTCCCACGCCTTCCGGTCCGCTCAAGCGAGTCGATTTTGTTGATTAGCACCCTGAATTACTTCACCGGTCGCTTCAACCAATCAGCTATTCAAGCGCCATGCCACCTGCCTCATGTTCCATTGAATACATGACGTTACCAGATCATTTGCCTACTGAGTTCTTGTCCTCACACCCACACCCTCATTCGACTAAGCCACATGACGCCGATCATGCTCTGCACGTGCGATCGGAAGGTTCTCTTTCAGGAATTCATCGACTTCCTTGTCGGTATCGGCCTCAAAAAGGCGCCCTCCTCCATTCCGATCAAGCACGCGGATATAATCCTCGAACGCACGGTCATGGCTGTGCAGCAGGGTTCACTGCTCAAGAGTCTAACCAAGCCCCTCGCCAGCGGAATCCGGAAGGATGCGTTCGCCCTGTCTACAAACTGGAGTCGAATGTTCGCCCTCGCGAGAATTTGCTCAAGTACCGCTTTTGGATTCTCCTTATCGATAGTTTGAGCGAGATGACCGTTCCACCAGAGACGGCCGAGTGCATTATCATCGCGACACTGCGGTAGTCCGGAGGCAAAAAATGGTTCCGCACATCACGCGCGGGATCTGATGCACCGATCCAACGCTTGCGGGCATAGACAAGCGCTTCGATGTGGCAGAGACGCACCCAGATACGTTCGTCTCTGGCAACGGCCGGGGTCATTCCCTTCAACGCATCAAACACCAGCATAGAGTTGGCAATTTCTGCTTCCTTACCACTCTCAGCAATCAGGTCATCGGCAAAGCCGGAGTCAAATTCAACACTTCGCGTCTCCAATGCCCACCCCAGTTCCCTGGCGAGGTCGGAAAAGTCGCCTTCCAGATACCGGTCTATATTTTCTTCAATCGATCCAAACAGATCCGCCGCAACTTTCTCAGAGACAAATTTCAATGGAGCTGGCGTCATCACACTCCTCCCGCAAGCAATTCCAGATCATGAAAAGGACATTCCAGAAGCAACTGTGCGTCCCGGAACGCCGAATCCACTGATGGCGTAATTTCCAGTTTGAGATACCGGCGCCGGAAGGGTTCACACCAACGATACTGCTCAAACTGGGTATCCCCACCTTTCGCGATCTCGGTCAGAACGGTCATGACGACAGGCACAAATAGGCTGTTCATCAATGCGGCCGCCGAAGCCCCTTTGTTCGCTCTCAAAGTCTCGACAAGATTGTATGTGTCGCGACTAGCCAGCACTGTAATTCTGTCACGGTCAAAATTGATATCAAACTGCCCCTTGTCGACGTCGTCGCTGACTCTCAGATCAAAGATTGTCTCAAGTGCGGGGAGCTCGGCCTTCTTTACCTCTATGGACAGTTCCCGAGCCATTGCGACAATATCGCCCTTGTCCAGGCTCTGAGGTCCGGCAAACTCCGCATGAACGCCTCCCGGACTCCAATTCGGAATATCTTCGAGCGCCCAGACGAGTGGACGGATTGTCACCGTGTCGAGCAGCTCGCCGCTGCCAAAGGTATAGGTCGCCGGCAGACTGCCAAGCTCAACCAATCGTCTGAGTCCGGTTGAACGACAGGTCACAAAGCACCCCATCATTGCCTGGCCGTCGGTGATGAGTTTTCCGACGGCTGCAGATTCCAGAGTACCAGTAAATTTTAGATCCAGACGTCCGTCAGACTTGTCTTCACGATATGCAACTTCGACGTCAAACAGTCCTTCAGTGAAGTCATCGCGCCATTCGGCAAGCACCGGATGCGGAAAGTTCATTTCATCTGATAATCTCATGCGAGGTCCCCCTGTTCCACAGCATATGAAGTAATTTCCACCGGCCCATCGTAGCCATCTGAAAACATAACCCCGACGGACTGCCGCTCTCCTTCTTTCACATCGAGAAGAATTCCGCCCTTACCTGACCGTCCGTCCTCAGAGGAAATGACAGTCAGGTCTACTGGTGCAGTCAGACCAGAAGCCTGCAATCTGATAAATGCTTTCCCGGACTGCTCGGGGTAAAGAAGATGCGGTGGCTGAACGCAGCTGAGGCCGGCTCTCGGCGACACCTTTTTGCGGTAATCGGGAGCCGCTTCGCCGGCCCGGACTTCCCCTTACCTTCTGAACCACTTCCTTCGCTTTCACCTGTTCCACCGGAATCGCTCCCACCACCACCGCCGTGACCGCCAGCACCACCGGATGTCCCTGAGCCGAGAGAAGGCTTTGGATCTGGATTCTTTTTCCGCTTTGCTTTGCCGTAGGTGTAACGTTCCGGGTCAGGTTCATTTGACTGAGAGCTGTTATCCTGATCGGGATCGCCACTGAAGTAGCGGGCAAGCTCGTCGAGACTGGTCGCATCAGACTCCGTGACTTTCGCGGCTTCGCTGATACCAGCGCGAATGTCCTTGTGGAGCCTTTTGATCAGCTTTTTGATTTCCTCACGCTCCTTGTCATCTCTGATGCGTTCGGGAGAGAAGTTATTGTGTTCAGGGTTCTCCATCCTTTTCAGGAGTTCGCTGAAATTCCGGCCAGCCTCATTATCGCTGGGCTCAACTACCGCAATAAAGGGCCTGGTTCCAGGAAAGCGATTCAGTGGATAGCCAAACTCACCAAGATTGTCGGAGATGAACATACCGTTTCGGATAAACAGAACGGACCGCGGCGTCTTGAGATCATCGGAGACCAGAATGCGCAATCTCGCTCCTTTGGCTCCTCCAGTATTGAGATCTGTTTCAACGCTGGTACCAGCGGTCAGGCAGGCATGGAGGTCGCGTGTCCGGTTCAAAGCCTCAGAAAGGCCTGACTGCTCTGCAACTTCCTCAATGCGTGAGTCATTGAGATAGGTTGTCAGCGTCGACCGGTTGACCGGATAGCGACCGGAATCGATCCCGAACTCCATACGTCCACGCATGATGGCAATCAGAAAGTTGGTGAGCACTGACAACAGCATGAGCTCTGCCCAGTGCTCATTCCATCGAAACCCCACAACAAAGATTGAAGCTCCCCGTTCTTTACGAACGATCCATTCTGGCAGGCCGGTGGGGTCTTCAATCGCGTAGAAATTCTCGAGCCCCCAGTACCCTTCTGCGGCATTCTTCCTGCCCATATGCTCATGCGAGATCAGCTGAAGCCGCCCCTGGCAACCGAACTGATCTCCATGATCGCCTGTGAGTGTGGAATAGATAACTGTCTGAAGGTCAGACACGGCAAACGCTGCATTCTTTCCGATCCCGAAAGACCCGCCGGAGTCCGCATTGAGCTTGTTGTTGTCTCCGTCCGCTTTGACCAGCGAATTGAAGACTGAATAGGCGTCATCGAACGGCCCGGTTAGCCCGGTTGTATTGTAATCGGCGATCTCCAGAACTTTAATTGAATCATTCTGCAAAGTCTGGACTGCCCGCTCAAAGAACCGGACCTCTTTATCTTTCGAAGGGTTCTTGTCGCGCTGTTCACAACGAGCCCGGCTCTGCTCCAGGCAAGATCGCATCACAGCAAGAAGATCAGACGCAAACGGAACATCCGACCCTTTGATATCCAGCAGGTTGTACTCGATGCGGATCGTTTCGGAGTCGCCATGACCCTGATTGTCCTTCGGCCGCGCATCGTTGGAATTCTGTCCAGTCTCCCTAGCGCAGCTACGATATGGATTGTCCCGGAAATGCTCGATATTGCTACCGCTGAGCCCTTGGGTTTTCCGGGCGGTATTTTCCAGAAATTCGATTTTGCCGACCATCTTTTATTCCTCCAGCCTGAATACAGGTTTCGCTGCGCTTCCCGGCTCACTGAACCTTGATTTCGAGGCATCGAGCGCCTTTTGAAGCGCACGGAAAATCTGCTTCACGTCATCGTCGCTGTAGTCGTAGGCAGACCTGTTAGAGAGATTTCCAATCAGCTGCAGCTCCTTCAGCGCCTTGCTGACGCGAGCTTCCGCAAGTTTCACAAACTTATCTCGCTTATCCGACAATTTTTGGCCTCCAACCTGATAATTCCCATTTCATATACATATAGATTGCAACATTTTCAATATATTTTGAAAAATGTTGTCATATTTCCCGTGGAGAAGCCCAACTCGCTGCTCCATGCAACCAATAGAATTCCCCAACTTTGAGCAAACAAAACCAGAACAGGCCGTTGACCGGGGGGACGAATACTGACAAGCCGTCACGCAGATTCCCTTATGAGGCGAGATTCCCATGGCCAGCGAATTCACTATTCTCCGATGTCAGGCCGGTCTGACGGTTGAGCAGCTGGCCAAGGAGCTTGGTTATTCGCCGAGGACCGTGTTCCGGTGGGAATCCGGCGAAGTGAAACCCAAGGCCTTCGTCCTGAAATGGATGGAAGTCCGGGCCCGTGAGGTTCAGTCCTCTCCCACCTCCGAGACCTTCACCTTCATCGATCTCTTCGCCGGCATAGGTGGGCTACGTACCGCCTTCGATGAAATCGGCGGACGCTGTGTGTTCACCAGCGAATGGGACAAGTACGCCCAGCTGACCTACCAGGCCAATTACCGGGACAACCGGCCGATCGAGGGCGACATCACCAAGATCGATGTGAAGGACATCCCCTCACACGATGTCCTGCTGGCTGGCTTCCCTTGCCAGCCCTTCTCGATCGCAGGCGTTTCCAAGAAGAATGCCCTCGGTCGTTCACATGGCTTCGAGGATGAAACTCAGGGCACGCTGTTCTTCGACGTCGCCCGGATCATCAAGGCGCACCGGCCGGCCGCCTTCCTGCTTGAGAACGTCAAAAATCTGAAAAGCCACGACAAGGGCCGAACCTTCGAAGTGATCCGCCGGACGCTGGAAGACGAACTCGGCTATGAGCTCCACACCCGCATCATCAACGCCAAGCACTTCCTGCCCCAGCACAGGGAGCGGATTGTGATGGTGGGCTTCCGGGAGCAGACAGGCTTCAGCTGGGATGACCTTAACCTCCCTCCGCTGGGCGAGGTTAAGATGAAGAGCGTCCTGCATCCTGAAGATGGCTCTGAACCAGCAGAGCCTCACTTTACGGATGGACCGATGGCGACGGTCAGTGACAAGTACACGCTGACCGCTCATCTCTGGAAATATCTCCGCGACTATGCCGCCAAGCACAAAGCCGCCGGTAATGGGTTCGGCTATGGCCTCGTCGGTCCGGATGATACCTGCCGGACCCTCTCTGCCCGCTACTACAAGGATGGTTCGGAAATTCTCTCAGCCGTGGTGCACGTAAGAATCCGCGCCGCCTGACACCCAGAGAATGCGCCCGCCTGATGGGCTATCCGGACACGTTCCGCATCCCGGTTTCTGATACCCAGGCCTACAAGCAGTTCGGCAATTCGGTGGCTGTGCCTGTGTTCCGGGAAGTCGCCCGTATTATGCGTCCGCACATCCTTCAGCATCTGGCCCCGACAGAAGATATCCCGCTCCTGCGCTATGCCTGATGTCCATGACCGGGCGACCCGCAGCCGCAACATGGCGGCGATTAAGGGCAAGGACACAAAGCCTGAGCTGATTATCCGCAAAGGCT
>LZQP01000019.1_pt1 | contig 25897 bp, 25 predicted proteins | sample 768551 | NCBI WGS metagenome assembly LZQP01 (sample SAMN05207184, study PRJNA324509) | oil field metagenome | isolation source: sample BH-FW-16 from oil reservoir | place: India: Bombay High | collected 2015-12-03
TTCGGACTGAAGTTTCCGACGACTGCGGCGTTCTCAGATTTTGCACGCGCTTCCCTGCCCGGTTGCGATCCGGTCGGCGCGCCGGATGGTACGCTACTTCTGGATGAACTGGGAATCGAGCCGGAAGAACCGGAGCCTGATGCGTTTGACCGGCTGGTCGAGACATTCGGACTGAAGTTTCCGACGACTGCGGCGTTCTCAGATTTTGCACGCGCTTCCCTGCCCGGTTGCGATCCGGTCGGCGCGCCGGATGGTACGCTACTTACCTGGATGGAGCATGAAGAAGCCCTGTTCCGAAGGCTGGAGCGGGAGATTGTAGCGGAGCGTCTGAAGTCAGGCTTCGTCGATGAAGATGGGGCGGATGTGGATGGGTTCCTGTCGTTTTCCCTCAGCGTCCAGAACCGGCGGAAGTCACGGGCCGGATTTGCATTCGGGCACCATGTCGAGGCCATTCTGAGAGCCCACGACATTCGCTACACGCGGGAAGCGACGACTGAGAAACGGAATGCTGCAGATTTTCTGTTTCCGGGTGAAGTAGAATATCAGAGAGCGGATTTTCCAGAAGCAAAACTGCACATGCTGGCGGTGAAAACGACGCTCAAGGATCGCTGGCGCCAAGTGCTTGCTGAAGCTGACCGGATTAGTCCAAAGCATCTGCTGACGCTCCAGCCCGCGATTTCTGCCGCGCAGACTGATGAAATGCGTGGGCAGAATCTTCATCTTGTGGTGCCCGCTCAGCTACATAGAACTTTCCTGCCCGTGCAGCGTGACTGGCTCATGAGCGTTGTTGATTTTCTTAAGCTGGTCCAGAACCAGAACCAAAGTTACTCTTCGCCGCTGACTTGATGTGCACGGATCTTTTGCACCAATTCGGACAGGCTGAGAACCTGAAAACGTTTGCGGTGAACCATGCGGTGGCAATTTGAACACAAGACATTCAAATCCCTGACGGGATCGGTTTCCCGTATTCCACCTTCCCCCAGCATCTGGGCATGGTGGACTTCGATGAACCCAGATCCATGGGGGCCGTAGACATCTTCGAAATTGAAACCACACCCCTGGCAACTCAGCCCATGCGCTGCAATTGCCGCTTCCCGCGCCCCCGAAGCACGTTCTCTGCGTCGGGATACATAGACCTTTTCTCCTCCCTCCGTATAAGCCCCGCCTTCTCTTCCGAGAGGGTCTGCCGCGGAAGGGCCGGCCTCCAGAAGTGCTTCGACCTCTTCATCGGAAAGTGAGTCCAGACGAGCCCTGAATTCGTTCACCCGACTTGGACCTTCTGTAGGTGGCTCGCCGGTAGCGCTTCTCCAGCCACGTCGGGGACCGTCATCGTGGAAGGCATCAAAAGCATCTCTGAGGTTTTTCAAAGAATTGCGGAAGGTCTTGATTTCCCTGCCGCCACCATAATCAACAAAGAACAGATCATAAGCCTCGGCCCAACTCGATACACCGAGAATTGAGGGGGCTCGCCTTCAGGACCCGACAACCGGGAAAGCGCATAAGCAATATAATACAAGTCGTCTGAGCGGCGGAGCAGAGTACGTTTCATTCGCTAATGACTACTTCGAAAAGCTTTCTACTGCATTTTCAGTCTCGCCACGGCAGTCTCGTCACTAATCACCTAGAAGCTTACTGCCCTGCTTGACAATCGGAAAAGGCCGCAACTCGACTCTCGGAATCCGCCTCGTTCCAAACCCGAGGGTGAATTTCCGCGAATCCGAGCATACGCTACGGTTTTGCTTGGGATGGAATTTGCGGTGAACGACGGGACCCCATTTATTACTGAAGGCGTGCTCGTAAAGGTCCTGACCGTCAATGAAGCGTCAGGAACGATCCAAGGAATCGTGCAGAACGGCAAGGCAGCAAATGTCCCCGGCCTCCAGGGCGAACTTCCAGCCGTTGGCGACATTATCATGGTCGGCAATAACAACTGGACCCCGGCGTCTGAAGAATTATGGATCCGGAACAGTTCCGTTGGAATTGTCAGGTTTATCCTGAATGAGAAAGAGGTTCTCCTCGAAGACGGCTATGCTCTGGTCTTGGAAAAGCACTCGGCCGAAATTGGAATCGCAGTAGGAAATACGGTCGAGTTCAATTCCGTTGACGGTATTGTGCGCATCCTTTCCCCGGCTCCCATCCGCATAAGAGATGCGCACGCAGAACAAGAAGATGATATCGATTCCTATCGCATTGATACCTCTGCAGGGGACCTGATCTTCAGCGACTTTGGAGGCTATCCGGAGGTCATCGCGAGAGCCCGGCAATTGATCGAAACGCAATTTGAGAACCGGAAGTATCTGGACGCGATTGGAGCACAGCCGGTAAAGGGCATCTTGTTCACTGGCCCTCCAGGAACTGGGAAGACATTCCTCGCCAAAATAATTGCACAGGAATCCAAGGCCGACTTTTCCTCATTAGCGGCCCCACCATTGTAAGCAAATGGCTGGGCGACACCGAAAACACGCTCCGGAAGATTTTTGAATTGGCGGCGACCAGCGAGGGTGACAGGGCAATCATTTTCTTCGATGAAATTGACAGCATTGCCGAGCGGCGCTCGAACGACAGCCATGAGGCTTCCCGGAGGCTGGTAGCTCAACTACTGACCCTCATGGACGGCTTTACGAGCTCGGAAAAGTCCATTGTGGTTATCGCAGCAACGAACCGCGCAGATGTCTTGGATCCAGCGTTGACGAGGCCCGGACGCTTTGACTGGGAAATAGAGTTCGGATCGCCAACACTGAATGACCGGTTTCAGATTCTTCACGCCGGGGCCCGCCGGCTCCGGGTCAATGGGGAATTACCACTGGAGGATATTGCAGCCCGTACAGAAGCTGGTCGCTGCCGATTGAAACTCCTGTGGACCGAGGCCGCCTTGATCGCCGCCGAAGATCGCCGCAAAAGCATCGCCGGTGAAGATTTGATCCGGGCTTTTGAACGCATCGTCCAGCGCCCGATCCGGAAACACGACCTATCAAAAGGAAGATAAGCATGACCGTTTGGACCCGGATCTGCCGGCTTTGGCCCTGGCGGAAAAAGGGCGAGGCGCCCCCGCCTCCGGAAGCCCCAAAACCGCTTCGGGAATTTGTCTACCTTGATGAAGTCAGTCTGCGAAGCCTTTTGTCCTCACAAAAGGATGGACTGACCACGACCACCTCAGATGAGAAGTCAACATCGTCAGAGGTCGAACTGGGCAGTCGCCTTGAAGCAACGGCACCTGCTGTTGCAAAATCGGAACTGTCATCCCGTTTCCAGACTAGCAACAGCAGCACGATTCAGACATCACGAAAAGCAACGGTCCAGTCCTGGTTCGGAGAGCTCCTAAAGGAAGCAGACCTGCGCAAGATTGAGCCTGTCGACGACATTGAACCGGTTGACGAGATTGGGGATGTATCCAAAGTTACAACGGCTTCAACCGTCATTCGGAGCCCTGATCTGAAGCGAGGTGATCTCGTCGAATTTCGGGTTACATTGAGCGCCGACCCCGTCTTTCGCCTCGAGACCCTTGTGACAGAGTTCGCAGGTATGGCCGAAGATTTTCCAGGCATGTTCGGAGCAGACGGTGCGATCGAACAACTCCGGGAAGTATTGCCAGCTAACAAAATCCTTCAACGCTTGCTCGCCGGACTGATTCCGGTTCGTGCCCGCACACTGGACCATGTCGTCGCAACGATCGATGGCACTGAGTATGTCGTGCATCGCCAGGTTCTGAAAGGACACAATGTAAAGACTCGGCCACTGGAACTGGTAGGCGTCACCGAACACCTTGCTTACTGGAAAGATATCCGCCGGGTCCTTTTTTCCGACGCCGAGTTTGTCGTCCTGGCACGGGTATCCCGCTCCGGTCTCCACGATAGCTGGACGCCTGTTAAACTGGCGGACCTATTCAAACAATTGGTCCCAGGCCTTGTGGATCAAATCACGACTGCGAGCAAAATTCCCATGAATTTTGTTGCAGACAAACAGAACTCCATTCCGGAATCTGATATTCAATTGGCGCAGGCACTTCGTTCTTACGCCAACGCGATACTTGAGATATCTGACGACAAGCCCACAAGAGAACAACTAGAGAAGATCGAGGCGGCGTGCGAAAGACTTAAGCACCGCTCCAAAAACGTAACAGACCAGCGGTCTGCATTCAAACAATTACACACCGACCTTTCAGAGTTGATCGAATTCTCGCTCAACCCGGACCAGGATCTCGAATTAAGAGAGACAGCAAGGCAAGAAGCAGGGTTGTCGCTATTCCCCAACCGGCAAGTGCATCTCCCGCGCCTCATCCGCCCTGCCGGCCCCGCCCGACGAACGCCTGCTCGACGTCGAAATCATCGCGATATACTGGTAGGGTGAAAACACTATTCGAACCGTCGGTAGACTTAGGGATTTTCCCGCTAGTTCACCTCCGAGACAGAATGACCCGTAATCCCGAATGATGGGGTTAAACACAAATAGTTGGGATCACTGGCTTCTAATCAGGTGTCGTTTCTCGTGCAGATGATCCTATGCGGTCCAGTCGTCCGATATCGACGTCAAAGCCAAGAAGCCAACAATCTTGAACATTTGGTTTGTCATAGCACTGGGCACTTAGCTCCATTGCCGCGGCTGATCGCTTCTCTCGTTCAGCCGTTCGATAAGCAAAGAAGCATAGCGCGGTAGCGTTTTCGTACGGCGGCGAAACCACACCGATGAACTTGTGCTCTGGCTTTTTTCCTGCCGGTGGAATTGAGCGCAATACCTTGTCAAACTGTGAGGAGAAGCGGCGCATTTCTGCCGGACTTGCGCAGCTCAGCATTGCGTCTGCTGCTGTGGTCCAACCCGAAAACTTTCTCTCGCGCAATTGTCGCAGCGTGTCCCGCCAAAGCTCGGTAAGCGTATGCGTGGTTTGGATACTTTTTCATCCGCATCTAGACAGTTATAGTAGTTATCTATCGGTGCCGAAGCACCTGATATGTGTAACGTTGTAATTTCTTCCCGCTTCAGTCCATGTATTGCAAACCCGGTTTCGAGATAAAACCCCAACAAATCTAATTCGTCAGCTTGAATGTCAAAGTCGTTTTGGATTGGCGCTCGCTTGAACAAATAGTGAAGTAAGATACCCTCGTCATCGAGTATGTCCGCTACACTTTCAAAGCTAGCCACAGTCAATGCGGGAGCCAACTCGTGTTCCGGGGTTATCCAACCAACATCTTTCAGTTCACGCTCACATGCAGCAAGCGGTGAAAAGTCTTCTAGTAACACGCTAGCTCTAGCTACGCGGTACGATGTGGATTGCTTAAGTTTTAGATCCTTGGCAATTTGCTTTCTTGCTTCTTGATCTTCGGGCATTTGAATCAATCGCCTCAAGCGCTCAGATTGAATTGATGGCTCAAGCAAGAGGTCTTTGACGTGTCGTTTAAGTCTGTCCGGCGCACCGCGTAGTCCCTGCTCAGAAATCATCCCCGACTTTGCTTCGAATATGACAACGCACTGATCAACTACGGCAATGACATCGGTTTCGAATTGGGTACCTTCGAAAGTCCATTTAAAGCTGGTGAATATTTTCGCGCTTGGTAATGCACCGCGAACTATGGAAGCTAGCTTGTCTTCTAGGAACCTTGAACGCGCATCGCTGAACGCGTCTTCCTCCCCTACCGCTTGGACAAACCCGCGTACTATTTTGTGAATGTGACTGAAGAATGCATGAGGTACAGAAGAAAAGTATTCTCCGTCCTGTAAGCGTACGAATGGTTTTGCCCAAACAGGGTTATCCAACCAAAGGTACTCAACATTCTTGTCCGCCAGTTCGCCAGGTTCGAGCGAGAACGTATCCAACATCCTGGTTATCGAATGCTCTGAAATCCCGGTAGCCTCAGAGATCGCTTGCGATGAGAAGGTATAGTGATCCGATACTTTCAGGTTATTGTGCGCCATAATCACCTGAAAGGTTTCGTCTTTGGACATTTCTTTGAATGGCCCTGTGTCCGCAGACGGAGTTCCAACTAGATCAGGGCAAAGCTCATGGTATCGTTCAAGCATCTTCTGCTTCGTGGGTGCACGCGCGATTTTTCTGAGCATTTGAACGCGCTCGTTTGTAAGTTGGTCGAGGCGTTTAAGTATATGCAGTACTACATCGACAACCTGATTGAACTTTAGCCCAATTTGCTCCTCCCACACCGGTCGAGTATTGAGTAGAGTTCGCGACTATGCGCGATTACCTGAGAAAAGTGTCCCCAGTTCCGTACAATCTGCGTGTTCATACGCAATTTCTCTTGAATGGATTGCAACAACAAATCTTCGTCGGGAATATCCACATCTTGGAGAAAGCGCATTTGGAAGAACGAGCGCGAAGCTTCTCCTAGAGCTTTAAATGTTTCATCGACTTTGTCGGGCGTTGGGGGCTGACTGCTCCATGTTGCGCGCTCAATTCGGAGCATCATGGCTTGCAACATCTCTGCATGGTGTTGATTGAATACTCCGTCGTCGAAGTTCGCCTGCACTTTGCCCGGCGTAACGGTCGCCATCAGGCCGTAGCTCGAGACAATCGAAAGCAAATAGGGCGGATATTGTTCGCGTAAGAGCCGATCTATCTCTTGGACACGTTCCGGAAATTTCTCCGTTTCGCGTTTGCTTAGTTCAGCCACTGCTTGACGAACGTTCTGAACCGACTCCGTTGTTGACTGTCGCTGCAGCATCACGAACGGTGCTTCAGGTCCGGCCTGCTTCTTTCTCTTTCTGTGTTTGCTTTTCGGCATGTCGGCTTCGTGGTCTCATCTCAGTTGTTCTGACATGTGTATCCGAAACCGGGTTCCCCCCAAAAGGGAATCCCCCCAAATGTTGTTTTGCAACCGGCCCAATCCCCATGCGAATGCCATTTATTCTGCGTTGCGTTCAATTCGCATCAGAAAAAATTTGTATACTGATCTTTTGCCCTCTCGCCAAAGGACTTCAGAATAGCAGCACAACGAGGAACAGTAGCATGCAAGCCGTTGAGCGTTTAAAGTCAAATTCGAACAATCACAATTCCCTCAACGGTCTTCACGCTTGTCCACCCGCTCGACAGCCCCCCCGCGTGAATCTGGATTATGGGACATCGGCTACCTAGGTTATACAGTACCGTCCCATCACCGAAGCATCCGCAGGTAAACTTTCTACTTTAACCCGCTCCCCCATTCCCCTATATTATATTTGCGCTCGGTGTGAGCGCCGATCGGTGATCTGAAACCGGACTGTGCCCGGGATCATTTTGCTAGCCTGTGGCGCCAGGTCGGCGGGGTAACACCAAAGAGATGGCGTGACGCCTGAAGAGTGTGGTTCCGCTGCTGTGCTGTCGGTTCCCCATCACAACCCATTCTTCAGAAAGGAAATCGCACATGGCGATCCCTGATGGCGTCGGGCGCGCGCCTGTCTCTGCGCTCAACCCAAACCCGCGTAATGCGCGGACCCACAGCAAGGCCCAGATCGAACAGATCGCGGCTTCAATCCGCGAATTCGGCTTCAACAATCCGGTTCTCGTGGACGAAGATTTCGGCATCATTGCCGGGCATGGCCGCGTCGAAGCGGCAAAGCTGCTCGGCTGGGCCGAAGTTCCGGTGCTCGAACTCCGCCATCTGAACGATGCGCAGAAGCGGGCCTACATCCTCGCCGACAACAAGCTTGCCGAAAAGGCCGGCTGGGACAGTGACCTGCTGGCCCTGGAACTCGGCGAACTTGCCGGCATGGACCTCGGTTTCGACCTCACCCTGACCGGATTCGAAATGGGCGAAATCGATTTTCTGCTCGAAGGCGCTTCCGGCGCTGATCAGGAAGAACCGCCTCCCGAACCCTCGACCGGCCCGACTGTGACGCAGCCCGGCGATATCTGGCAGATCGGCGACCATCGCCTGATCTGCGGCGATGCGACGGATTCCTGCGTGTTTGACCAGCTGATGGCCGGCAGGAAGGCTCAGCTCATCTTTACCGACCCGCCCTATAACGTGCCCATCGACGGACATGTCAGCGGACTCGGCAAGGTTCAGCATCGTGAGTTCGCCATGGCGACCGGCGAAATGAGCGAAGACGAGTTCCAGGCGTTCCTGACCAATGTGTTCGGCCATCTCGCGACCAGCAGCGAAGACGCGCCATCCATTTTGTCTGCATGGACTGGCGCCATATGCGTGAAACCCTGGCTGCAGGACACGCTACCTACGACGAACTCAAGAATCTCTGCGTCTGGACAAAGACCAATGGCGGCATGGGTTCGCTCTACCGCTCGCAGCATGAGCTGGTCTTCGTCTTCAAGTCCGGCAAGGCGGCGCACATTAACAATGTCAGCTCGGCAGGCATGGCCGCAACCGCACCAATGTCTGGGCCTATGCTGGCGTGAACAGCTTCCGCGCTGGCCGCGACGAAGAACTGGCCATGCATCCGACGGTCAAGCCGCTGGAACTGGTCAGCGATGCGATCCTCGACTGTTCAGACCGCGGCCAGATTGTGCTCGATGCTTTCGCCGGCAGCGGCACGACCCTGCTCGCGGCAGCGAAGACCGGCCGCATCGGCTACGGGATCGAACTCGACCCCGCCTATTGCGATGTGATCCTGAAGCGTTTCGCCGCAGAAGGACTCGACGCTGTGCGCGAACAGACCGGCGAAACCTTCAGTCACCTTGTCAGTGAAATCACGGAGGCCAGCGATGTCGAAGCCGCCTGAAGACAATGATGATGAAAAGGTCGGCTACCGCCGGCCACCGAAGGGGTCGCAGTTCCAGCCAGGTAAGTCCGGCAATCCTGCCGGGCGACCGAAGGGCGCGAAGAACAAGCGGCCGCGCGACTGGCCCGACCGGATCGCTGAGATGATCCTTGAAGAAGCCGAACGCGAAGTTTCCCTGACCGAAGACGGCAGGAAGGTGACCATGTCGATGGCGAAGGCCGTCGTTCGATCAACGGCCGTCAATGCCGCGAAGGGCAGCGCAAAGGCTCAGAAGTTGTTCCTCGATGCTCTCAATCAGGCTTCCCGCTACAAGGATGAACGCCATACCTCTGTCCTGCAGGCCGCCATCGACTACAAGGAAAACTGGCGCCAGATCTTCCTGGATTGCAAGAAGCGTGGCGAACCTCTCCCCGATGTTGTGCCGCATCCGGATCATATCCACATCGATCCTGAAACCGGCGACGTCCGGATGACCGGACCTCTGACATACGAGGAGCGGGATCAGGAAAACCGGGAACGAGTGGAATTGCAGAAGCAGGAGATCCGAGAACTCGAAGCCATTCTGAAGGAAATCGGCGAGGACGAGGAAAGGTTCCGGGCCATGGTTCAGCGCGACATCGAACAGGCGAAGGAACTTCTCGAATATTGCGAGAAGGTCGCCAAGCAACAGCACCGCTACGCTTTACCGCCGAAGAAGACGTAACGGACTGGACTTCCCTCGCAATCAGAGCGTCAGTGTGGGGCGGCCGGGTGAAGAGTCGGCCGCCCCATCTTTTGCCCGGTTCCGGTCCGGGCTTGCCTCGGTGAGGCAGGATCGTCCTGCCTTGGAAACAACGGAGGCAGACCATGTCACGGTCCAAACAGGAGCCGCTGAAACCCGGCACCAAACTCGCAACCCTCGCCGGCGCCCTTGAAAAAGGCGCCTGTCTGGAAGATCTCGGCAAAACCCTCGGCTGGCAGAAGCACACCGTCCGCGCTGCCCTCACCCGACTTCGCCAGCGCGGATACCGAATTGAACGGAAGGAGGATGTGTATTCTCTGAAGACTACCAGGTCGAAGAAATCATGAGCGTCGCCGATGACCTCCGGATCGTTCTGGAATCGCCGCGTACAGCGCTTACAGAGCGCTGGCGCGAGCTTTTCGGAACCGATCCACCGCCGCGCACCAGTCGGCACATGATGGCCCGTATCATCCTGTCAGAACTTCAATGGCGCGCATCCGGCCAATCACGAGCCGGCCTGATCCGGCGCCTCCGGAAAGTTGCGGATGTCGAGGAGAACACGAAGCCAATCGCCGGGTCCGGAACACGTCTGGTCCGCGACTGGAACGGAAAACGTCACATCGTGGATGTCACGCCGAACGGCTATGTCTGGAACGACAGGACCTGGCGATCGCTCAGTGCGATTGCGCGGGAGATCACCGGCGCGCGATGGTCCGGTCCACGTTTCTTCGGGGTCAGCGGCTGATGCAGGTCCGCTGCGCCATTTATACTCGGAAGTCGTCGGATGAGGGTTTGGACCAGGCTTTCAATTCGCTCGATGCTCAGCGGGAAGCCTGCGAAGCCTACATCGCCTCGCAGCGCTTCAATGGCTGGAAGACGTTGCCCGCCCGCTATGATGATGGCGGGCTTTCAGGTGGCAATCTCGATCGCCCGGCTCTTCAGCGTCTGCTCGACGACATTGATGCCGGCCGGATCGAAATGGTCGTCGTCTACAAGATCGACCGGCTGACCCGGTCGCTGGCCGACTTTGCAAAACTGGTCGAGCGGTTCGATGCGGCGGGCGCATCGTTCGTCTCGGTCACACAGCAGTTCAACACATCGACCAGCATGGGCCGGCTCACCCTCAATGTCCTTCTCTCCTTCGCCCAATTCGAACGCGAGGTCACGGCCGAGCGCATCCGGGACAAAATCGCTGCCTCGAAGAAGAAAGGCATGTGGATGGGCGGCCGCACGCCTCTCGGCTACGACCGGAAGGATCGTTCCCTGGTCATCAACCAGTCCGAAGCGGAAACCGTCCGGACCCTGTTCCGTACCTATCTCGAACTCGGCAATGTCCGGCGGCTGAAAGACTTCGCCGACGAGCATGACCTGAAAACCAAACGGCACATCTATTTATCAGGCCGGGAAGATGGCGGCGTCACCTTCTCCCGCGGGCGACTTTACCATCTGCTTGCCAATCCCGTTTACATTGGCCGCATTCGCCACAAGGACGAAGTCTACGAAGGTCAGCATGAGGCGATCATCGATCAGGAAACCTGGCAGCAGGCCCAGGCGCTTCTCGCCATCAACTCCTCGAAACCGGCTGGGCGGGTGAATGAACATGGCCGCGCGCCGCTGACCGGCAAATTGTTTGACGAAACGGGCGCCGCACTTACGCCAACGCATGCGGTGAAGAAAGGCAGGCGATACTATTATTATGTGTCTCGATCGCTGATCCGGGACAGTGGCAATGGTCAGGAAGGTTGGAGGCTCCCGGCGAAAGAGCTGGAAAACTGCATCTCTGGTGCAATCCGGAACGATCCTGACTGGCGCCTGGGGACTGCCTTCTCCAACCAGGAGGAAGCTGATCTGATTAAAGCCGTCGCAAGAGTTCAGATCTTCCCGGACCGGATGTTGATCGATCTGGCTATGGAGGCATCTGACAAATCCTTCCGGATTGAAGCGCCCTTCACGATGGCGAGGCGCGGCGTTGAAACCAAACTCCTGCTCGCGGCGACCGATGCGGTATCCTACGATCCTGCCCTGGCCCGCCGTATCATCCGCTCCATCGAGTGGATCGATCAGATGAAGGCCGGCCGGACCATCACGGAGCTCGCAGAGGCTGAGGGGATCTCATCGGAGTTTCTGACCAAGAACATAAATGCTGGCTTGCTCTCGCCTGCGATTCTGAACGCCATCGCCGAAGGTCGCCAGCCGCCTCACCTGACCGCAAAGATGCTGACCGAGATCCGCTTGCCGGAACTTTGGCCGGACCAGCAAGGCATTCTGCAAATCACGTCCTGATTCCGACGGGCTTAAAGCAAGTGTCCGGACGCTCACATGTCTGGCGGCCTCGCTCTTTCGACAGCCGTCGATCCAGGCATGCGTCCTGGCGATGTGTTTGGTGATTATCCCTGTAAATTCCCTGTAAATCGGTCTGGAAAGGTCTCGGGAGAACCGCGGTTCCAGGCGACAGAGACTTGCCCCGTGCGGAGACGTGGAAGAGACGGGCTAAGGGGACGTTGCAGCATGAAACCTGGAATCCGGTGGCATAACGCCCGGTACATGCGGGACTATTCCGATGCTGCGGGATTTGTGGCCAGATTGGCAGACTGGCTGGCGGAGAGAGAGTACTCCGTACTCAGCCCTCTGACTTTCTATACACCCCCGTCAACCACTTATTTTATTGTGATTTTTATCCCCCATTAACTACCAATTACCCCAAACGCCCCCATATTCCTACCACTTATTGTGGGACAAATTGTGGGATAAATTTCTTGGCTAGAGAACTAAACCGCCTCAACGTTAAGCAAATCAAAGCTGAACTGAAGCCTGGGAAATACAATGACGGCGGCGGCCTGATGCTCGTCGTTCACCCGAGTGGCTCGAAGAACTGGGTGGTCAGAACGACCGTGCGGAGGAAGCGGCAAGACATTGGTGTCGGCGCCCTTCCCCATGTCTCACTGGCTGACGCAAGAAAGTCACGAGACGAAATCGTGAGTCGTGCACGCGCCGGAGGCGACCCAAAAAATGAGCGCCGTCGGGATGAAAACATCCCGACTTTTGCTACAGCAGCCCAATCCGTCTTGGAAGAACGGCAAGCCACCTGGCGCAACAAAAGCACGCGCAACAATGGATCAACACCCTGAAGACTTACTGCTATCCATTCATCGGTGACGAGAGTGTCGAGCATATCGACCAAGCCGCTGTTCGCAGGTGTCTGGAGCCGATCTGGACCGAGAAACATGAAACGGCGACCAGAGTGCTTCAGCGATGCGAAGTTATCTTCAATTGGGCTTACTCCAAAGGCTTCAGAAGCGCCGCCAATCCTTGCACTGGACTGAAGGAAACGCTTCCGCGTGCAAGGAAGCAGCCGACGCATCGAAAGGCTATGAACTGGCGAGACCTTCCTGAATTCTACCAGGAAATCTCGAAGCTGGAATCCACATCCAGCCTTGCCCTGCGAATGGTAATCCTGACCGCCTCCCGAACCAATGAAGTCAGATTTGCAAAATGGTCTGAATTTCAATCGGATGCATGGATCATTCCCGGTTCGCGCATGAAGATGGGGAAGGAACATCGCATTCCGCTGACGAATGAGATGAAAGGTATCCTCTCAAAAGCAACGGGGAGAAGCCGGGACCTGGTCTTTCCTGGGCAGCGCGCAGGATCACCGCTCTCAGATATGACCCTGCTGAAGCTTCTCAGGTTAAGAACAAAATCCGACTGGACAGTTCATGGCTTCCGGTCCTCATTTCGGGATTGGGTGGACGAACACTACAAAGGCGACGGCGATGTCGCTGAAGCCTGTCTTGCCCACTCCAAAGGAAGTTCAGTCATAAAAGCCTATGCTCGGTCCGACCTGTTTGAGCGTCGCAGGGATATGATGGTCGTGTGGAATAAGTTCATTACCCAGAAATACTCCAAGAATCCGGCTGACTAGAATTTCATTTCTGCCAACATCGATTGGACACGCCTCCTATTAGCTGAAATACGAAAGGCGTCAGGAGCGTTCCTGACTCCTATTGACGGCAAGAAAGGAGGACTTTTCCAAATGCCGCACACAACCAGCGATGAGCAAACGCTGCCAAAACTGCTCACCACGAAAGAAGCCGCTCAAATTGCAAGCGTCTCTGTGAAGTTCCTGGAAAAGCTTCGCTATGAACGTACCGGTCCAAAGTACCTTAAACTTGGCCGCTGTGTTCGCTACTCCACATCCGATCTATCAGATTGGATTTGTGCACAGACCATCACACAATAGTATCAACCCTCACTCGAGAGAAACTCGGATGAATAGAAAAATGCGGCAAATGTCGCGGAAAGGCATATGACTGACAAGAAAACTGAATCATCATTTCCAAACTACGAATCCCAAGAAATCCAGGATACCCAAATCTTCCTTCTGGATGACATTCCCAATAAATATGTCTCAAGGGCCAGAGAAGGTGCAGCGGGATATAACCCCACAGTCCGTCTCCACAATGAGCTCGCGTTGGCCAACGCACTATGGCTAGCGGATTATGACATCCCCATCATCCCCGCATGGGGGCCGGACAGTAAAAGCGGATGTGGCTGCAAGTACAAAGATGCCAAGACCGCAAAACAGTTTGGTGAAGAGTTCTCTCATTGTCAGTCCCCCGGAAAGCACCCCAAGAGAAGCGGCTGGCAAGCACAGCGAGCGACCTCCCCAGTTAGTATCCAGAAAATGTTTTTGACGTCAAAGGTCGTCAGAACATCGCCGTCGCAACTGGCGGTAATGAAGGCATTATCATTCTCGACATTGACGGTGAAACGGGCAAAGCATCGCTCGCCGACTTGCAGAAAAAGTATGGCAAACTGCCCAAGACTGTCACGGTACAAACTGGTTCTGGTGGCCAGCATTATTACTTCAGATCGTCTGACAAAATATCCAACAAAGCATCGAGCGTGCTCGGTCCGAAGATCGATGTGCGTGGCGATGGCGGACTGGCCATTGCCCCTGGGAGTCTCCACCCTAGTGGAAATTACTATGTATTTGAAGAGGGCCTCTCTCCCTCAGAAGTACCCATCGCAGATCTACCTGAGTGGCTTGCAGAGCTTCTCAGAGCAGAGAAGCCAGGAACAGCCAAAAGCAAACTTCCAAATCACCCAAACTTTCCCCACGAAAATCATCCCTTTCAAATCCCGAACGGTGGTTCAATACGTTGCAGGAAGAAATTGGCGACGGCAAGAACGGCAGCGGGTTTGATGCACCGATCTATTCGGCAATGTGTAAGTATCACCTGAAAGCCAGACATGAGCACAACGTGGAAGAATTCATTTCACTTGTGAAGCCTGTTATCCTCGCTGCCGAATGCAAAGATCAACGGAACGAGCATCGGTACGCAACCGATGAATACCTCTGCAATCAATTTGAAAAGGCCAGGCAATTCGCGTCTGCAATTCATGTTGAGGTGGACTCTGGCGAGCTTTCTCTATCAGACCAACTCACCAGGTTAGACTCACCAGAATGCCAAGCCGAACTACTGGGCGACCACTATGCAATGGTGACAATCGGCAAACAGATGGCAATGGCAACAATTCCCAAGTGTGGGCGAAAGTTGGAATTCATCAATATCGCCGACTTTCACCACAAGTTCTCAAACGTTCAGTATATGGACGACGTTAGCAGCAGCACGTCCAAACTGAAGTCGAGCTCTCGCTACTTTGTCGATTCTCGGCATTGCCGAAGGTACGATATGATTTGCTTCGAACCCGATGCCTCAAAGGCGCCGAAGCAAGCATTAAATTCTTGGTCAGGCTTTGCCGTTCAGCCCGCCCCTGGGGATTGGTCGAATCTGAAAATACACATTCTGGAAAACGTCTGCGATGGCAACGTGGTGCACTTCGAATGGCTTCTGGACTGGATGGCCCAGATATTTCAGCAACCAGGTCGTAAGTCCGGCTCCGCCGTTGCGTTCATAGGTGGCAAAGGGACAGGCAAAACAAAAGTTGTCGAATGGCTCAGCAAGGCAGTCGCCCCATACTCGGTCACGATCAGTCAGCCCAAACACCTCACCGGCTCATTCAACGCTCACCTACACGGAAAAATTCTTCTTGTTGCAGAAGAGAGCTTCTGGGCTGGAGACCGACAGGCGTCGAGCGCACTTAAACACCTAATTACATCGGAAACGATCATGATCGAGCAGAAGGGAAAAGACGCCTTTGAAATGAGCAATCATACTCGTCTCGTATTTACGTCGAACGAGAAATGGGTCGCACCTGTGGATGCCGATGGAGACAGCCGACGGTACCTCATTCTTCGCGTGGCCGACCATCGCAAAAACGATACCGAGTTCTTTGCTGCCATCGATGAGCAGATGAGCAATGGTGGCCTGGAAGCGATGGTTCATGAACTTCTGGAGCGCACGCCTGCTCATCCAAACTGGTCACACCTACGCCAGCCACCAAAGACGGATGCGCTTGCACAACAACGCCTCGAAACTCTGACACCAGCTCAGAACAGACTCATCACCTCCATTGAGGGAGGACGCATCGAAGGGCGTGACGCGAATGGCGAGTATTTTCTCTATTTCCTATCGGAAGATTGCGAGACCTTTGTCGCGCGCTCTCAGCTCAAAGAGATCCTGGAACGCAATGCAAATTTGCACGGCGGCAAGGGGCGCGAATTCTGGGAGAAAGTTAAGATGGTGCTCGGTGACAAGTCGATTTCCGGGGCACAAACCACCATCAAATTCTTCACTGATTCACACTGCGAGGAAGATGATCCGCCGCAGGGGGTAATTAAGGATCGACCATGTGTCTTTCCGCCCCTTTCCGAACTACGGGAACGCCTGAAGTCGGAATTTGGCTACGTCATGCAATAGGAGAAGGGGGTGAGGGTGGTGCTTCATTGCCTTCACTCAATTTTCCCCATCGCCTCTGTTCGTAATGGGGGGATGGGGATTCCCTTCTTCATGATTTCAGATTCAATGAAGATAATGAAGAAGAGCAAGTCCCTCCACGCCACCCGCCCATTCCTTAACGGCGGGTTTACCCGACCGCCGATATCGCTACAGGTTACAGTTGGTGATGAGCCTAGGGTAGAAAAATGAATCAACAATCTCTTTCAGCGCTGATCTGGTCAGTCGCCGACCTCCTCCGTGGCGACTACAGACCGGCAGACTATGGCAAGGTCATTCTGCCTTTCACCGTACTCCGTCGCCTCGACTGCGTACTCGCCCCCACCAAAGGAGCCGTGCTGAAAGAGCTGGAAAAGCGATCAGCTGCGGGCCTCAACCCCGAACCGTTTCTGAAGCGAGCGTCCAAGCAATCCTTCTACAACAAGTCCGTCATGGACATGCAGAAGCTCACCGATGACCCAGGCAATCTGGCGACCAATCTCGTCGCTTACGTTGAGGCATTCTCACCGGAAGTCAGCGACATTTTCGAGAAATTTGATTTTGAAAACCAAATAGACCGCTTGCAACGTTCAGAGCTTCTGTTCCTTGTCACCGAGAAGTTCGCCAAGGTGAACTTGCACCCATCCAGCGTCACCAATCAGCAGATGGGCTATATCTTTGAAGAACTGATCCGAAAGTTTGCTGAAGCCTCCAACGAAACCGCAGGCGACCATTTCACGCCGCGCGAAGTCATCCGGCTCATGGTCAATCTGATCTTCGTTGAAGATGAAGACGTGCTCAGCAAGGACGGCGTGATCCGTACCATATACGACCCGACAGCGGGCACGGGCGGCATGCTTTCCACTGCCGATGAATACCTTGCCGAACACAACAAGGCCGCTCAGCTGGTCATGAGCGGGCAGGAACTGAACCCTGAATCCTATGCCATCTGTAAGGCAGACATGCTGATCAAGGGCCAAGACGTCACGAACATCGCCTTCGGCAACACGCTGTCGAACGACGGTCATCCCGGCAAGACTTTCGACTACATGCTGGCGAACCCGCCCTTCGCGTCGACTGGAAGAAGGTGCAGAAGGACGTCCAAAAAGAACACAAGGAAAAAGGCTTTAATGGTCGCTTTGGTCCAGGCCTACCGCGCGTGTCTGACGGCTCGCTTCTCTTCCTTATGCATATGCTGTCCAAGATGCGACCCGAGGCGGAAGGCGGCTGCCGTTTTGGCATTGTCCTGAACGGCTCACCCATGTTCACGGGCGCAGCAGGCAGTGGCGAGAGCGAAATCCGTCGCCATCTTCTGGAAAATGACCTCGTCGAAGCCATCATCGCGCTACCGACGGACATGTTCTTCAACACAGGAATTTCGACCTACATCTGGGTGCTGACAAACCGGAAGCCCGAACACCGCAAAGGTAAGGTCCAGCTGATTGACGGCTCATCCTTCTGGCAAAAGCCCGTAAAATCACTCGGCGCGAAACGAAAAGAGCTTAACGAGACCCACATTGAAGAGCTGACCCGCGTGTTCGGCGGTTTCGATGAAGCTGAGCTTGCCATTATTCTGAATGCCGACGGCAAGGAAGTCGCGCGCCACGTTGTGACAGCCGCCGAGAAAGCGCCTGAACCGCCTGTGGGTGGCAAAGTCAAACTTGCGCCGCTCTCTCGCATCTTCACCAACGAGTCGTTCGGCTATCAGACAATCACGGTGGAGCGCCCACTCACTGACGAGCACGGCAATATTGAGCGCAATGAACGCGGCAAGGACAAAGGCAAGCCAAAACCGGACCCGAGCCTTCGTGACACCGAAAATGTGCCTCTGACTGACGACATTGAGGCCTATTTTAAACGCGAAGTTCTGCCTCATGTGCCGGATGCCTGGATCGACGACAGCAAAACGAAGACCGGCTATGAAATCCCCTTCAACCGGCATTTCTATGTGTTTGAGCCACCGCGCCCACTTGAAGAGATCGACAGTGATTTGTCGGCAGTAACAGCGCGCATTCAGTCCATGCTGAAGGAGCTGAGCGCATGACGAACGACGCTCTTAAAGAGGCCATTCGAGCGATGATTGGCGCGCATCCCAATCTGCAGCGAACGGCAGACGGCCATAACAAGCACATGGAGCGCTACATCACATCCAACGGTGCACTATTGGGCCTGGAGCCTGACCTCAAGTCGAAGGTAAATCTGTTCGTTGAGCGTAGGAGCATTCCGTTTCGCGACCTCTCAGATGTCCCGCACAAGGAATACTTCGCTGCCAACTACGCGACCTCGAAGCCAAATCATGACCTGTTCGGTCCGTCCTCATTCAAGCTGGATATGGACCTGATCAGCTTCTTCATCACGGACCTTTGGTCAGCCGCTCGCGTGATCCGGTCCGTTGCAGGTGAAGGGACGGGATCGTGAGTTTTGCTAAGTACGTTCAGACAAAGCCATCCGGAGTTGAATGGCTTGATGATATTCCTTCACATTGGAGTGTTGTTCGCTTGAAATCGGTTGCCTCTGCATTTCCAAGCAATATCGACAAGAAGACTGTCGACGGAGAAGCCGAGGTTCGGGTCTGCAACTATACAGACGTTTACTACAACGAGCAGATTTACGACCAAATGCCATTTCTGACGGCTTCAGCATCAGAAGAGCAAATACGAAAATTCACACTGAGAGCTGGTGATACAATTATCACCAAAGACTCAGAAACAGCAGATGACATCGCAACAGCTGCGTTCGTTCCAAATGACTTAGAAGGCGTGGTCTGCGGTTACCATCTCACCGTCGTTCGCCCAACTGGTCGAGCTGATGGACGCTTCTTAAAACGTTACTTCGATACTCACTTCGCGCGCGCTTATTTTGGCACCCGTGCAAACGGGCTGACTCGCGTCGGGCTCAGCCAGTATCCTTTAGCAAACGCACCCGTCGCCTTGCCACCAATGGAAGAACAACGAGCCATTGCCCGCTTTCTGGACCGGGAGACGGCGAAGATAGATGAGCTAGTTGCCGCTCAGGAAGACCTTATCCGGCTGCTGAAGGAAAAACGGCAGGTCGTCATTTCTCATGCTGTGACTAAAGGCTCAACCCGAACGCGCCGCTGAAGCCGTCAGGCATTGAATGGCTTGGCGACATCCCCGTGCATTGGAACCGTGTTCAGTTGGGCCGCGTTTGCACAAAAGTTTCAGACGGCCCTCATTTCTCACCAAAGTACGTCGACGATGGCGTGATGTTTATATCAGCCAGAAACATCCGGATTGATGGCTGGTCTTTGCACGATGCGAAATACGTTTCTGAGGAAGACTGCGCAGAGTTTGACAAAAGAGTGGTACCCGCAAGAGGAGATGTTCTCTATACCAAAGGCGGAACCACAGGCGTTGCTCGGGTAGTTGACTTCGATGATAGATTTCAAGTTTGGGTTCACGTTGCCGTACTAAAAATTGATCAAGAAATCGCTGATCCATTCTTCATCGCTTACGCGTTGAATAGCACCGGCGGATACGAACAGTCCCAACTTCATACCAGAGGTGCCACCAATAAAGACTTGGGACTCACGCGAATGACCCAAATTTGGATCACCTGCCCGATCTCCATGAACAGAGAAAATTGTCGGTCACTTGAACCGTCGAACAGCTCAGCTAGATCGACTTTCCGTTGAGGCAGCACGGACCATCGATCTGCTGAAAGAACGCCGTGCGGCTCTAATCTCTGCCGCTGTCACCGGTAAGATTGATGTACGGGGCGAGGTCGACATGTCAGAAGACGAGGCGATACCGGCATGAGGGCACGCGGGCTTCACGAGGAATACAATCTCGAAGACGAGATTTGCGCTCATCTGGGCGCACATGGCTGGCTGTATGACACGACGCCACAGGCCAGCAAGGATTATGACCGGGAGCGCGCGCTTTACGCGTCTGACCTCGTCCAGTGGGTGAAGAATAGCCAGCGACGGCATGGGAACAACTGACCAAGACGCACGGCGCGGCAGCAGAAGCCCAACTGCTCGACCGGCTGCGCAAGTCAATTGATGAGCGCGGCACGCTGGAAGTCATTCGGGACGGAATCGAGTTACTGGGTGTGCGCGGAAAAATCCGCCTTGCCCAATTCAAGCCCACATCCGGATTAAACCCGGACCTTATGGAAAAGTATGCAGCGAACCGGCTCCGTGTAATTCGTCAGCTGCGTTACGCACTCGATAGCGAGCTTTGCATTGATCTCGGCCTGTTCCTGAACGGTATCCCCGTAGCTACACTCGAACTCAAAACGGACTTCACCCAATCCGTTGAAGATGCGGTAGATCAGTACCGCTTCGACCGACTGCCGCGTGTAAAAGGAGGACGACTGGAGCCCCTTCTCTCCTTCCCATCAGGCGCACTTGTGCACTTTGCTGTCAGCAACAGCGAAGTACGGATGACAACCAAACTTGCTGGCCCTGACACACGGTTCCTCCCCTTCAACCAGGGAAATGATGGGGCTGCAGGAAACCCAATCCCACCGTTCGGATATCCCACAAGCTATTTCTGGGAAGACGTACTTCAGCGCGACAGCTGGCTCGACATTCTCGGACGTTACATGGTCAGCGAGAAAGATGAAAAGGGTCGTATAACGACGAACTTCTTCCCGCGCTTCCATCAGCTCGACGTAACCCGAAAGCTGCAGAACGCTATTCTTGAGGAGGGCGTTGGCGGGAAATATCTGATTCAGCACTCAGCAGGATCTGGCAAAACGAACTCTATCGCCTGGTCTGCACACTTCCTTTCCGAACTACACGATGCAGCAGACAACAAGCTGTTCTCCGCAGTGATCGTAGTCTCGGACCGCCGCGTGATCGACGGACAGCTGCAGGATGCGATCTTTCAGTTTCAGCGCACAAAAGGCGTTGTGGAAATAATCTCTCATGAACGAGGCTCAAAGAGCGGCCAACTTGCCGAAGCCCTCGCAGCCAACAAAAAGATTATCGTCTGCACTATCCAGACCTTCCCTTTTGCCATGCAACAGGTGCGTGAACTCGCTGCGACGCAGGGCAAGTCATTCGCCGTAATCGCCGACGAGGCGCATAGCTCTCAAACTGGCGAGGCCGCAGGGAAACTGAAGGAACTGCTGTCTTCCGAAGAGCAGGAAGCCCTGGCAGACGGCGGCGAAGTGGACAGCGAAACGGTACTCGCAGCTCAGATGGCGGCACGGGCGGATGATACCGGCATCACCTACATCGCATTCACGGCTACTCCGAAGGCGAAGACCATGGAGTTGTTCGGCAGAGTCCCAGATCCCAGCCGCCCCGCTGGTCCGGATAACAAGCCGGAAGCTTTCCACGTCTATTCCATGCGCCAGGCCATTGAGGAGGGCTTTATCCTCGACGTGCTGAAGAACTACACCCCCTATAAGCTTGCCTTCAAACTCGCTCATAACGGTCAGGAGTATGACGAGCAGGAAGTCGACCGTAGCGAGGCGATGAAAGGGATAATGGGTTGGATACGCCTCCACCCTTACAACATCTCTCAGAAGGTGAAGATTGTCGTCGAGCATTTCCGGGAGAATGTCGAACACCTGCTTGGTGGTCGTGCCAAAGCAATGGTGGTGACTGCGAGCCGGAAAGAAGTAGTTCGCTGGAAACTGGCCATCGACAAGTATATCGCCGAAAAGGGTTATGGACTTGGAACGCTTGTCGCCTTCTCTGGTGAGGTGAAAGACCCCGAGAGCGGACCTGATCCGTTCACGGAGCCAAGCCACTTGATGAACCCAAATCTTCGCGGGCGAAAACTTGATGAGGCTTTCGGCACCGACGAGTTCCATATCCTGCTTGTTGCGAACAAATACCAAACTGGCTTCGACCAACCGCTGCTGTGTGCCATGTATGTCGACCGGCGTCTTGCGGGCATTCAGGCGGTTCAGACGCTCTCACGGCTCAACAGGGCCTATGAGAAGGACGGCATAAAAAAGGACACCACATACGTCCTCGACTTCGTAAACAGTTCTGACGCCGTCCTGGAAGCCTTCCAAACTTATTACGAAACGGCTTCTCTTGAATCTACCAGTGACCCGAACATTGTTTTCGATTTGCGCGCCAAGCTGGACGGGCAAGGCTACTACGACACGTTCGAAGTCGACCGCGTTGTAAAAGTTCTGACCAATCCACGGTCCACCCAAGGCGATCTGACGGCAGCAATCTTTCCAGTAGCTGATCGACTGGTGAGAAAGTTCAATGAGGCCAAAAAGCGCCGCGTACACGCACTTGAACGCGGGGAAGATGACACGGCGGCGAAAGACGAAATGGACGCGCTGTGGTTGTTCAAATCAGACGTACAGGCATTCATTCGCGCTTATACGTTTCTCTCACAGATTTTCGACTATGGCAGCACCGACATCGAGAAGCGTTTTCTTTTCTTCAAATGCCTCGTGAAGTTGCTTGAGTTTGGGCGCGACCGGGAAATACTCGACACCTCCCAATTGAAGCTGACCCACCATCGGCTCCGAAACCTGGGTGAAAATCGACTACCGCTCGGCGACGGTGAGCCGGGTGCGTTGAAGCCTATGACCGATACTGGCAGCGGTGCAGTACAGGACAAGCAGAAAGCTCTGCTGAGCGAGATCCTCAACCGCGTGAACGACCTCTTCGAAGGCGACCTCACTGAAGGCGATCAACTTGTCTATGTGAACGATGTGATCAAAGGAAAATTGCTGGAGTCGGAGGAGCTCCGTACTCAGGCACGCAACAATTCCAAAACCCAGTTTGCTTCATCGCCAACGCTGGGAAAAGCGCTCATGGATGCCATCATAGAAGCGCTGGATGCACATCAAACAATGAGCAGCCAGGCACTGTCATCAAAGCGCATCCAAGACGAACTCAAAGACATCCTCCTCGGCCCAGGAAAACTATGGGAAGAGCTGCAGGAGCACTCAGAATGACACCATGCGCAAAATGAACACGCCACGCGGCGCACTGCATGTCTAGACAATATTCACTATTGGGAGGGGGCTTTGGGTCCCCTCCATCTTATCAGTCTAAAAGCAGCCCATTGACCGGCTGAGGATCGCAACCGATGACCCCAGATCAGCTTCGCTCCGATTTCCTAGCGCTTCTTGAAAAGGAGGAAGGAGAGCAGGTTTATCAGGACTACATCGAGCGCAATTCGCTGCTGGTACCTCGTGAGTTCGTGCAGAACCACGGCATCCACTGCTCGATGGTACTTCGAAAAGTGCCGTTCGGTGCCGACTTCAAGAGCGACCTCTTCTATTTGTCAAAGAGCTCAGACGACTGGAATGCGGTCTTCATCGAGCTAGAAAAGCCCCAATCGCAGTTCTTCCAGAAAGGCAGCAACAAGTTCCACTCAGATTTTGTTCAAGCCTTGCAACAGATCAACCAGTGGAAGGCATGGTTCCTCGAGGATGGAAACCAACAGGGTTTCTTGACCGGCACTATAAACGCCATCCGAGTTCCAGCCGTGATGACGCGCAACCCAACTTACAACAAATACGTTCTCGTGTTCGGACGTCGTAGCGAATACGCGGGTAACGACCAGCGTCGGAAGTTGATAAAGGCGCAGGAGACCGATGAGTTCAAAATTATCACCTACGACAGCTTGGTTGAAGGCCTCAGCCAGAAACAAGGCCTTTTCACTGCAGCGCGACATAACGATCACATCCGCATTCTGAGCGACGAACTGGCGGAAAAGGAAATGTTCGCTTGGATTGACCCTAGCCAACTCAGCGTGAACACAGCGCTTTACGCTGCCATTCTAGCGGCCATTCCATCCAATATTCGCATTATGAAGAACGGTAGGTGGGTGGAGGCCCTTGGACACATCGCACCACAACTGCGACGGCACTAGTCCTTGTCTGCCTGGTCGGGTTGGATCGAAGTGCATGAGTGCCAAGTGGAAAGAGCAGCGATGAGTCGCTAATATACGCGTCACTCGTGTCCAGTCAGCGATTGACCTACACTTGAAGTTCTGGATTGGCGGGAATTCATACCGCTGCTGTGCTCTGGCACAAAGTATGCCCAGCCGGACTTTTGCCCATTCATCCTGAAAAACGTCAGGCAACCAAACACCAATAATTATTCAGAGGCGTGTGAATAAAATCGCCCGCTTCGTCCTTTTTGTAACTTTCCCAAAGTTCTAAAAAGGTCAGCGCCTCAATTCACGCAACACACGAGCTGGAACTTGAACGCCCACCAAAATATTGAGAACCCTAGAGCCCTCTCCCCTATTGTGGGACATATTGTGGGACAAACGACAAACCAACAAGAATATGTCTTTTATAATCAATGCGTTATAAAGACTGGCTGGCGGGCCGTGCGGGATGAAGGTGGGCACTATTGCTACGCGATAGCACTATGATGACATTAACATTTTCGGTTGTTGGCTGGAATGGAAGCCATTTGATACGGAGGTCGCAGGGTGTCCACACATGATCCAGGAGGAGCCGCGCAGAGGCGGGAAAAATTCTTCGGAAGGACGGTTTCAAGGTCCGGCAGGTGTCGTCCAAGTCACCCGGCGTTAGCCGGGAACAAGGGGCGAGGCACTTCATTTGGAAATGGAAAGAACTTCTACTGGCCGGCTGCGGCTTCATCGCGTATCACCATTACTGATGAATTGACCTGATGCAGGACGCTTGACGGGGGTGCCCAATGGAATCGAGGCTGGCCACAAGCTTTGAGGACTTAAAAAGGTGTATTGCAGGGGAAAGGTGACACCCGACGTCTGGTCACCTCTCGGCGCCAAAAGCGTCTCGACGATGAAAAGTGCTGGTGCGCCGATCGGTTTTTAGTCAAGAAAGCGGGACGTGCTTGCGTACTCCTCGCTCGGGCCGGAGCAGTTTGAGGTTGCCTGGAAAGCTGGCATCGATTTTGGACGACAGTTCCGAAAGAATCCGCGTGGGTGTTCGTTGTAAAGACCGGATTAAAGTCAGATGAACTCGACCTTGTGTGCGGCAAGATTGACTATCCGAAGACGATCCGGGTCGACCAAGGCTCTGAGTTCATCTCCCGTGAACTTCGACCTATAGGCACATCCAAACAATGTGACGCTGGACGCCTCACGGCCCGGAAAACCGACAGACAGTAAGCGCCTCGCCGATCGCCTACGGATTTAGGCATGACATTTTCCGGAATCGTCAGGGCATGAGTTCCTCGATCTGGCTCTGCGGATGGCCGTTGATGATGGCGTCGAAGGTATCTGCGCGGTAGGCAATGGGATTAACGTCGTTGAGCTTGCAGGTGGCCACGACGGATGAGAGCAGCGCTCAGTTTTCGGCCGCGATCTCGTGTCCAGAAAACAGGGCATTTTTTCTGATTAGGCATATCGGCCGGATGGCGTTTTCGACCGGGTTGGTATCGAACTCGAGCCGGCCATCGCAGGAAGCGGGTGAGCCCTTCCCAATGGGCAAGACCTTAGAGAATGTCTTCGGCCAGCTTAGAGCCGGAGGAGACCCTTGACAATTGCTTTTCAAACCAGGGCTTCAAGGCGGCTATGATCGGGGAGGAGTGCCGTTGTCGCGCGGCGATCCGAGTTTGTGGCGTCATTCCTCGCACCGTCGCCTCAATGGCGTATAGCTTAGTGAACTGGCGCACGGCGGCCTCGGCGATCGGGGACTTGGTGTTGCGCGCCAGCTTCACGAACCTTCGGCGCAGATGGACCCAGCATTGGACGAGCTTCCACGGTCCTTGCGGTCATTCCAG